>Ga0163154_10003158_pt1 | contig 23226 bp, 17 predicted proteins | sample OliLakLV19MP9P1_FD_148649 | JGI IMG/M metagenome (GOLD analysis project Ga0163154, IMG submission 148649) | Freshwater microbial mat bacterial communities from Lake Vanda, McMurdo Dry Valleys, Antarctica - Oligotrophic Lake LV.19.MP9.P1 | ecosystem: Environmental > Aquatic > Freshwater > Lake >... | reverse complement strand
GCACAGCAGCAGGCAGAGTCGCGGCTGCGCCGCATCGCGAGACAGTTGCAGACGGTAGCCGAAGTCGGCAGCGCGATCACCACGATTTTGAGTCTCGACACGCTGCTGCCGACGGTGGTCGATCTCACCAAAGAGCGGTTCGATCTGTATCATGCCCATATTTATCTCATCAGTGCGGATGACAACAGCCTGATCCTGGCTGCGGGTGCGGGCGAGCCGGGTAAGCTGATGCAGGCGCGTGGACATAGTATCGCGCGCACGGCGAACTCGCTGGTGGCGACCGCCGCGCGCGAGCGCCGCGTCGTCATCGTCAACGATGTCACCCAAGACCCCAACTTTCTGGTCAATCCGCTGCTGCCGATGACGCGCGCGGAAATGTCGCTGCCGCTGCTTGTTGGCGACCATCTGATCGGCGTGCTGGACGTACAGTCGGATACAGCAGGACGTTTCGACCAGGACGATATCAGTGTGAAGACCTCGCTGGCTGCTCAGATTGCGATCGCTATCGAAAATTCGCGTGCCTTCGCGGGAGCGGAACAGGCGCGCCGCGAAACGCAGCATATTTATAACGAATCGCTCGAACTGATCGGCACGGCGGGCTTCGACGGCTATTTCCGCGAGTTAAATCCCTCGTGGACGCGGATGCTCGGTTACACAAGAGAACATCTGCTCGCCAATCCCTTCATCGATTTTGTGCATGAAGACGACAAAGAAGCGACGATCGCGGTCGCGGTCGAGCTGGCGACGGGCAAACCCGCCGTGAGCTTTATCAATCGTTACCGCACCCTGCCGGGGAATTATCTCTGGATCGAGTGGAACACTAGTGCTGACCTCAACAGTCAAACGTTATATTTCGTGGCGCACGACATCAGCGCGCAGGTCGAGCTGCAGCAGCAGCGCGAGGAGTCGCTCAAAGCCGCACAATTGCAATCCGCGCGCGATCGCCAGACCGCCGATCGGCTGCGCGAGGTCGATCGGCTCAAATCCCAGTTCCTCGCCAATATGTCGCACGAGCTGCGCACGCCGCTCAATTCGATCATCGGCTATTCCGAAATTCTGATCGATGGCGATGATGGTGATCTGACCCAGGAAGCAGCGGAAGACATCGGCATCATCTACAACAGCGGTAAGCATCTGCTCAATTTAATCAACGAGATTCTCGATCTGGCGAAGATCGAGGCGGGCGAAGTGAACCTCGTCAGCGAGATCATCGACCTCGAACGACTGGTCGCGGACATCGTAGGATCATCGCAGGTGCTGATCAACAGCAGCGCGGTCACCCTGTCGCTGAATGTCGAGGCGCATGGGCTGGTCATCAACGCCGATCCGCTGCGTCTGCGTCAGATCGTCACTAATCTGGTCAGCAATGCCGCCAAATTCACCGAAGAAGGCGCGGTCGTGGTCACTATCGCGCGCCATGACGACTATTTCGCGCGGGTGAGTGTGCTTGACAGCGGCATCGGTATCAACGAGGCAGACCTCACTGCCATCTTCGAGCGCTTTCGCCAGGTGGACGGCTCCAGCACGCGCCGCGCGGGCGGCGCTGGTCTGGGCTTGTCGATCAGCCGCAGCCTGATCGAGATGCTCGGCGGTGAAATTTATGTCGAAAGCACGGTCGGAGTGGGTTCCACCTTCTGGTTCACCATACCACTGGCGTAAAGCACAATCGCCATGCAGTGGAAAGAGGCTGGTATGTTTTTCACACATATCGTTTGTCTGGAATGCGGCGTTCAACATGAGGCAGCGCTGTTTCCACCTGACTGCTCGGCGTGCGGCTCGCCCTGGCTGGAGGCGCGCTACGATTACGCAGCCGTAGCCAGGCGTTGGGCGCGGCTGGACGCGCTGGCGGGGCGCGATCCGTCGCTGTGGCGCTACGCGGAGCTGCTCCCGATCGAGCAGCCTGACCCGTCGATCACATTACGCGAAGGCTACAGCCCGCTGGTGCATTTGCTGCAATATGAACGCGCCTTCGGTCATGTGGGACTCTATGTCAAAGACGAACGTCAGAGTCCCACTGGATCGTTCAAAGATAGACAAGCGGCGCTGGTGGTGATGGCATTGGCGCGCAGCGGGGTGCGTGAATGTGTGCTGGCATCGACCGGCAACGCGGCAGCCGCCTATGCTGCTTACTGCGCCCGCGCCGGGATCAAGCTGTGGCTGTTCGTGACCAGCCTGGTGCCGTCCGACAAGATGCGTGAAGCGGTGCTGTACGGCGCGGAAGTCGTCAAAGTCTCCAGCACCTACGACGAGACCAAGCACATCGCCGCCGCCTTTGCCGCGAGACGCGGACTTTACTTCGATCGGGGGGCGCGCGGTATTCCCGGCAAAGAGAGCATGAAAACGATGGCGTTCGAGATGGCTGAACAGTTGGGTCTGGCATTCGACCCGGCGGCGCAGCGCTGGCGTGCCCCCGACTGGTACATCCAGGCGGTCAGCGGTGGGATCGGACCCTTAGGCGTCTGGAAAGGCTTTACCGAATTGTTCCAGATGGGCTTGATCGACCATCTGCCGAAAATGGGGATCGTCCAGGTGGCGGGGTGTGCGCCGATGGTCGCTGCATTTCAGGCGAACCGCGCGACCGCCGATGCGGTGATCCCGCAGACCTTGATCACGGTGCTGGCGACCGGCGATCCCGGCTACAGCTATGTCCAGCTCGACGCGGCGGCGCGGCGCGGGGGCGGGACGATGATCTCCGTCGAGGACGGTGAAGCTTTTAACGCCATGCGCCGTCTGGCGCGTGACGCGGGGTTGTCGGTCGAGCCAGCGGCGGCGGTCGCGTTTGCCGGGCTGGAAAAGATGCTGACCGACGGCACGATCGCGCCGGGTGAAACGGTCGTGGTCAATTGTTCCGGGCACACCTCGCCCGCCGAGAGTCACATTCTGGGCGATCAATACGCGATCAACCTGGAGATGGGCACCACCGGACGCACGCTGCATGATGGCTTGGGCGCAGTCTTGCAGCAGCTCGATGAACAGGTCACGACCGTCCTGGTCGTCGATGACACCGCCAACGATCGGCGTCTCATCAGGCGGATGTTGAGCGCCAGCAAGAAGTATCGGATTCTCGAAGCGGAAAATGGACAGGCCGGGCTGACTGCCGCGATCGAGCATCATCCCGACCTGATCGTGACCGACCTGACCATGCCCGTTATGGACGGCTTTACCCTGCTGGAACAGCTCAAGGCAAATCCGCACACGCTGGCGATCCCGGTGGTGGTGGTGTCCGCAAAAAACCTGACCGACGCCGATCGTGCTCTGCTTGAAGCGCGCTCGGAATCGGTGTGGACAAAGGGCGATTACAGCAATCGCCAACTGGTCGATCATATCGTCGATGCGCTTGGCGATCAGCCCGTGCGCACCAATTCTGATCCAAAGCAGTAAATATTACCCGTTGTATAACAGTTGAGATAGGATAAACTTGATGATATTCATCGGGCAGCAGACAAGTAATCAGCAATATCGGAGTTCAGGCATGGGCATCAAAGTGGTCTATATCGAAGACAATCCCCAAAACATGCGGCTAGTCCGTAAAATCCTGGGCGGCGCTGGACACTATGTCACTGAGGCGACGGACGGTGCCAGCGGCTTAGAGGCGATCATCCGCGAACGCCCGGCATTGATCCTGATGGATGTCAACCTGCCTGATATCGACGGGCTGGAGCTGACTCAGCGTATCAAAGCCGATCCGACTCTGAGCCATATCCCGGTGGTAGCGCTGACCGCCAATGCCATGTACGGCGACCGCGAACGCTGTATGGCGGCGGGATGCAGCGGCTATATTCCCAAGCCGGTTACCAAAAATCTGCTGCTGTCCACTGTAGCCAGTTACGCGCCTCAGCCCGCGACCGAACCTGCCGTTCCTGACCGTGCCTCGTCCTGAAGGGGTAGGGTCTACTCTATGAGCCGGATCGTGCTGATCGAAGATGATGCCAACAGCGCCCGGTTGGCGTCGCGGCTGCTGGCACGAGCAGGACACGCCGTCGAGGTCGCTGTCGACGGCGGGGACGGACTGACGCTGATCGCGGCGCATCCACCGGAACTGGTGCTGGTCGATCTGGGTCTGCCCGATGTCGATGGGCAGACCGTGATCGCCATGCTGCGCCAAACGTCCGCCATGCAGCAGGTGCCGATCGTGGTGTTCACCGCGTGGCCGCAGGAGACCGCGCAAGCGATGATGACGGCGTATGGCTGCGACGGCTTGATCGTCAAGCCGATCGATACCCGCACGTTTGTCGATCAGGTCAACCGTTATCTGTTGGTGCGCGATGACGGACACGTCGAAAAATTGTAAAATCGGCTCATCGCACTTTACTGAGTACAGGCACGCTTGTGACCGCAGATCCGCATCAGAGCGATGAGCAGACGCGCACCGCGTCTGCAACCTATCTCCCGGCAGCGCATTATAGTTACGATCAGTTGGCTGAGCTGTACAACCAGGCGCGCACCGATTACATCGTGCCGATGCCGATGAATGGGCGGCGTATGGCAGAATACGTGCGCATGTACGATGTGCGGCTTGATGAGTCGCTGATCGCGCGCGATCCGAGCGGCGCCGACGCCGGCATATGTATGATGGGCGTGCGCGATCGGCGCGTGTGGGTGACGCGCCTGGGGATCATCCCGGAGCGGCGTGGACTGCATATTGGACGCGATCTCACACTGGCGCTGCTCGATCGAGGGCGGGCGTTGCGCGCGACCCATGTACAGCTCGAAGTGATCGAAGGCAATGCGCCGGCCCATCGTCTGTTTATCAGCCTGGGCTTTGTCGAACGGCGCGGGCTGCTGGTGATCCGGCGACCCCCGGCACCATCACCCGGTCTCGATCCAGCAATCGGCGTCATTCCGTTGAGCGACGAGGTGATCGCGGTGTGTCTGGGGTCGCGCCGCGATGTGCCCAGTTGGATCGACGAGAGCGCGTCGCTGCTCAACGGCGGCGGCTTAGTCGGCTGGCAGATCGGTACGCCCGACGGACGCACGGGCTGGATCGTCGCGCGCGCGTCCGCGTTTCAGCTTTCGCACATCGTATTCGATTCGCCCGATGTGCAGTTCACTGGTCTGCTGCTGGCGACGCTGCACAGCCAGGCACCCCGGCTCGACACCAATCTGGAGAATCTCCCGGTCGATCACCCGCATTGGGCGGCATTTCAAGGGCTGGGCTATGTCGAGAGTTTCCGACGAATCGAAATGTTGATGCGGCTCTAACGCGCGCGTCCGCATAATCGCATCATGCACACAGACAATCATGCACTACGATCCGCCCAGTTCAACGACAGCCAAGGACATCCTATGATGACGCAATTTCCCCCCAGCGATCTGATCAACGAAGTACGGACGCTGGTGGTCGCGGACAGCCCGCTGGCGCGGACGGGTCTGATCGCGCTGCTCGACGGGATTGGAATAACCGTCGTCGGTGGTGTCGGCGAAGAACGCGACCTGCTGGGCGCGGTCGAGGATTACCGTCCCGATGTGATCATCTGGGATATGGGCTGGCAGCCGCTGGCGTCGCTCGACCGCATCGCGGATGTGCGTGGGGTGGCGGCGCTGGTGTCGCTGTCCGCCGATCACGGCACCGCGATCGAGGCAGCCCCCGCGCTGTTAGGCGCCGGCGTGCGTGGGCTGCTGCTGCAATCGGAGAGCGGTGAGGCGCTGTGCGCGGCACTGCACGCGGTCGCGCAGGGGCTGATGGTGGTCGATCCGGTGATCGCAGCCGCGCTCTACACCGGGGCGCCGCCGAATGGCGATCATGCCGCCATTCTGGAGTCGCTGACCACGCGCGAGATGGAGGTAGTGACCCTGATCGCCGAAGGGCTGCCCAACAAGACGATCGCGCGCAGGCTGGGGATCAGCGAGCATACGGTCAAGTTTCACGTCAACGCGATCCTGACCAAGCTGGGCGCACAGAGCCGCACCGAGGCGGTCGTGCGTGCGACCCGATTGGGGCTGATCACGCTGTAGTCAGCGCGCCCCACCCGTTCGACCTGTCTTATCCGCCGCGTCCTACCCGTTCGGATAGGCGCACCCTCACACGATAGACGATCCCCGCCCACCGCGCTTGCTGATACAGTCATGCTATACGACACGGGACACATTAGTTGTCCCACTTTCAAGGAGCCATGACGCGATGAGCGTGTTACACGACCTCTCCAATGATCTCGCCAGCGCTGTAAAGACCGCCAGCGCCAGCCTCGTGCGCGTGGAAGCGCGCCGCCGTATGTCCGCCAGCGGTATCGTCTGGTCTGCCGACGGACTGATCCTCACCTCCAATCACGGCGTCGAGCGCGACGACAATCTGCGCGTCGGGCTGCCGGACGGCAGCGTCGTCGATGCCACCCTGGTCGGGCGTGACCCGACGACCGATGTCGCTGTGCTGCGCGTCGCTGGCACGCTCACCCCGGCGACCTGGGTCGAGACCGCCGATGTCCAGGTCGGGCATCTGGTGCTGGCGCTCGGTCGTCCTGAAGGGGATGTCCAGGCGACGTTAGGCGTGGTCAGCGCCGTCAGCGGTGAGTGGCGCACGATGGCGGGCGGGCGCGTCGATGTCTATCTGCAGACCGACGTGGTGATGTACCCCGGCTTCAGCGGCGGCGCACTGATCGGCGCCGACGGCGCAATGCTCGGCATGAACAGCTCGTCACTGGCGCGCGGCGTCAGCCTGACGCTGCCCACCGTCACGCTCAAGCGCGTGGTGGCGACGCTGGCGACACACGGACGGGTCAAGCGCGGCTATCTGGGCGTGAGCGCGCAGCCTGTGCGTCTGCCCGCCGCGCTGGAGACACAGCTCGGTCAGGAATCCGGTCTGATGCTGACGGCGGTCGAGTCGGGCAGCCCGGCGGAAACCAGCGGTCTGCACCTGGGCGATACGCTCTACCATATTGCCGGTCAGCCCGTGCGTCAGATGGACGACCTGATGGCAGTCCTGAGCGGCGATCGCGTCGGTCAGAGCGTCCCGGCGCGCGTGCTGCGCGGCGGACAGTCGATCGACGTGTCGATCACCATCGGCGAACGGAACTAACCTGATGAGCGGAGTGTATGCGCAGCTCAATTCAGCACTTTCAGGGATGATCGGCAGCGTCCTCCGCTCGGTAGTACAGGTGCGCGACGGCTCGCGCGGCGCGGGGGCGGGCACAATCTGGCATCGTGACGGGCTGATCATCACCAACGCCCACGTCGCCGCCAACCGCGTCCTGCAGGTCGCGCTCCCCGATGGGCGCGTGCTGGATGCGACCGTGATCGCCCGCGATGAAGCGCGCGATCTGGCTGCCCTGTCGATCGGCGCGCGTGATTTACCGACCATCCCGCTCGGCAGCGCACGGACGCTGCAAGCCGGACAATGGGTGATGGCGCTCGGTCATCCCTGGGGCGTGACCAATGCCGCAACGGGCGGCGTGCTGATCGGCGTCGGCAGTAATCTGCCCGACATCGATCTGGCGCGGCGCGATTGGGTGGTTGCCGATCTGCATCTGCGACCGGGCAACTCCGGCGGTCCGATGATCGACGTGAATGGACGGCTGATCGGCGTCAATACGCTGATGACGGGTCCCGGCGTCGGCGTGGCGGTGTCGGTCGATACCGCCAAAGATTTCCTGCGTGAGACGCTGGGCGCGACGACCACCGACTCGGTGATCGACTCGGCAGGGTACGTGTAAGTCAAATTCTGGCGCGCAACCCCCTTCAACCGCTGTGGTTGAAGGGGGTTTTTTCGTTTTTTACCCCGTCGTCTTCATCCCCGCCGCGATCCCGTTGACAGTCGCCAGCATCGCTGACAGCAGCACCTCGTGATCGTTGGTGCCGGGTGCGGTCTCACGCAGACGGCGCAGCAGCGCGGTCTGGATGTAATTGAGCGGATCGACGTAGGGATTGCGGCGCTCGATCGACTTTTTGATCACGGGTGAACGATCGAGCAGATCGGCTTCACCGGTGATCGCACAGATGAACTGGCGCGCGCGTCCGTGTTCCTCGGTGATGCGGGCATAGATACTTTCGCGTACCGCATCATCCTTGACCAGGTTGGCATACAGGCGCGCAATCCCCATATCGGCTTTGGTCAGATCGAGTTCCAGGTTATCGACGATCGCCTGAAAGAATGTCCACTGTTCGTACATCGTGCGCAGCAGATCGAGTCGCTCCGGCACCGCGCAAAACGCCTCCAGCGATGTGCCCACCCCGAACCAGCTCGGAATGATCGCCCGGCTCTGCATCCACGAAAAAATCCAGGGAATGGCGCGGATCGATCCAAACCCGCCCGCGCTGCGTTTCGCCGGACGACTGCCGATCGGCAGACGCGCCAGCTCGTTGATCGGTGTCGCCTGCTGCCAGTAATCGAGAAAGCCTGGCGTCTCGTACACAAAATCACGGTAGGCGCGTTCGCTGGTCTGCGATAGGGTGAGCATGGCGTCGCGCCACGCCGGATCGATCGGTGGCGGTGGCGGCGCACCGATAGCAGCGATCGCCGCGTTAATTACCTGTTGCAAATGGCGACGGGCGATCGCGCCGTTGCCATAGCGATAGGCGATCACCTCCCCTTGTTCGGTAATTTTGATGCGTCCGCGCATCGCACCGGGCGGCTGCGACCGAATCGCGCGGTTGGTCGGTCCGCCCCCGCGTCCGATGCTGCCGCCGCGCCCGTGAAACAGTTCCAGCGCGATCCCGTAACGATCGCATACCTCGGCTAACGCTTGCTGGGCAGTGTACAGTCCCCAATTGGACGCGAAATAACCGCCATCTTTGTTGCTGTCGCTGTAACCGAGCATGATTTGCTGACGATCACCGCGCCCGGCGAGATAAGTCCGGTACTGTGGATTCTCGAACAGCGCCGCCATGATCGCTGGAGCGCTCTGCAGGTCCTCGATAGTCTCGAACAGCGGCGCCAGATCGACCGCTTTTTCGACCCCGACCTCGCGCGCGAACAGCAGCAGCGTCAGCACATCGCTGGGAGCGGTACTCATGCTGGCGATCACGCTGTCGATGGCGACGGTGCCATAAGTCTTGTGCGCTCTGGCGATCATGCGCCAGGTGGCGATCACGCGGTTGGTCGTCTCGGAAAAGGTCAGCTCCGCCGGGAAAAACGGGCGTGGGTTGACGATCTCGGCGGTGAGCAGGGCTTGTTTTTCGGCTTCGGGCAGATCGGCGTAGCTGCTGCTGTGCCCGTAATGCGTCAGCAGTTCATCCATCGTCGCGCGATGCAGGCGGGCATCTTCGCGCACATCGAGGGGTGCCAGGTGCAGCCCGAATAAGCGAATCTTGTCCATCAGCCGACGCAGCGTGCCGCCCGCGACGAACTGCCCCCGGTTACGCATCAGGCTGTCGTGGACAATCTGCAGGTCCGCCAGCAGCTCTTCATGGGTCGGATACTGATCGCTCGCCAGCTTGTCCCCGATGATCCGCATCACCAGACGGTAAATCTCGTCGGCGTCGCGCTCTGGAAAGCCAGACTTTGACACCCAGCGCATCAATTCCGGTGAAACGCCGATCTCGTCGATGCTCTGCGTCAGGTGATCGCGTAAAAGAGCGATCTCGCTGATGTAGATCGTGCGCGCCTGTTCGCGCAGTCTGCCGATCGTCTCCAGCGTGATGTCGGCGGTGACGTTGGGATTGCCATCGCGGTCGCCGCCGATCCACGATGCGAACCCCAGCACGGGCGGCAGTTCGTCCCAATCGGCGTCAGGGTAGGTCTCACGCAGCGCGGCGCGCAATTCCTCGTACACGATCAGCGTCTCGTCCATGATCGCCGATGTGATGAAGTACAACCCAAAGCTGACCTCATCCTCGACCTTTGGACGAGAAGCGCGGTTGGGGCGTGTCTGCCACAGCTCTTCGATCTCTTCGCTGATCGCGCCCGCGATCGCGGCACGCTCGCGCGGGAGCAGATCGCCGTCGTGCTGCGCCAGCAAATCGGCGATATGACGCAGCTTGATCAGAATTTCTTTGCGTTTCGCCTCGGATGGATGGGCGGTCATCACCAGCCGCACGCGCAGCGTCTCCAAAATTGCGCGCACCCGTTCGGCGCTGGTGCCCGCTGCGTGCAGGTCGCGCACGATCCCGATGATGTTGTCGCCCAGTGTGCCCTCGACCTCACGGCGGCGCAGCACGCGAATACGCTGCTGGTCTTCTGCGATATTGGTGAGCTGAAAGTAATTGCTGAACGCTTTGGTCAGGATGCGCAGCGACTCGATCGAAAGCGCGCCAATAGTCGTCTCCAGCAGGGCGGCGGCGGCGGCGTCCCCGGTACGCCGGGCTTTGGCAGCGGCGCGCACCTTTTCCACCAGGTCAAAGGCGTCGTCGCCGTGCTGCTGGCGGATCACCTCACCGAGCAGGTTGCCGAGGAAACGAATGTCAACGCTCAGGGCGCTGGCAAGATCGGTCTCTTGAGTCATGGACGATCCTCACAGATGGGGACAAGTCCTCGTAATGCTACCATTTCCGAGAGAAGATCGACAATTTTAATGAAAACACTGTGTAACGATGCGAGGAAAAACACCAGGCATCCAACGCTTCAACTGCCATTCGGGGACAACAACAGTCATCCCCGATGCGCATGTACAGGCTACTTACCCTGGCGCTTCCTGATCTCCGCCGTGATCGCCGGGACGATCTGATACAGGTCGCCTACCAGGCCATAGCGCGCCATCTTGAAGATGGGCGCGTCGCCATCTTTGTTGATCGCCACGATGATCCTGCTGGTGCGCATTCCAGCCTGATGCTGAATGGCGCCGGAAATGCCACAGGCGATGTACAGATCGGGCGCGACCGTCTTGCCGGTCTGACCGACCTGATGGGCATAGGGGATATAGCCCGCATCGACCGCCGCACGACTGGCACCGACCGCGCCACCCAGCGCATCCGCCAGCGGCTGCAGGATCGACCTGAACCCTTCCTGAGCTTTCCAGGCAGCCGCATCGGTGGCGTCCGCTGGCGGGTTCGCCGGATTGTTCGCCATGCCACGCCCGCCAGACACGATGATCGCCGCGTCGTTCAGGTTGACCGTGCCCGTCTCGGCATCGAAGCTGATCACTTTGCTGGCGATCTGGTCTTCGGGCAGCACCGGTGCAAAGGTGCTGCCCGACGCCGATGAGTCGGCTTTCAATTCCGGTGCCGCGAACGCGCGTGACCGCACGGTGACGAACTGCGTTTCCCCGCCGATGACCACCGTGTCACTGAGGACTTTTCCAGCATAGGCGGCACGTTCAGCCTGGATGACGCCGTCGGCGCTAACGGTCATGCTCAATACATCTGCCAGCAGCGGATTGTCGGTGTCCGCAGCCGACGCCGCCAGCAGTTCGCGTCCACGCGCGGTCGCCGCCGCGACGACCACACGGGCGCCGCGCCCCTTGACCAGCGCGGTCAGCAGTGCCGCATACGGCTCCAGCCGATAGGCGCTCACGGTGGCGTCGTCGGCTGTGATCACCTCGTCGGCACCATAGCGTCCGGCTTCCGTTGTCGCGCTCGACCCGCCGCCGATCACCAGCGCGGCGAGTGGGACGCTGTACGAGTCCGCCAGCATCCGCCCCGCCGCCAGCGCTTCCCAGCTGGCGGCGATCGCCGCGCCATCATGCGTTTCGATCCAAACGATCACACCGCTCACAGGACTTTCTCCTCGATCAGACGATCGACCAGTTTCACTGCCTGCTGTTCAGGGGTGCCGTCGATCGACTCAAAGCGCGTATCGCGCACGGGCAAATTTTTATAGGCGGCAATGCGGGTGCGCGCCGTTGGTGCTGGCACGCCCAGATCAGCCAGAGTCCAGGTCGGGATCGCTGCCTTTGACGCTTTGCGAATGCCGATGAACGAAGGATAACGCGGTTCGTTGATGTCCTTCAGCACACTGATCACGACGGGCAGCGCACTGGTGATCGTCTGCTTGCCTTCTTCCAGCATCCGCTCGACCGTGATCGTCCTGGCAGCATAATCGATCGCCGTAATTCTGGAGACGTAGCTCAACATCGTCCAGCCCAGCTTGCGCGCGGTGCCGACGATGTGGGCGTCGGTGCCGACATCGATGCTTTCCTTGCCGAAGATCACCAGATCGACGCCGCCGACCTTGATGACCGCCGCCGCCGCCGCGACCGCGTAGGACAGCGAGTCGGTGGCATCGAGCGCTGAGTCGTCTACACGCGCCGCCTCGTCCAGCCCCATCGCCAGGCTGTGTTTGAGCGCGTCGTTGTGCATGTCGGCGCCGATAGCGACCACGACTGCCTTGCCCGCGCCGCCCTTCGCCTGCACGATCGCCTCTTCGAGCGCGTATTCGTCCCAGGGATTGACGACGGTCGCCGCCTCACCCCACGAGACGACACCTTGTGCGTTCACCTCTACTTTTGCCGCCGTGTCCGGCGTGCTGCGCGTAAAGACTACCACTGTCAAGGGAACATCCTCCTCGTAAAAAGATCAAAATAATCATCGTGGATCGTGGCGTGATTGTAGCGCATGAGAGGATGTCGTTAAAGGGAATAATCGAATCGATATTCGATTAATCGACGGGCGGAAACATCAGATTGCCTCCACCCGCCTCGATCCAGCGGACTAAATACGGTTTTCCCGCGCCATCGCGTTCAGCAGCAGCGCGGCGATCACGCCGGGGATCCAGCCCGCGAACGTGAGGAGCGTGACGATCACGATCGTCCCACAGCCGCGATCCAACACCGCCAGCGGCGGCAGCAGAATACACAGTAACGCGCGTCCACAGCCCATAATGTTCGGGTCTCCTTACTCGGTCATTTCACAGCAATATGGTTCGTGACTCCTGTACGACAGGACACGACAAAAGTTGCCTTTGGAGACACAAAAACAAATTCAGCACATCACGAATCAGCGTGACCACAGGGACGCATAACAATACGTCCGTTCGAGAAAATCGTGATTCACCGAAATTCAGTCTCAGCGATCCAGGAATTCCAGGCGCGTCCAGCCTATCTCGCCATCGGCGGTGCGCACCTTCACCCAGCCAATATCCTGGCGCGATTCGAGGATGGTGACGGTTTCGTTTGGCGCGGCGTTGCCATCGATATAGGTATAGGCTTCGCCTTCAAAACCGCGCCGCAGCCGGATCGTATCGGTGGCGATCACCCGTGCGCGCGGCAGCGGCGTCAGGGTGATGGTTGCCGTCGGACGTGGGGTGAAGGTCGCGGTCGGTCCAGCCGTCGGCATCGGCGTCAGCGATGGCGTCGAAGTGGGCGCCACCCCACCCTCACAGGCGGGACGAATGTTGAACTGCGTGCGCTGATCGCAGGTCAATTCGGTGATATGACGATTGTTGAACATCCAATCGATCGTCTCGCCGCCCGTCTCCGCGCGCCAGAACAAAACCCCGTCGTCGATATTGTCCGATCGCGTGGCGAAGGTGCGTCCATCCGGCGCGAACACGATCTCGCGGATGGGGGCGCTGTGCCCGCGAAAGGTGCGCAGCACCTGTCCGGTCGGCACATCCCACAGGATCAGCGCCGTGTCGAGCGATCCGCTCACTGCCAGCAATCCGTCGGGGCTGAACGCGACGGCGGTCACGGGCTGGGTGTGTGCGCGCAGATCAAAGCGGCGCACTCCCGTGCGCGCATCCCAGATCATGACCGCGTTTTCCGGCTCACCGATACCCGCGATCACCGAGTCGGCGCCGCCGCTGAGATCGATCGCCAGCACATCGCCTTCATAACCAGAAAAGTTGAGCGATGAGGTGCGATCGATCATATCGGTCAAGCCGATCGCGCTCTCTGAAGCGGTCAGCGCGAACTCGTTGAGGCTGTCGATGGCAAAGCGAGACGCCGCATTCACCCCGGTGACACGGCTGCCCGTGCGCGCGGCGATATTCCACTGCCAGAGATTGGCGCGCTCCAAAAAGTAGATGAACTGTCCATCATCGCTGAAACGAATCGCGCGCACATCCTCCGCAGCGATGTCCGGGAGTCGATAGCGATACTCGCTGGTGTTCATGTCCCACAGCGTCACACTGTCCACCGACGCCACCAGCGCCAGCGGCTCGGTCGGGCTGAAGCCGACCGCGACCTGATCGCCGGTCTGGAGGCGCCGATTGGTGTCCTGGAGCTGTGTCCCCAAAAACCAGCGCCCCAGGGCGAGATCGTCATAGGCGAGGAACAGCTCACTCTGATCGCGGCTGAAGCGCATCCCGGCGATCTCGCGGGCGATGGTGGACAGACGCGCCTGTGCCAGCGATCGCGGATCGCCCAGGTCCCATACGCGCACGCTGTCCTGCGAAATGGTATACACGCTGTTGGAGCTGGGGCTGAATCCCGCTGCCAGCACTGGCGAGGTGTGCCCCTCGAAGCGGCGCAGTTCTTCGCCCGTCTGCAAATCCCACACCGACGACGACGAGACCGCGCCGTAGTAGCCACCCGTGATGCCATAGCGTCCATCGTCGCTGATCGCCATCGCGCTGACATCCCAGACGATCGGGGAGAGCGCGGGAGTCTGCATCACCGAGACCAGGCTGCCATCCTCGATGCGCCAGTATTCGACCCGCCGACCGACCACAGCGTAAATATTGCGGGTGGTGTCGCGGTAGTCGCGCGTCTCTACATGCACCATGACATAGCGCCGATCGCGGCTGAAGGTGATCGTTTCCAGGTAATCGTTGTCGAAATTGCCCAGATGAAATTCGCGCACGGCGAGGTAGCTGATCGGATTCCACAGCGTGACAAACGAATCGCCCTGCCCGCCGTCTACACCGTAGGTCATGCCCGCGCTGACACCGCGAATGTTGCCGACCAACGCATAACGCACCCTCGCGCCGCTCATCTCCGCGATGTTGAGCTGCGTCCCGTCGTAGGCATACGCCTGTGATGCGTTTTCGCTGAATGCCACATCGCGGATCGCGCTCAGGCGCACATCGCTGTTGGTCGGGACGGCGTTCATGTCGAACTGTTTGGCGCGCGCCTCGATATCCCACACTTCCGCCCCGCCGCTGCTCTTGCCCGCGATCAGAAAACGTTCGTCACCGCTGAACGCCAGCGCCGTGATCGTGCCGTTGGGCAGGCGCATCCGCTCGAATCCCGTCTCGCTCTCGAATACCACCCCACCCCGGCTCGTGCCGACCGCGACATACTTGCCACCGGGGCTGTAGCGCACGACGCTGGCGCGTTCGCCCGCATCCAGCGTGAACAGGATGCGCCGGCTGCTCAGATCGCGGACGATTACCTTTCCTGCCCCTTCGGAAATGGCGATCGTGCGTCCATCGGGGCTGAAAGCGATATACGAGATCGACTGCGGCGAGACGAGCGCGCTCAGGCGATTGGACGCGTCGATCGAGGTCAGATAGCGCGGCGTATAAGGACGCAGTGTGTTCAGCACGCGCTGCACCTGAGGCAGATTGTCGCTCAGTTCATAGGCTTTCAGCGCCAGCGACAACGACACATCAGGATTGCCAGAGTCGCGCAGTTGTTCGGCGGCGGCGGCGATACGCAGCGCGTCCGCGATTTGCTGCTGTGCTGCGATCTCGACCGCTACTCCGGTCAGAGTCGGGTTGACCTCCGCGATCTGAGTACCCGCACGGTCGAGCGTGGGCGCGACGCCCGCGATCTGGGTGGCAGCCTCATCCAGGGTCGGCTGCACCCCCGCGACCCGTGTTTCGGCGGCGGCGAGCGTGCCCGCGATCGGGGTCAGGGTCAGCGGCACTGGCGTGAGCGTGAGCGGGATCGGCAGCAGCGTGGCATTGGCATTGGCAATCTCAGTGCGCGCCTCCTGCACGGCGTCATTGGCTGCGGTGGCTTGCAGTGCGGCTGCGTCGGCGGCGGCGTTGGCGCGGCTGATGTCCTGCTGTGCCTGGACAATCTGCCCTTCCGAAAATGCCAGCGTCAGCGGAATGGGCGTCAAGGTCTGACCGAAGGCGATCACCTCGCGCTGCGCGGCGGCGGCAAAGGCGTCCGCTGCCTGCAAAGTCAACTGCGCTGGCGTGAGCGTCAGCGGGATCGGCGTCAGGGTGGCGTTGGCATCGGCGACCTGGGCGCGTGCCTCCAACACACTGTCATTGGCAGCGGTCGCCTGCAGCGCGGCGGCATCGGCGGCATTGTTGGCGCGCTGGATGTCCTGCTGTGCCTGAGCGATCTGTTCCTGTGAGTATGCCAGCGTCAGCGGGATCGGCGTCAAGGTCTGACCAAAAGCGATCACCTCACGCTGGGCGGCGGCGGCAAAGGCATCCGCCGCCTGCAAGGTCAACTGTGCAGGCGTCAGCGTGAGTGGGATCGGCGTCAGCGTCTCGTTGGCGGCAGCGACCTGAGCGCGCGCCTCCAGTACCGTGTCATAGGCGGCGGTCGCCTGCTGCGCGGCGACGGCGGCGGCATCGTTGGCGCGCTGGATATCCTGCTGTGCCTGAGCGATCTGTTCCTGTGAGTACGCCAGCGTCAGCGGGATCGGCGTCAAGGTCTGACCAAAAGCGATCACCTCACGCTGCGCGGCGGCGGCAAAGGCGTCCGCCGCCTGCAAGGTCAGCTGGGCGGGCGTGAGCGTGAGCGCGATCGGTGTCAGGGCGGCATTGGCGGCGGCGACCTGGGCGCGCGCTTCTTCAAGTGTCGGTGCCACCCCGGCGATCTGGGTCTCGGCGCGCGCCAGCGTGGGCGCGACCCCGGCGACCTGGGTCTCGGCTGCGTTCAAGGTCGGCTGCACACCCGCGATCTGAGTTTCAGCCGAGGAGATCGTCGGCGCGACTCCAGCGACACGAGTCGCAGCGGCTGCCAGCGTCGGCGCGACCCCGGCGACTCGTGCTTCGGCGGCGATCAACGTCTGCGCGATTGGCGTCAGGGTCGCCGGGATCGGCGTCAGCGTGCGTTCAGCGGCGGCAGCCTGCGTTTGCGCGCCCGACGCCAGCCTGATTGACTCAGCGACCTCGGTCTGTGCCAGCGCCGAGTCGCGCAAGGCGTTGCCCTGCTCGATCGTCGCCGTGCCGATCTGAGCTTCAGCCTGGTTCAGGCGCACCTGTGCGACGGCAAGTGTCGGCGCGACCCCGGCGATCTGCGTTTCTGCCTGATCGAGTGTGGGCTGCACCCCGGCGATCTGCGTTTCTGCCTGATCGAGCGTGGGCTGCACCCCTGCAACCTGAGTCTCGGCGCGCGCCAGCGTTGGACGCACCCCCGCGACCTGTTCCGCTGCCGATACCAGCGTCCCGGCGATCGGGGTCAGGGTGGCATTAGCGTCATTGACCTGGGTATTGGCGGTCACCACGGTCATGAATGCCACAACCGCGATCAGCGCCGCCAAAAAGCCGACTGCCCCGGCGATGGTGCGCAGACGATTGGCGCGTTTGGCGCTGCGTTCGCTGCGATCGGACTCCTGGCGCGCGATCGTCTGGGCGTTGTTGGCGTCGGCTTGTTCCTGCTTTGCTGTCTCTTCTGCCAGGCGCAGATCCGCGATGCGCTGCAGCTCGCGTGCCTCGACGATGCGCTCTTCCTCGGCGCTGGCATCCAGGAACGCGCTCTCGTCGAGACTGGGAAAGTTGTGCGCCGCCCAATCGAGCGCCTCACACAGCACGCGCCCACGATAAAGCAGATCGTTGTTATTCGCCTGACGCTCCCACTCGCTGACATCGGCGTTGATCTTCTTCTGCACACGCACATCTTCACGCGCGTCTCGCAGCCAGTTCGCCAGGCGCGTCCACTCGCGGATCAGCGCCTCGTGGCTGACCTCGATCGTCTCCACATCGGCATCGACCTCGGCATCCATATCCGCGATCTGATCGGTGACCAGCAGCCGCGCGTTCACAAATACACTCGCGGTCTCGTTCAGCAGCCGGGTCTGGGTGGCGTCGGCAAGCTGGAGTTCGTCGAGCGCGGCGCGGCGGCGGGTGGTGTCCTGTTCGGTCATGCCCGGTTCGATCAGGCGCAGGAACAGCGCGCGCGCCAGCAGGCGATGCTGATCGCTCGGCAGCCCTTCGTACACGGACTCGGCGTGTTTCGAGAGCGCCCCGCGCACGCCGCCCAGATCACGATAGGCTTGCAGAGTCAGCCGATGTCCGGCGCGCTTCTCGAACAACTGTGCCAGTGTGAATTGCAGCAGCGGCAGCGCGCCCGCCTGTGAGCGCACCTCGTAGAGCAGGTCTCCAACCAACCCGTCCTCGAATTCCACGCGCACATCGGGGAGTCTGGCGGGTTGTTCGATCACATCGCGCAGGTCTTGCAGCGTCATCGGCAGTACCGAGCGATTGTGCCCTTCCAGCAGCTTGCCTAATGTTTCGTGATTCATCGGGCGATCGTAAAAGTCGGCGCGCAGGGTGAGCAGAATCACTGCCGCACCGCGTGGCTCGGTCGCGGCGTTGACGATCAGGTCGATGAACTGGCGCCGTTCGTCTTAGTCTTCAGTTTGCGTGAACAATTCCTCGAACTGGTCGATGAAGATCACGATTTTGCCGTCGCTGCCGCCCGCCATCATCCCCGCCATGCGATGCAGCCGCCGAGGATTATCGAGGTCGTCGCGCACCTGCTCGACCGAGTCGTGCGTGGCGTCTGCCAGCATGATCGCCAGATTGGTCAGCGGATGCCGTCCAGGGACGATCGGCGGCAGCTAACGCCAATTGGCACTGCCTGGCTTCAACCCCTGCTTGTCGAGCCAGACGCTCACACCGCGCTTGCCCAGATCGGCGATCAGCTTTTTGACCAGATCGAGATCGCGCCGCGAATAGGATATAAAGACGTGCTGTGGCGCCGGATCGCTGCCTGGGACGAGCTGGTCGTTGGGATTGGGGTCAGTGATAGACATGGCACGACTCTTTGAGGAAGTTGTAGTCCATTAGTGCCATAGTTCTAACAATAAAAAGTGACCTTTGCAAATATTTTATTCCTTTCGTAATGATCGATCCTTACCCTCCAGCGCACGCCCATTCGCGCTACACTTAATCGCTAATCACATGCTGCCCCTGTAAGGAGTGCCACCCATCATGGCGATCGTCTCGTTCGGAGAACTGCTCATCGATTTTGTCGCGCTGGAAAGCGGGGTTACCGTCGGGGAGGCATCCGGCTTCATCGCCGCGCCCGGCGGTGCCCCGGCGAACGTCGCGGCGGCGGTCGCGCGTCTGGGAGTCGCCAGCGCCTTTCTCGGTCAGGTGGGCGATGATCCGTTTGGGCGCCAGCTGGCAGCCGTGCTGCGCGACCTGGGCATCGACACGCGCGGATTACGCTTTTCCAGCGAGGCGCGCACGATGCTGGCGTTCGTCTCGCTGGCGGCGAATGGGGAACGGTCGTTCGTGTTCTACCGCCATCCGAGCGCCGACATGCTCATGACACCGGCGGACGTGAACACCGACGTGATCGACGCCGCGCGTATCTTTCACTATGGATCGATCACGCTGATCGGCGAGCCGAGCCGATCCGCCACGCTGACCGCCATCCAGCGCGCATCCGAGCGCGGGCTGATCATCTCGTATGATCCCAACCTGCGCTTGTCGCTGTGGCGTGACGATGAGACCGCGCGCGCCGGGCTGTTGTCCGGGCTGGACTACGCCCACTTCCTCAAGATCAGCGATGATGAAGTGCGCTTCCTGACCGGTGGCGATGATCCCGCCCCGCTCTGGCGCGACAGGATGCGCTTGATCGCCGTCACCTACGGCGCGGGCGGCGCGATCGTGTATCGGCGCGACGGCGCACCGGTGCGCGTGCCTGGCTTCGACGTGCTGTCGGTCGATACGACCGGCGCGGGCGATGGATTCGTCGCCGGAATGCTGGTCGGATTACTGGAACGCGGCGGTTTCGATGCGCTCGACGATGACGAACTGATCGCCATGACCCGCTTTGCCAACGCGGTAGGCGCGATCGCCACCACCCGCAAAGGTGCCATTCCCGCCCTGCCCGACCGCCCGACAGTCATGGCATTTCTGGCAGCGCACCCCTGAAAGTCAGTGTGCCGCCGCGTGCCATTCGGCGGTACAGTGAGCCTATCGAAAGAAAGGGTGAACCTGTGACGAGCAAGCCCTGTCCGAAATGTGCTGAAACCATGACGCTGTCCTTGTCCGAGGGTGTCTTCCGCTGCCCCAACGGACATCGCCTCATCGAGACCCTGGACGAGGCACAGGCGCGGCTGCGCGCCAAAGGCAATCGCCCCGTCGTAGCGATCAACTTTCGCGGCGCGCTCGATATGCGGGCGCGGTCGCTGTTCGAGTCGGCGCACGACTACTTATGGCGGGGAGACACCGACGCGGCGATCGACGCGCTGCGTGACGCCCTCGATGTGCAGCCGGATTTCATCGATGCACATCTGTGGATGGCGCGCACCGTCAGCGATACCGCGGTCAGGCGCAAACACCTGGAAATGCTGGTCGCCTACGAACCCGGCAATCTCGATGGCATCCGCGAGCTGATGCTGCTGGACGGAAAGCTGACTCCCGAACAAGCCGAACGCAGCCGCTCGACCGCCGCGCCCATCCTTCAGCACGCCGAAGCGGTCAAAACCACGACACGCACGCTGGCATGTCCCGTGTGCGGCGGCGACCTGACCCTGGACGCTGCCAACCGTCTGGTGATCTGCAAATTCTGCGGCTACACGGCGCCGCTGCCCGCCGCGACCGACGACGGCGCGCAGACGATGGGTGTCGCGCTGATTCAACAGCGCGCGCGCGGCGTGAAGTGGCAGATCGGAGAACGGCTGCAGCACTGCAACAACTGCGGCGCCGAGCGGACTATTCCGCAAGGGCGCTTATCCGGCGCGTGTCCATTTTGCGGCGCGACCGCTGTGATCATCGCGGACGCCACCGACAGCTTAGAGCAGCCCGACGCGATCGTCCCATTTCGCATCGACGAAGAGAGCGCAAAACAGGCGGTCATCGAGCGACTGAAAGGGATCGACGAGCGGCTGTACGGCTTGTTTGCCGATAACAGGATCGCCAGCGCCGCGCTCGAAGGCGTGTACCTGCCCTTCTGGGTATTCGACGCTGTGATCGATGTGACGCGCACACTGACCGCTTATCATCCGAGCCGTCGCAACGAGGGTCGGCGCATCACGGCGCTCGACAGCACCACGCACTTTCAGGACGGCATGATCGGCATTCCCATCCCGGCGGTGAACGCGCCGCCAGCGCGCCTGGTGAGTGAGACGACCCCTTACACTTTCGACCAAGCCGCGCCCTACCATCCCAATCTGCTGGCAAAATATCCAGCGGCGCTCTACAGCCGCGACTTTGAGACCGCCGCGCTCGATGCCCGCACGATCGCAGCCGCCGCGACCCGTGCGCGTCATGGACACAGCGAGGCGCACGAAGCCGAGGTGCGCGTGTCGGCGTCGGTGCAGCAGATGACCTTTCGCCTTGCTCTGATGCCTGTATGGATGGTCTCGCTGGTCGAGCGCGACGGCGATCGGCGCCTGGCGTTGGTCAACGGGCAGACAGGACGAGTCGCGTTGGGCACCCCCGAACGGACAAAATAAGATGGGATCAACCATGAAATTTCAGGGATTGCGCTTCGATTTTGCATCGCGGCGCTCGATGGTGACAGCACGTCGCGGTATGGTGGCGACCAGTAATCCACTGGCGTCACAAGCGGGATTAGCGATCCTGCGCGCGGGCGGCAATGCGGCGGATGCCGCGGTCGCGGCAGGCGCGGTGCTGAACGTCACCGAACCCGCCTCGACCGGTATCGGCGGCGATATGTTCGCGCTCTGCTACGACGCCAGGACACGCGCCGTCAGCGCCATCAACGGCAGCGGACGCGCGCCTGCCGCGCTGCACGCCGACGATCTGCGCCGTCAGGGGGCGGATGAGATTGGGATACGCAGTCCGCACGCCGTCACCGTGCCGGGCGCGGTCGCGGGGTGGGCGGACCTGCTGGCGCGGCACGGCACCATGCCGTTGAGCGTGGTATTGGCGGATGCGATCCACTATGCTGAGTCGGGCTACGCTGTCCATCCGGTATTCGCATCATCGTGGCGCCGTATGGAACCGCTGCTGCGTGCCAGCCCGGACGCGGGCGAGTATCTGCCCAATGGACGCGCGCCGCGCGCCGGGGAGATCGTGCGTCTGCCCGATCTGGGACGCACGCTGCGTGCGATCGCGGAGGGCGGCGCCGAAGCCTTTTATGACGGCGCGATCGCCGACGCGATCGTCGCCACGCTTCAGACAGTCGGCGGGGTGATGACCGCCGACGACCTGCGCGCCCACCGCTCGACCTGGGACGACCCGATCCAGACGCGCTATCGCGGGGTGCGCCTGTACGAGTGTCCGCCCAACGGACAAGGGATCGCCGCGCTGCAAGCGCTGAATATCGTCCAGGATGACGACCTCGCCTCGATGCCCTGGGACTCGCCAGAACGTCTGCATCTGCTGGTCGAGGCGATGCGGCTGGCTTTTGCCGACGCGCGTCAGTATGTGGCGGACAGCGCGACCGATCCGGCGCCGATCGAAGGACTGCTCAGTCGTGGCTATGCGGCACAGCGCCGCGCACTGATCAAATCCGACCACGCGATGCAGCCGCCGGGGTACGGTATGCCTCCAGCGGGATCGGATACCGTCTATCTGAGTGTCGTCGATGGCGACGGTAATGCCTGCTCGTTCATCAACAGCCTGTACACCGGATTCGGCACCGGGATGGTCGCGCGCGGCACCGGAGTGATGCTGCAAAGTCGTGGAGCGCTCTTTTCGCTGGAACCAGGGCACCCCAACGAGCTGGCGCCCGGCAAACGCCCTTATCACACCATCATTCCGGCATTGGCGACCCGCGACGGCGCGCTCTACGCCTCGTTCGGGGTGATGGGTGGATACATGCAGCCTCAGGGTCACATGCAGATGATGATCGCACTGCTGGACGATCAGCTCGATCCGCAGGCGGCGCTCGACCGTCCGCGCTGGTGCCTGGACTCCGGCAGCGGCGACAGCGAGCTGGCGCTGGAAGAAGGCATTCCTGTAGCGACGATGGCGCGGCTGGCAGACATGGGTCACCGCGTGCGTCCGGTCAGCGGCAGCGGCCGCGGTGTGTTTGGCGACGGGCAGATTATCGTGCGCGATGCTGAGACGGGTGTGCTGTATGGCGGCAGCGACCCGCGCAAGGACGGCGTGACGGTGGGCTATTGAACCGACAGATCGTCGTGATCAGAATTCCGTGAATCACCATTTCAATACCCCTCTACGGACGCATAATAATGCCTCCGTAGAGAAAACCGTGATTCACTGAAACTGAAACGTAAGCGATTTTGCGCACTCCGCGTCTGAAGGATATAGATGCAAAGCGCGCCCCGGCGCCTGAATGATCGAGGAAACCATGTCCGACCTGTTTTTGACGCTGACCGACGACACGCTCGACAGCGCCCTGCATGGCG
>Ga0163154_10003157_pt1 | contig 23230 bp, 20 predicted proteins | sample OliLakLV19MP9P1_FD_148649 | JGI IMG/M metagenome (GOLD analysis project Ga0163154, IMG submission 148649) | Freshwater microbial mat bacterial communities from Lake Vanda, McMurdo Dry Valleys, Antarctica - Oligotrophic Lake LV.19.MP9.P1 | ecosystem: Environmental > Aquatic > Freshwater > Lake >... | reverse complement strand
TCGCGATAGTCTTTTAGGCTGTCTTGGTATTGAGAAAGCAGGTTCGGGCTGTATTGCGAAGTATCGGCGGTTTCAAAGACTTTCATAAAGATTTTTTCTTGTAGTTTTTCAGGGATTTCTTCCAAACGTGGAAGGTTCTTTAATACAATTGTGGCAAGCCTTCTACCAAACCATAAGCCCGAAAGCTATAATGTTGCGCTTGGCTTACAAAGATAGGGCAAAAAGAAAACAGGTACACAAAAAAACATTTATACATAGCCATCTGTAGTTTGGGTTGTTGCAATTATTTTGCATGCTAAGGTAGCAAATTTTAGGCTAAACACAAAAAAACCAAGTGATTTGACAAATTTCCTTTTCTATTATTTTCTGTAAAAAACCTGTCTTATTTATAAACTCAAAAAAATAGAATATTGATAATCAAGTGTTTATTCATATTTTCGTTTTCAAATCTTAACATATCATGGAAAATAATGCGGAAGAAGAAATTGTGTATAAAGCCAATAAATTGTTATCTTTGCGCCATGTATTTGCGTAAAATTTATACAATCTGTGCCTTGTCTATCTGTATAGCGATTGCCGCTTGTAGCAAGCCCAACAAGCAGGAAGCACTTCTTCTGCCAACATGGAAGCTCGAAGGCGTTTTGTCGCGCACTTCCAATGCCACCAAAAAAGACAGTATTCCCCCCGAGCCTACTCAAAAAGAAAAGGTGAAAATCTCTTATCAATTCCACAAAGACAAAACCTACACCTTTCGACGCGGAAATCAAACGGACAAAGGCGACTGGGGTATGAGTTCTGATGGAAGAGTATTGCTTTTGCACTCACGCGCACAAGCAAGCGAAAATAGTGAGTTTCATATACATACTTTGGAAAACTCGAAACTTATCATCAGCAGCGAACACAAAGGAAAACAAGAGATTTTATATTTTGTAGCACAATGAATTACATAGGTTCAAAACATCGACTCAGCTTTTTTATAGAAACGCACATAACTCAAGTAGTGGGCGATTTGCAGGCAAGTACTTTTGCTGATATATTCGCAGGTACAGGTGCTATAGCGAGGCTATTCAAAGGAAAGGTAAAACATATCATAGCCAACGACATCGAGCCGTACAGCTATGCACTTTTACAACATTATATCGGCAATCATACCACTATAGATAGGCAAGACGAATTGATTGCGCAGTTAAACCAAGCCGCACCACACGAGGAAGGTTTGATTTTTCAACATTATTGTATGGGGGGCGGGCAGGCAAGGCAGTACTTTAGTGATGAAAACGGCAAAAAAATAGATGCCATGCGCCAAACCATAACCGACTGGAAAAACAACCAATATATCAGCACACCTGAATACAATTTGCTCCTTGCCTCCCTGATAGAAAGTGCGGATAAGATAGCCAATACTGCCTCTGTATATGGTGCCTTTTTGAAAAAAATAAAAGCATCTGCACAAAAACCTGTACTTGTCGCGCCTGCCTATTTTGAGCTTACGCCTGAAAGCCACACGCTTTTCTCGATGGATAGCAACGCACTTATCAAACAAATAGAAGGCGATATTTTATACCTTGACCCGCCCTACAATGCACGTCAATACGGTGCAAATTACCACATTTTGAATACAATCGCCTTGTATGATGCCATCAATCCACAAGGCAAAACAGGATTGCGTGAAAATTATTACAAATCTGATTATTGTAAAAAAGGAAAAGTCTATGAAGCCTTGTTTACATTGATACAAAATGCAAAATTCAAATATATATTCTTGAGCTATAACAATGAAGGGCTTTTATCCCACGAACAAATAAAAACCATTTTCGCTCAATTCGGAACTTATACAGTCTTTTCTACCCCATATACACGCTTCAAAGCTGATAAAGATGCAAACCGAGCCTTCAAAAACACTGAAACACAAGAGTTTTTACATTGTTTGATAAAAAATAACTAAAATGGACGCTTTTCAAAATCGCTCCATATACCCTCCTCCAAATTGGAGAGTGCTTTGAAATGCACCCACTAAAAACCAAAACATTTACGGTTATGTCCTTCAACATCACTGATTTATTCCGAGAAGCTGCCAAAAAAAATCCAAATAAGTTGGCTATCATTGATAAAAATGGCGAGGCGGTTTCGTTTAGTGCATTGGAAACCCAGATAAACGAAACTGCACAATACTTTTTGCAAAAAGGAATAGGCAAGGGCGACCGCGTATTGCTGTTTATACCCATGTCGATAGACTTGTATCGAACAGTGTTGGCTCTTTTCAAAATAGGTGCAGTAGCGGTTTTTCTTGATGAATGGGTGAGTTGGAAACGCATGGCAATGTGTTGTGAAATAGCCCAATGCAGGGCTTTTATAGGCGTTTGGAAGGCAAGAATGGTAGCCTATTTCTCGGCTACATTGCGCAAAATCGCTATAAAATTAGGCACCTCCTACCAAAACACGCAGGCGCAAAACGCCTTGCCTACCACAACCGAAAACGACACCGCATTGCTTACTTTTACTACAGGAAGCACAGGCACACCCAAAGCGGCAAAACGTACACACGGCTTTTTATTCGCACAATTCAATGCCTTGATTGAAAAATTAAACCCACAAGAAGACGACATAAATATGCCCGTTTTGCCCATTGTATTGCTGATTAACTTGGCTACAGGCACCACATCTGTTATCGCTGACTTCAAGGCAAGCAAACCCAACACGCTCAAGCCTGCTAAATTGTTAAAGCAAATCAATGCAAATGGTGTGAATAGCATTATTTCCTCTCCTTTTGTTATCAAAGCATTGTCGACTTATTTGCTTAAAAATAAAGGTATTACGCCACCTATCCGTAAAATATTCACAGGTGGCGCGCCTGTTTTCCCCTCTGAAGCCAATATTTATAGACAAGCATTTCCAAATGCGTATATAGAAATTGTATATGGCTCTACAGAGGCAGAACCTATCAGCGGGCATATAGTACCTGAATTATTAGATGCCCATGTAGCAAATATTGAGCAGGGATTGGCGGTAGGCAAGATCGCCTTGAGCGCAACCGTAAAAATCATTCGCATCATTGATGCCCCTATAACTTTGCAAAATGAAGAAGCACTGGACGCAATGGAAATGCCGGTAGGTGAGGTAGGCGAAATCATAGTGGCAGGCAAGCACGTTTTGCAAGCCTATTTTAACAACGAAGAAGCACTTTTGAGAAATAAAATATTCATAAACGAAAAATGCTGGCACCGAACAGGCGACAGCGGTTATTTTGGTAAACAAGATGCCGACACCAAACTTTACTTAACAGGGAGATGCAACACTATCATAAAGCAACAAGATAAACAATATTTCCCTTTCGTATATGAAAACGCCTTCCAACAAATACAGGGCGTTGAAATAGGCACTATCATGGAAACAGAAATTGGCATAATAGCTTTTATAGAACTGAAAAAAGAAGCCGCTAAAACAGCCGTAGAAGACAAAATAAGGCACTTGCCCATACCTATCGCTCAAATACAATTCATCAAAAAAATACCACGTGATTTGCGCCACAATTCAAGAATAGATTATCAGGCTTTGGAAAAAACAACTTGAAATATTTTTATGTCGAAAAATAGGGTGTAATTTTTCGCCTTTTCAGGTGTTAGAAAATGTTCGACACCTGAAAAACAGCCCGCATGCAGTCATTTTCAGGTGTCGAAAAATACTGAAACAAAAATGCAATATGTCTGCCATTATTCTTGATCAATAATTTCCGTAGGGACAAAATCATTGATAAATTGGGTAGAAAAAAAAATATTCGGACAAATTTGGGATATTATTTATTGCATTTTTGAGGTAAAACCGGGCTTTGTATATAGTTTTGAGGTCAATGAGGCTGAGGTTCTTAAATTTAAGTTTGTCTGCCCATTGGGTTTGTAAAATCTTGGCAAACGAGAGAGCAGAGAAGCTCATCTTGAACATATTATTGAGTTGCGTTTCGCGATAGTTTTTGATTTTGGAGAGTCCGAAGAGTTGTTTAACATCTCTGAAGTTTCTAAATGCTTTTTATAAGGTGGGGACAAAACTAGATTGCACCCTACCTAAAAAGATAAAACACCAAACTTTTAATAATGTGAACGACCTTCGACAAATACAATGATAGCTCGATTATTGGGTTTATCGAGTTCTATCACATAAATAGGGCGAGTATCTGAAAAATATTTGTAAGTGCCATAATTCACAACAAACTGATTGCTGGGACAACAAAAATCTTGTTCTATCAAAGGCATAACTTCTTGCTCTACCTGAAGAATAGTTTTAGCTTGCGGATATAGGGTTGCCACTTCAGATAATGGTATTTCCGAAATTGTAGTATTCCTTTTTTTACTCAAAACGAGTGTGCCGCTACCATGTAAAGGTAAACCAAAATGATAGATGTCAGGATATGCATGACCTACTTCGTAAGTCCGTATAATGGGCTGAGTTTCACCTCGCATCATCTCATATTTTCGGCTATCACGAGTCATAGGTGGCGTATCAATATCAAAAATGATATACAAAGGTGTAGTGTAGGTTTGGGCTATAGAAATCTGAGCAAAGAAACCTATAAAAAGCATCGAAGAAAAAAGTGTTTTTTTCATAAAAATAAAATATTGAAAAGGTTAAATGATGGTGTTATTGGCAAGGATTAGTGCCTAATTTACTGTTTAAAAATTGTTGTGCAAGGAATGTTTGTCCGTCTTTGCTCAATTTATTTGGGAAGCGTTGTTCATCATAAAAAGCGGTATTCCACAAACCGCCCCATGCCACCATTTCGTACATAGAACCTACTGTACCTCCATTGGGATTGCCATCGTATTTAGCAAGCAGTCGAGTTAATTCTTGTACATTGGTTTGTGCTATGCATTCATGTTGTATGCTGTTACGGTCTAAACCATATCTTGGAATATGAGGAGCAAAAGCAGGCATATCGCTTAATCCAAGTGTAGGATTCTCGTATTTAAATTCGGCTTCTTTAGAATACCAACGAGCGTGCATAAGCTCATGAATAATTACCTCTGCGATGTGTAATTCAGCAAAACTACTTCCCACCATTTTTGGGTGTATAGTTACTACAATATCATTCAAATTAGGAGTAGGTGTATCATAACCTACAGGTTTTGTTTCTCCTTCGGCTTGTTCCATTATAGGTGCTTTCACTTCTATTTTGAGTTTTCTGAAAGAAGGAAACGACCCATAACCATTGATTATAGCTTTTACTGCAGGTATTTGTTTGAGTTTTTCCCAAACACATTTTATCTTAGCATTGGCTGGGTGGTTCATGCTTGCATCAAGCGTAACGCCAGGCGGTTCTTCATTAGTATTATCTCCTCCATCCACAAAGCCATCTGCAGGACAAGTAGTGCAAGGCTCTTCATCATAAACGGGTGTGTCTGTGCCACCTCCACTGCCGCCTGGAGTACAGCCTTCCGCAAAACCACCAAAGACTTTTCCACAAGTGCTACTAACGGTTATAGCGCAAGTCATGGGGTTCACCAACACACTTACCTTCGCGCCGATACAGAGACCCTTTCCTGGTCCCGCATCTTTCTGTTGTGAAAGGGAAACATACTTTTTCGCCATTCGGCAAGGTGTGTAGTTTTCCATTGCCCCATTGAGGCAAATAAATATCGATGCTGGTGCTTTTCGCACCACGCAAGCGGGCTACTTTCGGCTCATACCACGCTTTGATTTTTGCCATCAATGCGTCCTGATTGGGTTCTGGCTCAGGCTCTTTTTCGCGCCTGCACCCCGAAAAAAGCACGCCCAAAAGTATCAACAAGCCAAAAAATCTCCTATAAAGAATGTTGGAATGTTGGAGTGTTTTATATACATATTTTTTTGATTGAAGCACAGCATTTGTGCGCTATGCTGATGCAAAGGTAGGCAAGTTTTTATAGAAAAAAACAAAATGCGCCCTTGCCTGCGCAAATTTTTATAGCGTTAATTTTTTCAACAAATCTTTTTCTGTGAGGATTATGAAAAGCAAATATGCGGCAAAAAGTCCTGCATTGGGAAATAACAACCACAGTCCCCAATCGGCAGGAAGTTGCCCACTTGCCATCACAATCAAAGCTCCTAAAAACAAATGCAACAACATCATACCTGTCCGATAAGGTACAGGATAGTAGCGTTGCCCCAATACATAACAAGCCCACGCCATGCTCGCATAACTGACAAGCGTAACCCACGCACACGCCATGTAGCCAAAAATAGGAATAAAAACAATATTGCCTACCAGTATAATCAGTGCGCCACCTATCGAGAGCCATAGCCCATAATAGGTGCGGTCTGTAAGTTTAAACCAAAAAGAGAGATTGTAATACACCCCCAAAAGCAAATTCGCAAGCAATAAAATCGGTACAATGCCTATCCCTTCATGGTAAACAGGATTGCCAATAAACAGTGTTTTTATCCAATGTAAATTCAAACTAATCGCCAACCAAAACAAGATGCACGTTATTACAAAATAATACATAACTTGAGCGAATAGCTTGGGCGACTGCTTGTCTTGCGCTTGGCTAAAGAAAAAAGGCTCTGCCGCATATTTAAAAGATTGAACGGCTAAACTCATAAAGATAGTAAGTTTTATACACGCCGCATATATCCCTACTGCCTCTGCCGAACTCGCATGCCCCGCATAAAAACCAGCAGGCAAGTAATATTTCAATAAAATCCTGTCTAGCATTTGGCTTGCGATGCCTGCCAAACCCATTATAGCCAGCGGGTAAGCATACCACAATAAAGGCGCGAACTCACGCCAAACAAAGCGAAACCTAAAGTCTATAAAACTTTTATACAACCAGATAAAATTCAAGGCATTGGCTATCAAATTAGCCAAAAAAACATAGCCAACTCCAAGCGCAGGCTCATACCACCACGCTATCAGCGTATTATCAGCAAGTTCCTTGCATACGACCAGAAAAAACAGGTTTAAAGCAATGGTTATCAAGACATTGCCTACTTTGGTAATAACAAAAAACTTCGCCTTTTTCTCAAATCGCAGCCTTGTATATGGCAGGGCAAGCAACGTATCTATGGCAAGTATAATAGCTATCCACTTCACAAAAGCACCCTTTGTCGGATACCCCAACCATGCCGCTATGCCGTCACTTGCTACAAACATTCCTCCCGAAAAAACAATGGTTGTGATAATCAAATAGCTCAAGATAAGGTTATAGACTTCGAGTGGCTTCGTGCTTTTATTTACATAACGGAAGTATGCTGTTTCCATACCATAAGTAAAAATCACGTTCAGAAATGCTACATAGGCATAAAAAATAGCCATTACTGCGTATTCTGCCCGCTCAAATCCATAAATTTTATGGGTATAAAGTGTAACAAGTAGAAAGTTAAGCGACCTCCCGACCATACTACTTAATCCGTATAAAGCGGTTTCGCTAAGAAGTTTTTTGAGCATATTGTTTTCACGCTACAAATGAGCAAGGCAAGTATGAGAAGCACAAAGATAGGCATTTGGAATAAAAAACTGTATATTTGCATCACAAAACATACCGTTTTTATGCCCTTGCCTGCAAAAACAGCCTGTAAGGAACGAAAAGTTAAATAAGTTGATAGTTTTAGGACTTTACGCAATGTTCAAGAATAATAAAAAAAAACAACGTGCCTATTTGTACTACACGCGAGCCGCGTTTGATACATTGCTAAGTCCTAAGTTTTTTCAGTTAGTTGTCAATAAAGACTGCGAACAAATGCAACTTTGCATATCTCGTAAAATACCATGTTGTTTAATTTTCCATTACTAAGCAAACACAAAACCGCTTTATGTCGCTCCTTATCGAAAATGTTGGTAAAGTATATCCACACCCTACTATGCCTGTTGTAGCCCTTCAAAATGTTGGTTTACAAATAGATACAGGCGCGTTTATAGCCCTTGTTGGGGCTTCAGGAAGTGGCAAAAGCACCTTACTCAAGATAATAGGCGGCTTGCTTGCGCCTACTACAGGCGCGGTTTGGGTAGGCAAGGACTGTATTACACACATGTCTGACACACAACGCACACGCTTTAGGCGCAAGTCCATCGGTTTTATTTTTCAAGACCTCAACCTTATCCCTGTCCTTACTGCCCTCGAAAACATCGTGTTCGGATTGCGTTTGCAAGGAGTATCTGCCCAAGATGCTCAACAAAAAGCTATGTATTGGTTAGAAAAAGTGGGGCTGATAGACAAGGCCGCTGTACGTCCCGCCAAGCTTTCGGGAGGGCAACAGCAACGCATAGCAGTAGCAAGGGCATTGGCTATGCAGCCTCAAATCATCATAGCCGATGAGCCTACCTCAAATTTGGATACGCAAAATGCACTCCAAATAGCCGAACTTTTACAGGCTTTGCAACAAGACACGCAAACGACGCTTGTCTTGGCTACCCATGATGCCCGTTTATTGCCTTTCGCAGGCAAGATTATAAAAATTGAAGATGGAATACTATGCGCATGATAGTCCAACGCTATTACCTCGTAATTCTGCTCATGGCGTTCTTTGGCTTTGTGTTTCGAGCTATAGTTTTCTATGAAGAATTGACTTTGCTGTACAATACTTTTGTTACACTTACGACTATAGTGCTGATAGCCATCCTTTGGTTTTTTTTTGATTGGCTGAATAATTATTTGAATACTTGCCTGCCGTATGAACAAGCATTGGCGCGCCGTTTGATTATTCAAATTGGCGTCGGGCTATTGTTTGCCTATATATTCATCAATACAATTTTTTACCTCAATGGCTATATTTATAATTGGGTGCGTATAAATAAGACAGTCATTGTAGCAGGAAATTTACTTTGGACACTTATCGTATTGGCTATCAATGGTTTTTTCATAGGTGAGTATTTTTTTCTAAAATGGAAGCAAGCACTTTTAAACAGCACTGAAGCAGAAAAACATTTGGCACAAACCAAATACGCGAATTTACAAAACCAGCTTAACCCGCATTTTTTATTCAATAGCTTGGCTACTTTAAATAGCCTCATTGACGAGAACCCTACACAAGCAACCACTTTTTTAAAACAGTTGGTATTTGTTTACCGCTATTTGATGCGTCACAATCAAGACGTGCTTGTCTCCATCGCTGACGAGTTGGCGTTTGTTGAACAATATCTATTGCTCTTGCATACGCGCTTCGGCAACGCTTTTCGATATGAAATAACAGTCGGTAATACTTTTAAACAACATAAAATAGTACCCGTTACGCTCCAAATACTCATCGAAAATGCTATAAAACACAACCAGATGAGCGAAGAAAATCCGCTATTTATAGAAGTCTATATAGATGATGAGGCTATTTGTGTGAAAAACCCACAGCACCCCAAACGTAACCTTGCCACTTCCAACAAAATAGGCTTGCAAAATTTGAAAAGCCTTTACGCACTCACTGCACCAAAACGCATGGTAGAAATATGCGATTTAACAGAAGTGTTTATTGTAAAAGTGCCTTTGCTGTAAGAAAATATACTTATCGCGAAAGTCCTTTTGCGATTTCCAAAATAGAGGGCAGGGTAATGGTATTAGGTTCTCCAAAAAACCTCCTTCCAGTTTGGAGAAATCCCTAACGAAAAAATATTGCTTGTACTGCCATTATTGGCATTTTTACTCATTGCATAGTTCGTATGAAGTGTCAGGAAAAACAAAAACCGCTCATTCGAAGTAGGTACTTAATAGCTTGTACACACACCTGTTTCAAAAGAATTTCGTACAACACGTTGCGAATCAAGTGGAAAATTGGGGTTAAGCGTGTGTTCGGTTCGTTTTCCATAACCCAAAGTAATGCCGAGTGCTACCTTGTCCGTTATGAAATATCCTGCACTTGGGGCAATGGCAAAATATGTTTCTGTTTTTCTGTAACTTGTGCTAACACTTGGGTTGTAAGTGCTTATTATTAAAAGGGCAGTGCCGCCTACATACAAGCGACCTTTGTTCACTTGGGCTTGTGCAGAAAAAAATAAAAAGCATGCCAATAGGCATAGTGCTATCTTTTGCATAAATGGGTTGATTTATGTTGGGTGCAAAAGAACTCATAAAAAAATAAAAATACTATTAAAGGCTTGTTAATAGTCAAATTAGCTGTTTTTTACCTGCGCAAACTTCGAAGTATGTGCGCCTAAAGGGTGCATTTCAAAACCGTTCTATATACTTGTTTCCAAATTGGAGAGGGCAAGGGTGAGATCTTACGAAAAGATTTTGAAATACACCCATTATATTTTCTTGTTTACTTTTTCAAAATATTGATTTAATATTTTAGAAACCTTGCCTGCTTCGGCTTCTGCGCCTTCCTTATTTTGGCGAATATAATAAATAATCAATGGCGAATTGCTTGCATTGGTTTTGATTTGTATGGTTTCTTGATAAGAAACAGTATTCGTCCTTCCGCTCTTTCTGGAAACAGTAATGAAATGATAAGCTACTTCATTTATTTTGTTAAAGGGAATTTTTTCAGAGGCAAAAACTCCATGCAAAACAATTGCTTGCTTGCCTGCGTCGAGGCTTATTTTGGTGGTGTCGTTGCTATAAAGTGCAAACGGAATGCCTGTAAGAATTAATCCTGCTAATGCACATAGCGACAACATCAAAATATTGGTCCAACGCGATACAGGGCGCACTGGAGGCGAGGTAAAAGGATTGTGGTATTTATATGCACTTTCCCAATACAAAAAAAGATACAAAACGGCAGTAATAAGCACAAATGTTGCTACATAATATCCCCAATGCAAAGTAACAAAATGGCAACCTTTGCCATCAAGAATCAATTTGTAAGGGTGAAATTTTGAAGGAAATAAGGGCAAAAGTTCTTTATATAATTCTTCCATACAGGTAATTTTTATTGGTCGAGCCATTCTTTTAAAGAAGGGCTTTTCTCACGGCTAACGATAACATCTTCTGAATTTTCAGGAGAGAGTTGTAGTTTTAATTTTCCATTAAAATACGTATTGATGCTTTTGATAGCCTGCAAATGCGTTATAAATTGGCGATTCAGACGAAAGAAGTTGGCGGGGTTCAATAAATTTTCCAACTCATCTAACGAATAATCCAACATGTATTTTTTGCTTTGTTGTGTATGCAGCAATACCATTTTTTCTTCTGCTTGAAAATAAGCAATTTCCTGCTCGGCTATCGAAATGAGCTTTTCGCCCATTTTCACTAAAAAGCGCGCTTTATACGCTTGCTTTTCGCCTTGCATCTGTTGGATTATTTGGGCTAAGTTTTTTTGTAAAGCTGTATCTGGAGATGTTTGTTGCAACAACCTACGCTTTTCAAGGCTTTTTTGTAGTGCTTCTTTATCGATAGGCTTCAACAAATAATCAATGCTATTTACTTTAAAGGCTTTGAGCGCGTATTCATCATAAGCAGTTGTAAAAATAATGGGAGCGTTTATTTGTACCTGCTCAAAGATTTCAAAGCTCAAGCCGTCTGCTAATTGAATATCTAAAAAGACGAGGTCGATAGCTGGATTACTTTGAAAAAAAGCGATGGAGCTGCTTACACTATCCAAAACGGCTATGGTTTCGGCTTCGGGTGCAAGTTCTTTTACCATTTTTTCGAGTCGGCGCGATGCAGGAGCTTCGTCCTCAATAAGTACGATTTTCATGTTATTGTTCCAGTAAAATAGTAGGCGATTCAAATACGACTGCACCCTTTGTATTGATATAGACGACTTTGTATGCAGAAATTTCCTCCTCCCATGTACCTATGCGCCAACAAGCCAGCCCGTTATAAAAAGATGAGCCTGTAGCCTGTGATTTTTCTGACTGTTGGAGCATAGCAGGCAGGTCGAAAGCCAATTTGCCATCTGTATTGAGATAACCAACAAATCTTTGCATATACTCTTGGTCGGTTTTTTTGAAATAGCGTATGTGTGCCAAACCTTCTGAAAAACTGTATCCTGAAACAAATGTAACAGGCGAGCTGTTTTCTAATACTATGTTTACGGGTTTTACGGTGCCGTTAGGCTGGATAATATAGACTTTATCTGTTACATCTTCTGCGTCAGTTTTGAGCTTGCCTGCCATAAAGCCGTAACCTTCGCGCATGATGCCCAAATCTTCTACCTTGTATTTTTTTAGAAATGAAGCAGGCACACCTTTTTTGTTCATGAGTTTTATAGGGCTTTGGTTGTAGCTGACTGCCCAACCATTGTAAAAACCTGCTTCAAAAGGAAAATTCATGGCACCATCACCTTTCAATATAATTTTCCCTGTTTTGTCTATGTATGCCCAAGTCGAGTCGGTTGGCATGATATAGGCGAGTCCTTCTGAAAAGATGGCAGGCATACCCATAACGCTTCCATTTGCACAAGGCACACTCAATGCGAGTTTGCCCTGTTTGTCGTAAAAGGTATATTTGTTTGTATTTTCTTGGTAGTTTCGGACATGTAGCAAGCCTTCGCTGTAGCGCGTATAATCCATTAGGCAGGCGTTTTCTGAATCATAGCAAGGAATGGAAACATCAAACAATAGTTTGCCTTGCATATCAATAACACTAAAGCCGGGGTTTTCTTTGTTTGAGCCGCCATGCAACACAAATGCGCGTTCCTCAAAAAAAGGTGTGGCTACATCAAATTGGTAGGCGATTTTCACATTTTTTTGTGCATCGACATAGCCCCATTTGCCTTCAGCATTGGGTAAGGGAAACAGAGCCGTTTTGTCTTGTGCATAAGCAAAAGGCGCAAGCAAAAAAAAACAAAAAGCAATAAAGGAGGTAGTTGTTTTCATATAACTTTATAACGCACTTGCCTACAATTTCGATAAAAAATACTGTTAAAAAGTAATGGATATTTTCAAAATACGTTCTGAAGTGAATCGGGTGCATTTCAAAACCTTTTCTTGAGACCTTGCCCCATAACTGTTAAGTACTCAGTTAGGCTCCAGTTCTTGATTTAACCTCCCTGCCCCCTAAAAAAGGCGGAGTAGCTAAACTGCTGTTTATCAGATTTTTAAAGCGTTAATTACAAGTAGTTTATCCCTCCCACCTTTTATCCTCTTCGGAGGCTGGAGGCTTGGGGGAATGAAAAGAGGGGGTAAACCGAGAACTTAACAGCTCTGCCCTTGCGCTCTCCAATTTGGAGAGAGGTTTATGGAACGATTTTGAAATGCACCCTAAAGTAAACCCTAAAAAATTAATCGTATGAAAATCAATTTTGTAGAAACTTCTTACATGGCAAGTGGACTCTTGATAGGAATAGGCGCATTGGCAACGCTCCTCCTTTTGGGCATAGTATGGTATATGCGCACCAAAAAACAAAAAACAGGCAGTTACATAACAGCAGGCGTATTAGTTCTGGTCGTGGGCATGTTTGCGTTTGTAGCGAGTTCTTCGCTAACACTTCAGATAGATGGCAGAGGCGTTGAGTACAAATTCTCGCCTTTTATCAATACGCCCCAACTGATAGCTTGGAAAGACATAAAATCGGCAGAAGTGGTAACCTATAATCCTATGCACGATTATGGCGGTTGGGGTTTGCGCCATAGCTCAAAGGGCAAAGCCTACAATACGCAGGGCGATAAAGGGCTTCAACTTTTGTTGCAAAATGGCAAAAAAATCCTCTTTACGGTGATTGATGTAGAAAAAGCAAAACAGACTTTGGAGGAACTCAAGGAAGAAAAAGCACGCTAACAACCTAAAAAAAGGTTTCTCAAGAACTTACACGCTGCCTCCCTCCAATTTGGAGGGAGGCGCAGACGATATAGTTTTCCCCTCTCTAAATTGGATAGGGGTAGATGTCTTAGAAAAGATTTTGAAATGCACCCTACAATACAAGTCTGTCATCTATTAGGAACGAGTAAAAATAAGCTGGTATGGTTTGACAGAGTAAAACTTAGCGCGGATAACTTGAAGCATAAACTATTGTATTTGTGAAATGAAACCTATCCAAGTTAAATTTTGCTCGTTCCTTAGGTGTTTTTGAGAAAACAAGCGGTATTTCAAATTGTACCGACAGGCACCTTGTTTTTACTTAGGAAGCCTTTTAGCTAATTAAAAATGTCGTTATCAAACTTTCTATAAATTTTTAATAACATTTTTGATACTATCAAAAGTATAATATCCTTGTGTATTGATTGTTTCAGAAACCCTAAAATATTTATATTGATTACCCACCATGCTTGCCCAGCGCGTACCCAATTTATCTTTTTCTTGATTATCTTGATTAAGCAAATGATTGCCTTTAGTTTCTATTAATATGATATTTCCAAAAATTGTGTGTATCAAAAAGTCGGGATAATGGTTCATATAACCTGCGTTAAGGCAAAAATTAGCCGCGCCACGATTGCCAAATTTATGCCAAAATACTACATTTTCTTCTGACGTAATATCCAAGATATATTTTTCCTAACTGCCGTTTAACTTTTGTACTTTGTGGTAAAGACTTTTGGCTATTTTGGTATCTTCATTGCATACAGTTTGTTCAGGGAGTTTGTATTGAGGTTGGACAATTATTTTATTGCTGTCTATGCCTTCATTAAATTTCAGGCGTGCATATTCAGCACCCAATTTCTTGGTGTGCATTTTTATCTTTTCGGCATATTCGCGTTGTTTGCCATTCATTTCATTGATTTTATTATCGTACGCGAATATACAATGCGCTCTGTGTATTTACGCAAATCTATATCTTGAAATGGCGGTACATTCCCCAATTTTTTAAATATATTTTCGCCTATTGTCTTTTTTTGTTGTGCATCATTCATTTCAGCAAAAGCCTCTAAATACAATACCTGCATAATATCTGTAGCTTTTACGAAACGGCCTGCCTGCGGAGTTTCATTGCCGTCTATATCTATTTGATACAAGTCAGGCGATATTTTATCAAAATCAATAGCTATGCTTTGATTGCGCAACTCAAAACCCTCAAGCAAATTTTCGTAACTCAAAAAAGTAGCAGTCGCTTGTATTTTAATTTGAGGTATTGGAGGCGTTCTGAAAAAGAATTGTGGCAATACAATTGGTGCTCCGACAATTTTAGTGGAGCAGGGTATAAACCACATAGAAAGATACGGCACACAGTGTTTCGGGCTATGTCCTCTATGTTTCTATGTGGTTCAACACAAAATTTGTCAGAGTACGAAAATTATTAATCATTCATTTTTCGACACCTGAAAAGAGTCGAAACGCTGAAATAAAATGTGTGTTGATTATTTCAACTCGGCATTATTTTTAGAACACCCAAAAAGGGAAGAAAAAAATCTTGCCTGCCGTTTGGGTAGGCAAGTCAGGCTGTAGCTTTTAACAAAACTTTCATATCTTTGCGCTATGAATACCGAATTTGAGAACCTACTTAACTTACTATCAAGCAACTACGAGCCAAATGTGCAAGTAGGTCTGCAGTTAGCGCGTCATTATACAGCAGAATTTGAGGCGCATTTCGGCTGTACGTTGCTTGATATGGAGGAACTGTTTGATTTTCTCATAGTGCATGAGGCGTGGAATTTTGAAACAGCTCTTTGGGAAATAAATACATTAAACCTATCATATAAAGGCATTAAAGTATTGCCTAAGACTATTGGTTTACTAAAAAAATTAAGCTATTTAAACTTAGCAGATAATCAACTCCAAACATTGCCCGCTGAAATAGGGCAATTAAAAAATTTGGAGGATTTATATTTATACTGTAATCAAATCCAAACCTTGCCTGCTGAAATAGGGCAATTACAAAAATTGGAGAATTTGGATTTAGGAAATAATAAACTCCAAAACTTGCCTGCTGAAATAGGACTGTTACAAAATTTGAAGGGTTTGTATTTAGGAAGCAATCAACTCCAAAACTTGCCTGCTGAAATAGGGCAATTAAAAAAATTGGAGGATTTGTATTCAGGAAACAGTCAAATCAAAACCTTGCCTGCTGAAATAGGGCAATTGCAAAATTTGAATCATTTGGATTTAGGAAATAACCAACTCCAAACCCTGCCTGATGAAATATGGCAATTACAAAATTTGAAGAAGTTGGAATTAGGCAACAATCAAATCAAAAACTTGCCTGCTGAAATAGGGCAATTAAAAAATTTGAAAGATTTATATTTATACTGTAATCAAATCCAAACCTTGCCTACTGAAATAGGGCAATTACAAAAATTGGATAGGTTGAGTTTAGGCAGTAATCAAATCAAAACCTTGCCTGCTGAAATAGGGCAATTACAAAATTTGGATAGGTTGAGTTTAGGCAGCAATCAAATCAAAACCTTGCCTGCTGAAATAGGGCAATTACAAAATTTGGATAGATTGAGTTTAGGAAATAATAAACTCCAAACCTTGCCTGCTGAAATAGGGAAATTACAAAAATTGGATAGGTTGAGTTTAGAAAATAACCAACTCCAAATTTTGCCTGCTGAAATAGGGCAATTACAAAAATTGAATAATTTGAATTTAGAAAACAATCAACTCCAAATTTTGCCTGCTGAAATAGGGCAATTACAAAAATTGGAGAATTTGGATTTGGAAAATAATCAACTCCAAATTTTGCCTGCTGAAATAGGGCAATTACAAAAATTGGAGAATTTGGATTTAGGAAATAATAAGCTCCAAACCTTGCCTGCTGAAATAGGAAAGCTGCAAAATTTAAAAGATTTGTATTTAGAAAATAATCCTTTGCAATCACTTCCCGAAGAAATCTGTAATCTTAAAAATACAACTATCTATATTTTTGGTGCGCCTGATGACATGGCTATCCCTGAAAAATTACAACAAATGGGTGTTTTAAATTATGATGAGCTATAAAGGGGTAGGCAAGTGTCTGTTCTCGTTTTGGTAGGCAAGTTGCCAAATATTTAACTGTACACATACGAAAGGCTGTTGGGTGCATTTCAAAACCGTTCCATGTACCCCTCTCCAAATTGGAGAGGGCAATGATGAGGTCTTGAGAGAAGGTTTTGAAGCGCACTCAGGCTGTTCTACAGGCATATAAATCGTTTTTTGTAGCATTGACTTTCACGCTCTAAATGAGTACATTATTTTTTAGCGCGTGCCTTATAAAAAAACATTGGAAGGTAAAACACGTATCTGTTGCTTTTGTTGCTACAAAGTTGTATATTGGCAACATAATTGCAAAAAGCAATACAACATTTATGTAACTCAATATGTACGAATTTTTCAAAAAAGAATTTTACGGCAATACAGTAGCCCAGTGGCTTACCGCCATGTTCATTATCCTTGCGGCATTGATAGTAGGGCGTGTTGTGTATTGGTTTTTTAGCAAGGTAGTGCGGATATTCACGAGTCGTACTGAAACGAAACTTGATGACATCATCATCGACAAGGTGGAAGAGCCTATAGTAGTCGCGATAGTGGTAGCGGGTATTTGGTATGGTATATCGTTCTTGAATGTGGCTTCGGAAGTCTATCCACACATCTTGAGTGCTGTTACTTTGGTTATTATTTTAGATATTGCGTGGTTGATAGTGCGTACTGTAGATGCTTTGGTAGAGGAGTATGTGGTACCTATGGTAGCCAATTCAGAGAGCAATCTTGATGATGCTATCTTGCCTATAGCGCGGCGCGGTTTTAGTAGCGTGATATGGGTAGTGGCTGTAGTAGTGGGGTTGAACAATGCCGGTTATGATGTCGCGGCTGTTCTCACAGGTTTAGGCATAGGCGGTTTGGCGTTGGCTATCGGCGCACGTACTACGATAATGAATATTTTGGGAGGCATAACGGTTCTTATCACACAGCCTTTTAAAATCGGAGATAGGATAATGATAGGCGGTTATGATGGGTACGTACTTACTATAGGCTTGGGCGCGACACGTATCAAAACTTTTATAGATAACTTTATCGTTACTATTCCGAATAAAGTGTTCACGGATACAGGCATCGTAAATGTTACTGAAGCGTTGGGTATCAAGATAGATTTGCAAATCCACTTGCCTGTTACCATTCACCCACCGATTATTCAAGAAGTTTTGAATCAGATGAAGCAAATCGTGGCTATGCACCCTTGCCTAAACGAAGACAACAAGATATCAGTAAAGAGTTTTGATGATTTTGGTATCAATTTGCAATGTGTTTGTTATGTAACCCCTGGCAAACCCTATTGGCAAACAAGGTCTGACGTAGCCATTCAAATCCTTACCTTCATGCAACAGCGCAATATACCTGTAGCTACACGCAATGGATTGAATTATTATCCCGAAGATTTGCAACAAGCTGTGAAAACACCCAAAGTAGATGTTAAATTATCGAAAAAAGATGATGATAATGACGGATTATTTTAAAAATATTTGTACCCATAATAAAAATGCTTACCTTTGTAATAAAGGTAAGCATTTTTTGTAACTACCAATACACACAATGAAAAAAATATATAGAATATGCCTGTCGACTTTATGGCTGATGGGAGGTGCCGCTGTTACTTCATGCAACTATACACCCATCGAAAAACTGGCATACATAGACCTCAAAGCAGGGTTCTTTGCCTCTAAACCAATAGCGCGCGAGGGTGAGCAGGTACAATTCAACCAAACTGCCACCACAGTCGCTAAATCTTTTGAATGGAATTTTGGTGATGGGAAAACCTCTACCGAGCAAAACCCCACCAACACCTATACAAAATATGGGCGATACAAAGTAACGCTTACGGTTAGAAAGGAGGATAAAGTATTGGTAAATACTTTTCAACAAGATGTTATCGTCTTGCCACCCACAGAATGGCTCACAAAAGCTAAAATATGGGGCGACATAGCCACAGACGAACAAGGCTTCTGCTTCACGCCTATCGTAGATTTGGATAATGCACAAAAACCTATCACAGGCTACCTTTTGGCGGGCAGGCAAGGCGTAAAAACATTGCGGCTCATGCGCTTGAAAGCCAATTTAGACATAGAAAATTCGTGGGACACACCTATAGACATAGATAACATCACACAAGGCAACATCACACCGCGCTCAATCGTGCAGACAAGAGACACAAGTTTTGTTATTGTGGGTTCTTTTGTCTATAACCCACAAGACGATGATGCCTTCATGGTTAAAATCGCCAACAACCCCGCAAAAACTTTGGCGAAAGAAAAATGGCGCATAATACGCAACACTACCCAAAAAGATAATTATACATCTTTGGTAGAATATAATGACAACTTCTTGGTTGGCGGAAGTACTGTAGTAAAAGATATACAAGGAAACAACACAACCAAACTCCTTGTAGAAACATACAACAAAAAAGGCATATTACAAAAAAGCGATATTTATGGTAGCAACTGGCAAATCAATGCCGCTGATTTTGGTACACAAGGATTCGCTTTCGCCCTTACAGAAGGAACGGAAGGGAATAGCAAGCCAAGCCTTATTTTTTATAGCACCTCTTTTGTAGAAAAAAGAAAAAAAACACTTACTTTTTTAGACGGAAAAGCTACTGATGTAAGCACTACTACAAACAGCGTAGGCGCAGACGCAGGGCAAATTATGGTCGGCAATTATGTAGAACCATTCACGGATTTGAACGGCAATACAATACCCAACGTGAAACACGCTTTTATAACCCGACTGAACGATTTTGGCTTCCTACAATGGACAGGCGACACAGAGGACAAGAAAGTGCGCAAAATCAACTTTTACCAAGAAGAGTTTATCAAAGTCCTCCAAATGAAAGAGGCAGGCAAGGATGTTTTTATAGCCATCGGGACGCACCAAAACCCGCTCACAGGTAAGGACATCCTCGTTTGTAAATATGACGCAGACGGCGTATTGTTGAAATACCGCCTCATCGGGCAAGCCAAAGACGATGAAGCCTTTGATGCCAAAATAATCTCTGACACAGATTTTATATTATTTGGCACTACACAAGCTACCATGATACCCAACAGACGCGACTTCTATTTGTTGCAACTCAACAAAAACCTCGAATAAGCATAAACACACACACAAACTCAACTTATACATTCTAAATATTTTTAGAAATTCTAAACACAAAAAACATGAAAAAGCTCTTTACTGCTCCCTTTTATATATCTATTGTCCTATTTCTCCTTACCTACCACGCAGGCAAGGCACAAATCGCAGGTGATTACCGTACTATAGCTGATGTAACGTTTGCCTCGCCTACCAACTGGCAACAGTTCAATGGCAGTACATGGAGTGCGGCTGCTTCCGCACCTACTGCAGCAGCTGGAACTATTACCATTCAAAGTGGGACGCAAGCCACTGTAGGAGCGAATATTTCTTTAGACCAACTCATAGTGAGTCACGGTAGTATTTTATCAGTGAATACAGCCACTACGCTTACTATCATAGATGGCACAGGTACGGATATAGACATCCAAGGTACAGGAACAGTGTCAGGATTAGGTAATTTTACGCTTTCAACACTTGCTACATTCAGTACTGCAAATACTTCAGGCTTAAACGCTGTAGCAGTAACAGGCACTAAAACCTTTGCCAATGGCGCAAATTATATATTCAATGGCAATACGGCACAAAACCTGAACAACCCTGTTACTTTAGTAGCAAATGATGTTACAATAAATAACAGTGCAGGGGTTATTTTGAGCAATGCTATCACCATAACAGGGACACTCACGCTTACTGCGGGTGTTTTTAATACAGCAGGCAATACATTGACTTTTCAAACGGGCGATACGCCTATTGTAAGAAATGGTACTACAGAATTGGGTACAATCAGCATTAATTCAGGCATGAATCTTACTTTTGGTACAGCTGGTAATACAGCAGGAAATGCCTTCACCTTGCCTGCGAATGTATTTGCAGGTACGCCTATTTTTAGTAATTTTACGCTCAATAGGGTAAATAAACTTACGTGGAATGCACAACAGACTTATTGTAATGCTGTTATGAATTTGGTGGCAGGCGAGCTTGATCTTTCACCTTGCCTTTTTTTCCACTTTAAGCAGAACTCAAGCATAATCAGAACAAGTGGTTTTTTGAAATTTGGGGCGTAAACTGTATTGTTTGAACAAAACAACTTCATCCTCCATCCATCAATAACTCACTTTTAATCCTTTTTCAATAATGAAAAAAACAATTCTTTTCTTAGGCATCAGCCTGCTCTGTATGCTGTACAGCCTACACACCCATGCCCAGGTCTTCTACGGGCTTACCCAATCAGGCGGGATAGAAAACATAGGTGCCATTATCAAGTACGATAACAATACCACCACGCTCACTGCCCTATCAAGTTTCCAAAATTTAGGAACAAGTCCTCAATCTGAAATGGCAGAGTATGCAGGCAAGTTCTACGGAACGACACAGGTAGGTGGTGCAGGTGGTAACGGCGTCATCTTTGAGTGGGATCCTGCGACCAATGTCTATACCAAAAAGCAAGATTTCGATGGAACGGCTAAGGGTCGTAATCCCTTTGGTAGCCTCACGCTCTCCGCAGGCAAGTTCTACGGAATGACACAGGGAGGTGGTGCAAGTGGTTTTGGCGTTATCTTTGAGTGGAATCCTGCTACGAATGTCTATACCAAAAAGCAAGATTTCGATGGAACGGCTAAAGGTAGTAATCCTCAGGGTAGCCTCACGCTCTCCGCAGGCAAGTTCTACGGAATGACACAGCAAGGTGGTGCAAGTGGTTTTGGCGTTATCTTTGAGTGGGATCCTGCTACGAATGTCTATGCCAAAAAGCAAGATTTCGATGGAACGGCTAAGGGTAGTAGGCCTCGGGGTAGCCTCACCCTCTCCGCAGGCAAGTTCTACGGAATGACAAGGCAAGGTGGTGCAAGTAATTTTGGCGTTATCTTTGAGTGGGATCCTGCTACGAATGTCTATACCAAAAAGCAAGATTTCGATGGAACGGCTAAGGGTCGTTGGCCCCATGGTAGCCTCACGCTCTCCGCAGGCAAGTTCTACGGAATGACAGAGTCCGGTGGTCCAAATAGTTTAGGCGTTATCTTTGAGTGGGATCCTGCTACGAATGCCTATACCAAAAAGCAAGATTTCGATGGAACGGCTAAGGGTAGTTCTCCCTATGGTAGCCTCACCCTCTCCGCAGGCAAGTTCTACGGAATGACAAGGTTCGGTGGTGCAAGTGGTTTTGGCGTTATCTTTGAGTGGAATCCTGCTACGGATGTCTATACCAAAAAGCAAGATTTCGATGGAACGGCTAAGGGTCGTTATCCCAATGGTAGCCTCACGCTCTCCGCAGGCAAGTTCTACGGAATGACTACGGCAGGTGGTGCAAGTGATTTAGGCGTTCTCTTTGAGTGGGATCCTGCTACGAATGCCTATACCAAAAAGCAAGATTTCGTTGGATCGGCTGAGGGTGGTTCTCTCTTTGGTAGCCTCACCCTTTCCGCAGGCAAGTTCTACGGAATGACACAGCAAGGTGGTGCAAGTAATAACGGCGTTATCTTTGAGTGGAATCCTGCTACGAATGTCTATACCAAAAAGCAAGATTTCGATGGAACGGCTAAGGGTCGTAATCCCTTTGGTAGCCTCACCCTCTCCGCAGGCAAGTTCTACGGAATGACAGGGTCCGGTGGTGCAAGTAATAACGGCGTTATCTTTGAGTGGGACCCTGCTACGAATGTCTATACCAAAAAGCAAGATTTCGATGGAACGGCTAAGGGTAGTACTCCCAATGGCAGCCTCACGCTCTCCGCAGGCAAGTTCTACGGAATGACAGGGTCTGGTGGTGCAAGTAATTTAGGCGTTATCTTTGAGTGGGACCCTGCTACGAATGTCTATACCAAAAAGCAAGATTTCGATGGAACGGCTAAGGGCAGTTATCCTCAGGGTAGCCTCACCCTCTCCGCAGGCAAGTTCTACGGAATGACACAGCAAGGTGGTGCAAGTGATTTAGGCGTTATCTTTGAGTGGGATCCTGCTACGGATGTCTATACCAAAAAGCAAGATTTCGATGGAACGGCTAAGGGTAGTTCTCCCTCTGGTAGCCTCACCCTCTCCGCAGGCAAGTTCTACGGAATGACTGGGTCCGGTGGTGCAAGTGGTTTAGGCGTTATCTTTGAGTGGGATCCTGCTACGAATGTCTATACCAAAAAGCAAGATTTCGATGGAACGGCTAAGGGTAGTAGGCCCTATGGTAGCCTCACGCTCTCCGCAGGCAAGTTCTACGGAATGACACAGCAAGGTGGTGCAAGTAATTTAGGCGTTCTCTTTGAGTGGGATCCTGCTACGAATGTCTATACCAAAAAAGCAGACTTCAATGGTACCAATGGTGCATCCCCGCTATACGGGCATTTGGTGGTGGTAGTTGAAATATTGGCAACTACTGCGACAAGCATTACACAAACAGGCTTTACAGCCAATTGGAACGCATCAGCAACGGC
>Ga0163154_10003153_pt1 | contig 23251 bp, 14 predicted proteins | sample OliLakLV19MP9P1_FD_148649 | JGI IMG/M metagenome (GOLD analysis project Ga0163154, IMG submission 148649) | Freshwater microbial mat bacterial communities from Lake Vanda, McMurdo Dry Valleys, Antarctica - Oligotrophic Lake LV.19.MP9.P1 | ecosystem: Environmental > Aquatic > Freshwater > Lake >... | reverse complement strand
TCATTATGTACTGATTTGGATTTTAGAAATGCGAAACTAGCCACTATTTTATTTTAAAAATGTTAAGATTGTAGAACTCTTTTCTCACAACGGTAAATATTGCCTTAACAGATATAATAAAATAAATATCTTTTGTTAAAAAACTTAAATCAGTTTATTTTTAACTCCGTTTATTTAGGCCCGCACACCATACAATTAAAAAAGCCCTTAAAAAAAATCAGGGCTTTTATTGTATAAACAAAAAGATAATTAGTGTTTAGCAGCTTCTTTAGCTTTATCAACCATTTTATCGGCACCGGCTTTCATTTTGTCAGCACCTTCTTTAGCAGCTTCAACCATTTTACCAGCAGCAGCTTTTGCAGTGTCAGTTGCAGCTTTTACTGTAGAATCTACTGCGTTTACTGTAGAGTCTAAAGAAGTTTTAGCTTCTGTAGCTACTTTAGCTAATGAATCTGCGTTTCTAATAGAATCAGCGGTAGCATCAGTTGTTATAGCAGCTTCGTTGCATGAAGTCATAGGCAACAGCAAGAATAGCAATTAGTTTTTTCATTGTTAATTTTTTTTATTTTTAGTTTCGACGAATCTAGGGTTTATTTTCAATTTCACCATTCTTTTTGCCGATTTGTTAAAAAAATTGGCACGATGCATTTTTAAAAATAATGCTGCTATTGAAGACTGCTAGTTTACTACCATTTCCCTTGCATTTTCCAACGCCGCTGCAGTAGGTTTTTCACCACTTAACATTTGCGCTATAGTTGTAATTCTTTCATCTTTATTTAATAACCGAATGGAAGTTGCAATTTTATTTCCTTGCTTTTCTTTGTACACAAAATAATGAGCACTTGCTTTGGCAGCAATTTGTGGCTGGTGGGTAATGGATATTACCTGGTGGGCTGCTGACAGCGATTTCATAATTTCACCTACCTGCCTGGCAGCTTCTCCACTAATACCTGTATCTATTTCATCGAAAATGAGTGTTGGTAATTGAAGCTTTTGTGCCACCAAAGATTTTATGCAGAGCATAATGCGGCTAAGTTCACCTCCACTGGCAACTTTACGTAATTGTTCTAACCGGCCACTTTTATTGGCATCGAATAAAAACTCAATCGCATCGGTTCCACTGCCGGCAAGTGGTATGTTATCAAGCATTATTTTAAACCGTGCATTTGGCATTCCCACCTTATTTAAAAGACCATTTACTTTGTCTTGAAAAGCTGGTGAAACCGTATGCCGGTTGGCAGAAATACCAGCGGCCAATTGCTGGCAATGTGCTAAAAACCGGGTAACCACCTCTTGGTTTTTTTCAATCGCTTCGTCAAGTTGTAAACCACTTTTCAATTTATCCTGCAGTGCTACTTTAATTTCTATCAACTCGCCGGTGGTTTGCACCTGGTGCTTTTTTAGCAACTTATATCCCATCGAGATCCTGTCATTTATTATCTGAATCTTTTCGGGACTATACTGAATTGAATTACTGATTGTATCTATTTCACCCGCAATATCGCTTAATTCGAGTTGTGCACTTTGGAGGCGCTGTCCTATTCCTTCAATATCCTTATGGTATTGCAACAGTCCGTGCAATTTGTTAACCAGCGATTTTAATTGCTGCACCACAGGTTGCTCACTTTCTGCCAGTTCAAAATAAATATTGGTTAATTGCAACTTAATTTGTTCTGCATTACTCAGCAGCTTTAATTCATGCTCCAAATCTTCCAGCTCATTTTCCTGCAACCTGGCTTCGTCCAGTTCGTTGAATAAAAACTGGTGGTAATCCAGCGCTGCATTTACATTTTGTTGTTGAAGCAATAATGCTTCTCCTTCTTTTTTTGCTGCCAAATAATTGGAGAATACAATTTCAAATTCCTTCAACAAATTCAGGTTGCCTGCAATGGCATCTAATACCTGGCGCTGAAAATTATTATCCCCCAATTCAAGTGTATCAAATTGTTGATGCAGATCTACCAGCAGGCGCCCCAGGGCCTTTAGCTGGGTTAAGTTTACCGGCGTATCATTTATAAAGGCCCTTGATTTACCATTGGCAGCAATTTCTCTGCGTACCACAAGGTCATCTTCAAAATCCAGTTCGTTACTGCTTAAAAAAGTTTTGATAGATGTATTCTCTTTAACTGAAAAATATGCTTCTACAAACATTTTTTTTTCTTTATCGAGCAATGCATTGGTATCCGCCCGTTCGCCCAATATTAAATTGAGCGCCCCCATTAAAATGCTTTTTCCTGCACCGGTTTCTCCCGTAATAATATTGAGGTATTTTGAAAAATCAATCTGTATAGCTTCTATAATAGCGTAATTCTGTATGTGTAGTTTTTGCAACATATGAGGGGGCAAATTAGTTTTTTTTAACCACGATTTTTATATAATTTACTAATATTTAAAGATGTAACACAATGAAAATAATTAGTGATAGCTTTTTTAAAATGGACGTAATACCAAACTGAATTTCATTATAGGCTCCCGATAGCTATCGGGATGTGTTGGCTGAAATTGATGTTGAGCCAATGTGGGTGAGCTTTTGGTAAACCTGCATGCCGGCAGGCATATACCTACCTGTGCCGATCGATTTCGGCATTGGACTAACTTAAAAATCCATTTGGTATAAAATAAAAAGCACCTCATGTAAATGAAGTGCTTTTATTATGTTGCAATGATATGTTTATTTTATTTCGATACTGTCATTTAAGTCTGTATCTACAAGGATTCTTCCGCAGTTTTCACAAACAATTACTTTTTTACGCAATTTAATTTCACTTTGTTTTTGTGGAGGAATGGCATGAAAACAGCCACCACAGCTGTCCCTTTCAATTGGTACAACAGATAAACCGTTGCGGTAATTCTTCCTGATACGATCGTAGCTAAGCAATAACCTTTCGTCTACATGGCTCCTTGCTTCATCTGCCTGCTTATTATAATGCTTTTCTTCTTTCTCCGTTTCACCAATAATTTTCTCTAATTCTCCTTTTTTTCCGGAGAGGTTACCTTCTTTGGTGCTAACTGCTTTTTTAGCAGCTTCCAATTGTCTTGCCTTTTCACCTATTTCTTCAGTAGCATCTTTAATATGCTTTTCACAAAGCTTTACTTCGAGTGTCTGCATCTCAATTTCTTTATTGATAGCTTCAAACTCACGGTTGTTCTTTACATTTTCACTTTGTTTTTCATATTTCTTTACAAGTGCTTCTGCTTCTTTAATAGCTTCTTTCTTTTGATTAATAAATTCCTGCATACCATTAATCTCCTCCTCTACCCTTGTTTGGCGGGCATGCAAACCTTCAATTTCGTCTTCAAGATCTTTTACCTCCATAGGTAATTCACCTTTTAAAATCTGGATTTCATCCAGTTTACAATCAATTTTTTGCAAACGAACCAGTGATGTTAACTTTTCTTCTACTGAGAAATCTTTTACTGCAGCCATTGTAAGTTTATTAATTGTTAAAGGAAATATTGAACCGGGTTGGTTTTTATTCCTGTTTTTAGGACGGCGAAGGTAGTAAAATTTTCTTTTAAAATATCAATCAGCAAGTCTATTGTAAATTGCTCACTTTCATAATGGCCAATATCAGCTATTAAAAGGTTGCCATCAGCGTCAAAAAACTCATGGTATTTTATATCTGCAGTAATGTAGATCTGTGCACCTGCGGCAATGGCACTACCTATCAAAAAACTTCCTGCCCCCCCACATACAGCAATTCTTTGAACCATTTTACCGGTAAAGGCAGTATGCCTGATGCCCGATAAATTAAACTGCTGTTTTATTAAACCGAGGCATTCAGTTTCACTGATGGGTTTTGGAAGATCACCAATCAAACCACTTCCAAGTTGCTGATGCTGATTTTCAATTGCGATAATATCATAGGCTATTTCCTCGTAAGGGTGTGCCAGTTGCATGGCTTTAAGAATCGGCTGCTCCAGCCAATCGAAATAAATAACTTCTACTTTTATTTCATCGGCAGTAAATCGCTCGCCCGGCTTACCAATAAAGGGATTTGTACCCTGCCCGCCTTTAAAGGTGCCCTGCCCGGCTGAGTTAAAACTACATTCACTGTAATTTCCAATTTGCCCGGCGCCTGCACTAAAAATAGCTTCTTTCAGTTTTTCTGCATGAGTTACCGGCACAAACACCACCAGCTTTTTCAACAGGTTATTTTTAGGTTGCAATACCTGCCGGTTTACTAAACCGAATTTATCGGCAATTTTTCCATTTACCCCCCATAGCACATTGTCCAGGTTGGTATGTATTGCGTATATAGCGATATCATTTTTTATTGCCCGGATAATAGTTCTTTCAACATAATTTTTTCCGGTAAGTTTTTTTAGTTCGCTAAAAATGATGGGGTGATGGGCCACCACGAGGTTACAATTGTTATCTATCGCTTCCTGAATAACTGCTTCAATGGCATCTAATGCAACTATTACACCAGTGCATTCCCATGCAGGATTACCTGTTAAAAGCCCTGCATTATCATAATTTTCCTGCAACATCACCGGTGCGCTTTTTTCTAATACTGATTTAACCTGTTGTATCGTCATCTTATTAAAAATTAATACTGTTTATAAATTTTACAACCAATGGTATAAATACAGCAATTTACTATTGTATAACCATATACAGTTGCTGTGGCACAATTGTGTTAAAATATTATCAGCAAATAAATAGTTTTCTATGTTGTGTTTAGTTATCCACTTTATACAATTATTGACAAATAAAAACGTTCTTCCGCTTATTGTACGTGTTCTATCCTATCCTACAACTATAATATGTCACAAAAAAATACAGGAAAAAATATTTTTCGTAAGTTTGATAATATGGCAGTTTCCATTTACAACAAAAGGTTTATTATAGCGATTGTATGCGCTTCCATGCTACTTCTTTTTAGCTGTAAAAAAGCAATTGAAAATATAACTGAAAACACTTTAAAAAAACAGTTTGAAGATAATATCCTTAATAAAACATTTGTAGTAGACCTTGCTACTGATACAGGCAACAACAAAACGAGCGAATATTCAGGTTACGATTTTGTTCTCTCTAAAACAACCTCTTATTTTGATGGGCCAATGACCGGAACGAAAGCAGGTATTATCTATACAGGAACATGGAGTGTTAATGAAGACTTTAGTAAACTGGTGATCAATATCAATTCTCCCACAATTCCCATAGAATTTATTTTTTTAAACAGAGCCTGGAAGTTTACTAAAAAGGCACTACCCGTAATGGAACTTGCACCCTGGGGAACTACCGACCCAAAAGTTTTACATATGCGAAGGCTTTAAAATATAATAAAGCCCTTTCTTTCTTTATCATCACAATTTTTTAGCTTTTTTGGAGTTATATTGTTAGGCCTACACAGGTATAAAATCAAGGCAAACATCCATCCAAACAAATGTCCCAATCCTATGATAACAAAGATGGCTTTAAAAACAACGTTTTTATTTATTGTATCGCTTGTAAGTTTTACTTTTACACAAGCCCAGCTCAATGCTGATTTTATTGCTACACCAACCAGTGGCTGTAGTCCATTGCTTGTTCGTTTTACGGACAAATCTGCCGGCAACCCAACTTCCTGGAAATGGGACCTGGGAAATGGTACGATCTCTTTTTTAAGAAATCCATCAGTCATCTATTTTAACCCTGGCAAATACACAATAAAATTAGTTGCAAAAACATCCGGCAATGAAGATTCTGTTGTAAAAGTGGAATACATTGAAGTGCTGGATAAACCGATAGTACAATTTGGGGCTGCAAATACCACAGGTTGTTTTCCGCTGCCGGTTCAATTTTTTGATTCAACCATATTGAGTAATAGCAACATTACATCCTGGTTATGGGATTTTGGTGATGGCATTATTTCTTCATTAAAAAACCCCTTACACACTTATACAACAGCCGGAAATTTTAATGTAAGCCTTCGGATAAATAATAGCAGCGGTTGTTTAAGTACAATTACTAAGACATCTTTTATACAAATTAATACCGGTGTACTGGCAAAATTTACCAATAATACACCTAGCAACTGCAATGCACCCGTAACCATTAATTTTCAAAACCAATCTACCGGAACAGGCACTATAAGTTACCAGTGGTCTTTTGGAGATGGCACCAATGCTACCGACTCAAATCCTACGCATGTTTATTCAGCTGCGGGAAGTTATAGCGTTCGATTAATTGTAACCAATGGCAATGGCTGTGCTGATACCATAATAAAACCCAATTCAATTTCGATAGGGCAGGTTCGTGCCTCTTTCAGCGCACCAGATTCTGCATGCCCAAACAACAGCATACAGTTTTCCAATACGTCTTTGCCCTCTCCAACTTCAGTAACCTGGAGCTTTGGAGATGGCAGCTTTTCATCTCAAATAAATGCAATAAAAGCTTATACTGTACCTGGTATTTACTCAGTAAAAATGCTGGCAAATTTTGGAGTCTGTAAAGACTCAGCAATAAAGAGTATCCGCATTTTACCGAAAGTAATTGTAAAATTTATAGCAGATGATACAACAAATTGTAAAGCACCTTTCGTTGTAAATTTTACCAACCAATCAATTAATGGCGTTAGCTATTTATGGCAATTTGGGGATGGTGCAACGAGTAATTTAGAAAACCCAAACCATACTTACAATACCCAGGGAAGCTATACGGTAAAACTTAAAATTACCAACACCAATGGTTGTACAGACAGCTTAATTAAAAACAATTATATTGTAGCTAAAAAACCTGTTATCAGTTTTAAAAATTTGCCCGACAGCAATTGTGCGCCATTTACAAAAAGCTTTTCAGCCAACATCAATACAGTAGATCCGGTAACCAGCTTTTTATGGAATTTTGGAGATGGCAACACCTCTACCAATGCAACTACCACCAATACTTACAGTGCAGCTGGCATTTACCCAATTTCGTTGATAATAACAACAGCTGGCGGCTGCACAGACAGCGCTGGTATAACAAGAGGAGTAATTGTTAATGACAGGCCCCTTGCAAATTTTTCTGCAACCCCTACCAACACTTGTGCAAATACTGCAATAAACTTTTCAGATTTAACTACTCCAGCAGCTTCTGCCTGGTTATGGAATTTTGGAAATGGCGTAACATCTTCCACTAAAAACCCCATCTACCAATACAATGATACTGGCTATTTTGATATCACTTTAATTGCATCGAACAGAGGGTGCCGTGACACTGTAAAATTCACAAAATATATACACATCAGCCCTCCTGTAGCAAAATATCTAGTGTCAAATAATTGCGCTAACCCTTATGAAAAAGTTTTTACAGATCAATCGAAAGGTGCAGATGAATGGTACTGGGATTTTGGTGATGGCAATACTTCTACCATAAAAAACCCTGTTCATGTTTACACAAGTACCGGCACCTTTAACAGTTCTTTACGAGTGGTAAATAGTGCTTCGGGCTGCGACTATACAGCATTTAAAACCGTACAGGTAATAGATGTATCGTCAAAATTTATTGCTTCAGATACTACAGTTTGTAAGGGCACAACTATAAACTTTATTACTAACCTAAGCCTTAGTGAAGTAAGCAATTTTAGTTGGAATTTTGGAGATGCAAGTTTACCGGTAAGCTCCATAAAAAACACTATTAATTACACCTATACAAAAGCCGGAAGTTACACTGTTACATTAATCATCACCAATTTGCTGGGTTGTAAGGATACATTGGTGAAGACGAATTACATCAGCGTAAATGGCCCTACTGCAAAATTTGGAACATCCGTAAAAGGAACCTGTTTAAAAAGCCTGGTCAATTTTAGTGATAGCAGCATTTCTGATGGCATTCATCCCATTGAAACCTGGGTATGGAATTACGGTGATAACACTATAGATACTTTAGCATCAGCCCCTTTTCAACATACTTACTTAACATCAGGAAGTTACCTGGTTAAATTAAAAATAACCGACAACCAGGGTTGTGCAGATAGCGCAAAGTTATCGAACAACATTATTGTTTCTCAGCCAATGGCTAAATTCAATACAGCTGACTCATTAACCTGCCCGGGAAAACAAATTCAGATTAAAGACCAGTCAACAGGCCTTAATTTATTATACCAATGGAACTTTGGAGATAATACCGCAATAGCAAATACTCAAAATCCATTTCATATTTATAATTCAGATGGAAGCTATTCTGTAAAGTTGAAAGTAACAGATCAGTATGGCTGTGAAGACAGTATCACGAAAACATCTTTTGTAAAAATCGCTACTCCGGTATCGCTGTTTTTTATGAGTGACTCTGTAAGTTCCTGTCCACCTTTAATTGTTAATTTTACAGATTCCTCCAGCAACGTTGTAAGCAACGTCTGGGATTTTGGAGACAATACCTTTGCCAATAATAAAAGCCCTGTTCACTTTTATTCTTATCCGGGTACTTTCAATGTAAAATTAACGGTAACCAGCGCTGGAGGTTGTACAGATGTATTTCAAAGACAGATTAATATAAGTGGCCCAAGAGGAAGTTTTACTTATAAACCAATCAATGGTTGCAAGCCGCTTTTGGTTAATTTTACTGCAACTGTATTTGATAACCCTTCCATAATCTGGGATTTTAATGATGGCGCAATAGAAAGTTCTCCTGATACTGCAATTTCCTATACGTATACCTTCCCCGGATCTTATATTCCTAAAATGATATTGGTAGATCAAAACGGCTGCCAGGTGCCTATTAGGGGAAAGGATACCATTGTTGTAAATAGCGTAAGTACCAACTTTAGTTTTTTACGTAAACCTCTTTGCGATTCCGGTAATGTATCCTTTAAAGACTCTTCAATAAGTAATGATGCTATTACAGGATATCAATGGGATTTTGGAGATGGTAAAACTTCTTCCCTTAAAAATCCATTTCATTTTTACAATAGCACCGGCTTAAATTACCCTTCGTTAATTGTAACTACGCTGCATGGTTGTACAGATACTTTAAAATCTACTTTACCCATAAAAATAGTAGCTTCTCCACAAATAGCTACTGTTGCATCGGCCAATGGTTGTGTACCATTAAAGGTAACATTCAGCAGCGGGCAAGTGGTACAGGATACTTCCTCAATAAGCTGGAAATGGGATTTTGCCAATGGTAATACATCAACTATTTCCACACCAGTGGTGCAAAATTACACAGGTGCAGGTGTTTACTCAATTCTTTTGGTGGCAACAAACAGCAGTGGCTGTACTGATACAACTGTAACCAATATTGAGGCGTATGGAATTCCTGTTGTAGATGCAGGACCGGATTCTATTATTTTATGCCAGGGAAGCAGTATTACTTTAAACGCTACCGGAGCTTTAAACTATAGCTGGTTGCCCGCTACCGGATTAAGTTGCAGCAATTGTGCCAATCCATCAAGTAGTATAAGTTCAGATTTAAAATATGTGGTAACTGGAACTACGGTTTATGGCTGCAGTGCAAAAGATACCATTGTGGTTAATGTGAAAAATAAATTTGCTTTTACCTATAGTAAATCAGATAGCGTTTGCAAAGGCGTTTCTAAAAAACTTACTGCGGCAGGTGCAAATAATTATAACTGGACACCTACAGTAAATGTCGACAACCCTTTAAGCAGCACACCAACAGTGCAGCCAGACACTACCACCCTTTACAGGGTAATTGCCGGGGATAATGTTGGATGTTTTAAAGACACAGGCTATATCAATATAAGGGTAAACCCAATACCTACCGTAGAAGCAGGTTTAGATAAAACCATTAATGTGGGACAGGTGTATGATCTTGTTCCTACCATATCGCCGGATGTAATTTATGTAGACTGGCAGCCAACAACAGGGTTATTCAGAAATGTATACCCCGGCATTACAGTAAAACCAACTGAAAACACAGAATATAATGTGCTGGTAAAAAACAAGGGAGGATGTGCCGCCAGAGACCGGGTGAATGTAATTGTTATCTGCAATGGCGCCAATGTGTTTATGCCCAATACGTTTTCACCAAATGATGATGGTATAAATGATGTATTTTACCCAAGAGGAACGGGCTTATTCAAAGTAAAAACATTACAGATTTTCAGCCGCTGGGGTGAGTTGGTTTTTGAAAAAAACAGTTTCAATGCAAATGATGCAGGCTTTGGATGGAATGGAACTTTTAAAGGACTGAAACTAAATCCCGAAGTATTTGTTTATTCAATAGAGATTATTTGCGAAAACAACAGTGTTCTTGTTTATAGAGGAAATATAGCATTAGTAAAATAGATTTTTCGAACTCACCAATAAAAGAGTCGGCTGTGTAGCCGGCTTTTCTGTTGATAAGATTTTTCTACATATAGTAAGAACGTTTAAATATTGTTACTTGAACGCTGTTAATAAATTATTTAAAAAAACCTAACCTGGACAAGCCAGAACCAAAGAGGAACGAAAACCTACAGTTGAATTTTTTATTTTTGCTTTGAAAGCCTTACCCATCTTATGTTACAGCGAGTAGCGAAAAATATCTTGCCGAAACATACGAAAAATTAACGGGTTAGATACTAAATACGTTTCAAAAATATTTAAACAATTTATTATAACTTACGATTTGCGAAAGTTTTATGACACCCAAAATAACGAATATTAATTTTCGGATAAGGCATGCAGTATTGATAGCATGTTTAATGTATTGGGGTAATATATACTGTCAGCCTGTGGCCAATTTCTCTGCCGGACCACTGGAAGGCTGCGCCCCATTAACTGTTCGTTTTATAAATACTTCCAGTGGCAATCCTACTTCTTTAAACTGGAACCTGGGAAATGGAACAACTTCTGTACAGCAAAACCCCACAATAACTTACTCAATCCCCGGCATATATAACATAACTCTTACCGCAAGCAATGCCAATGGGAGTAATACCTTAACAAGGCCACAATATATAAGGGTATTTGATAAGCCCGCTGTAAATTTTTTGTCGACTGATACTGTGGGCTGCTCCATTTTCAGTACAAGTTTTACGGATGCAAGCAGCTCCAGTTCCAGTAGCATTATAGCATGGGTATGGGATTTTGGAGATGGAACCACCGCCATTCAACAAAACTCAACACACAATTATACATCATCAGGTTACTTTGATGTTACACTGAGGGTTGCCAATGCAGGCGGTTGTATCAATGCTTTAAGTAAACCTCAGTATATTCATGTACTTCCCAAATTGGAAGCTGCATTCAGCTTTACAAAAGGATTGAGGTGTAAGCCACCGGATACTATCAGTTTTACAAATCTTTCGACAGGGAGTGGTATACTCAATTACAGCTGGGATTTTGGAGATGGAGTAATCTCTACTGCAACCAATCCATCACATTCATATATTACCGATGGAACTTTTTCGCCTAAACTGATTGTACAAAACGATATTGGCTGTGCTGATACTTTATTGATGAAGGACTCCGTGGTTATTAACAACAATTTGTCCGTCATTAATGGGAAAGATAGTGTTTGTATTGGTGCCACTGCAACTTTCAGTAATGGCTCTGTTCCAGCTCCGCTTAGTTCCTCGTGGAATTTGGGAGATGGTCCTTTTAACAGCAATTCTTCTGTCACAAAAAAATGGGATTCCGCAGGTATTTATACAATTAAATTGGTAAACAACTATGGTACCTGTGCAGATTCTGTTTTTAAAAATGTAAGGGTGTTAAATTTACCAATAGTTAATATCAGCGCTAATGACAGCAACGCCTGCAAAGCACCATTCACTGTTAACTTTACTGATTTAACAGCTAATGCAGTAAACTGGCAATGGGATTTTGGAGATGGCAACACAGCTGCTATAAATAATCCATCAAATACTTATAATACGCTTGATAGCTTTGATATAACTTTAATTGTAACCGATGCGGCCGGCTGTGTAGATACCGGCAAATTCAATAATTTTATTAAAGTAAGCAACCCGATAGCAAAAATTGCCAATATGCCCACAGGCGGGTGTATACCGTTTACTTTTACCCCGGTGGCAGCACAATTAGCGGTTGATGGCATTGCCAGCTACTTTTGGGATTTGGGGAATGGAACCACTTCTACTTCCATTAATCCTACCGCTTCCTATCCACTTGCGGGTAATTATTCTATCAAGCTAACAATCACTACCAATGATGGCTGCATTGATTCAATAGAAGTAATAAATGGAATAAAGGCAAACACCAAACCTGCGATAGATTTTTCGGCAACTCCTACCACACAGTGCGCTAATACACCTGTACAATTTACTGACCTTACTCCTTCAGCAGACAGATGGTTTTGGAATTTTGGTAACGGTACTTCATCCTCGGCTAAAAACCCTGTTGTTCAGTACAAGGATACCGGAACTTATAACATTCGTTTAATAGCATGGAGCAATGGATGTAGTGATACACTTACAAAAACAAATTACATAACTATAAGCCCTGGCATTGCACGCTTTAAAACTGTATACAATTGTACAGATCGATTGCAGATTTCCTTTATTGATACCTCTGTAATACCACAAAGCTGGTTATGGAATTTTGGTGACAGCACTACTTCTACTACACAAAACCCGGTTCATACATACAGCGCTGATAAAAATTATACCGTAACCTTAACGGTAACCAATGGCAGCTGCACAGATACAACATCTGCCCTTATTTATACCGGCAGCGCAATTACTGACTTTAAATCAGTTAAAGATTCTATTTGTAAAGCTGATTCTATTTTGTTTACGGCAATACCGGCAATGCCTTTAAGAGTTGTAAAATATAGCTGGGATTTTGGAGATGGTGTTACACAAACCACAACAAAAACCGCTATAAGCCATTTCTATAACAATGGAGGAATTTACACAGTAAAACTATTTTCGCAAGATGTAAATGGCTGCACAGACTCTATCATAAAGACAAATAAAATTACTGGCTTTGCTCCAAAAGCAAATTTTTCATTAAGCTCAACAAGTGGATGTTTTCCTTTAACGGTTAACTTTATTGACAGTTCAGTTAATCCATATGGCAGCAATAATATTGCCAGCTGGCAATGGAGTTTTGATGATGGTGAAACAAGTACATTTACCGCTCCCCTACCTTCCCCGGTAAATCACTTTTATGATACTTCAGGTAATTTTTATCCTTCATTAAAAATAATTGATTCCTTAGGATGTGCTGATAGCATAAAATACGTTACTCCGTTAGTGGTCTCCAAACCCATAGCCGATTTTACCGAACCCGAAATCAATACCTGCCGTAACCAAAACATACAACTGGTTAATACTTCAAAAACAAATATAATCAGCAGTGAATGGTTTTTTGGAGATGGCACAACATCCAACCAGTTTAATGCAGTAAAGGCATTTACATTAAATGGCAACTACAATACAAAGCTTGTTGTTACAGATTTTTATGGCTGCAAGGATTCCATAGAAAAAATAAATTATTTTAAAATTCAGGATGTAACTGCCTCTTTCGGGATCAATGATTCTGTAGGAACCTGTGTACCTTTTAAAATAACATTTAACAACACATCACAATTTGCAACATTCCAAACATGGAACTTTGGCGACAGCGTTTTATCAAGCCTGGTTAACCCAACCCATTACTTTACCGACCCAGGAACTTACCTGGTAACACTTACAGCAAAAAGAGTTGGAAACTGCCAAAGTGTAGCAACCAAAACAATCGAAATATTTGTACCAACTGCATCATTCTCGTACCAGGCTAACCAGGGTTGTGCTCCAATAAGTGTGAGTTTTAAAGTTTCAACTTCTGCAAAAGTGAGTTACCTGTATGATTTTAATGATGGCAATACATTTGAAAGCGCAGATTCCAGCTATACGTACAATTATACCTTACCGGGCAGTTTTATTCCCAAGGTAATTTTAAAGGACTCTTCTGGTTGCCTTGCAGTATTGCAGGGCACCGATAGTATTAATATTTTTAGCAGTAAAATTAATTTTGGTGTAAACGATACTTTATTCTGTGATATTGCAAATGCTATATTTACGGACTCTACATTATCGGGGAGTGTAGTAAAAAATTACAACTGGAGTTTTGGTGATGGCACATCTTCCTCTTTACAAAATCCTACCCATACATATACATCAACGGGGAAATATACAATAGGATTAATCATCGAAACTGCTTATGGCTGCAGGGATACAATGGTTAAAAATAATTTTATACAATTGGCTACAAATCCGCAGATAGCCATTGCCGGTAATAATATTTTTTGCGGGCCTGCAGAGGTATTATTTCAAGGCAATTTAATAAGCTCTGATACATTTGCTATACAATGGAAATGGAAATTTGGAAATGGCAATAATGCCAACATTCAAAACCCACCTCCCCAATCTTATAATGTACCCAACACGTTCCCTGTTCAATTAATAGCAACCAGCAGCAGTGGCTGTGCAGACACGGCCAATACATTGGTAATTATACACCCTTTACCCACCACTTTTGCTGGTAATGATACCACCATATGCCTCAACAATACAATACAAATACAGGCAACGGGTGCCAATTCTTATGTTTGGAAACCACTCACATTATTAAGTTGCGATAGCTGCGATAATCCAATTGCTTCTTTAACAGACGATACTAGCCTTTACGTAACAGGCAGTACAATTTTTGGCTGTGAAACAACAGACACCATATTTATTAAAGTGAAAAAACCTTTTGTTATAAATGGTTTGCAGCCATTTGATACTATTTGTGGAAACGAGAAAATACAACTATCGGCAAGCGGAGCAGAAAATTATATTTGGTCACCGGCCAACGGTTTAAACAATAGCAACATCGCTAATCCTATTGCATCAACAACAGTGAATACTATTTATAAAGTAACAGGGTTTGATAGCAGCAATTGTTTTACAGATAGTGCATTTATAAGCCTGCTTGTATTTAAAAACCCAACTGTAGATGCAGGAGAAGATAAACTTACCAGTATTGGAAAACCAATAACAATTACCCCACAATTTTCCGCTGACGTAACTCAATGGATATGGGAGCCTGCAACCTATCTAAATTGCAGTAACTGCCCAAACCCTGCTGCCACTCCGGAATTTAATACCACCTATAAGCTCACTGTTAAAAATAACGGAGGTTGCCAGGCCAGTGATAATATGACAGTTAAGCTTACCTGCGATAAAAGCAACCTATTTATCCCAACTGCTTTTACACCTAACAACGACGGATTAAATGATTTCTTTTATCCTATCAGTTCGGGCGTATTTAAAATACAGTTATTGAGCATTTTTAACCGAAAGGGAGAAATGGTTTTTCAAAATGGCAGCTTTAAGCCCAACGATAAAACTAAAGGATGGGATGGCCGGTACAAGGGCCAGATTGCTGACACAGGCAACTATGTTTATACAATGGAAATCATTTGCAACAATAACAATTCATTAAGCTTTTCTGGAAATATTTTGCTGTTGAAATAATAAAATGCTACTGCATCCGTTTAGTAAATGACGAAAGTCAATATCCAAACACCAAACAAGAATCCTATTTTATGAAAACAATACTACACAAATTTGTGTGGGGTATGTTACTTCTTTTTGCCTCATCACAAGTACAATCCCAGGATATACATTTTTCACAATTTTTTGAAGCACCACTTTTACGCAACCCGGCACTGGCTGGTTTATTTACCGGCGATTTAAGAATACAGGCAGTATATCGCACACAATGGCAAAGCGTAACTGTTCCATACCAAACTACTTCTTTAAATGGAGAATATAAATTACCGATTGGAAAAAGTGAAGATTTTTTAACACTGGGTGGACAAATTTTATATGATAAAGCAGGCACAGTTGCAATGACCTCAACACATGTATTGCCAGCCATCAACTATCACAAATCTTTAAGCGCCGACCGAAATATGTATTTGTCACTTGGGTTTATGGGAGGATTGGTACAGCGTAGTTTAGACAGAAGCAAAATAACTACCAACAGCCAGTTTGATGGTAATGCATATAATGGCGGCCTGGCAGATGGAGAAACATTCGCCAGCACATCTTACAGCTATTTTGATGGAACAGTTGGCCTTAGTTTTAATACACAGATTGGCGAGAATCCGGACGACAATATATTTTTTGGTGTAGCTTATCATCATTTTAACAAGCCGTCAAATATCAGTTTTTATGGCAATACTAAATTAGAGATGACACCCAAATGGGTATACTCTGCCGGTGCAAGAATGAATACATCGGAATATTCTTATGTAACATTTCATGGAGACTTTATCTCACAAGGACCGCAAACCCAGGTTATTGGTGGAATGATGTATACGCACAAACTGGATGACAGCTTTGATCCAAAATTCCTTATACACGGAGGTGCGTTCATCCGCTGGAAAGATGCCATCATCCCCGTAGCTAAAATTGAAATGAGACCATTAGCTATCTCAGTAAGTTATGATGCAAACGTATCTCAATTATCGGCAGCAACCGGGGGCAGGGGTGGTTTTGAAATGGCGATTTCTTATCAAAAATATATTAACAGAGATAACTCAAGCAAAGAAGCAGTGAGGTGTCCAAGATTTTAGATTATCTAAACCCATAGTCCGAAAGTCGTAGCCTAACTACAAGAGCTTTTGTTTTTATGGATTGTTTGGATAATTAAAGCCCCAGGGATGGGGCTTTTTTGTGTTCGCAATATTTTTAAAAATGATTACTAATTTATACATTAAACCTAAAATGCATTACATCACCATCTTTTACCAGGTATTCTTTACCTTCTATTCTCAGTCTGCCATTTTCCCTACAGGCAGCCTCAGATTTGTATTGTATATAATCATCGTAGGCTATTACCTCTGCTTTAATAAACCCTTTTTCAAAATCTGTGTGTATCACGCTGGCAGCCTGTGGTGCTTTCCAGCCCTGGTGTATTGTCCATGCCCTCACCTCTTGTACACCTGCTGTAAAATAAGTGGACAGGTTTAATAGTTTATAGGTAGAATGAATAAGACGATCCAATGCAGGCTCAGTCATTTTATATTCTTCCATAAACATAGCCTTGTCATCAGCATTATCAAACTCCGCAATTTGCGACTCTATAGCGTTGGTCATTACAATCACTTCATTGCCTTCGTTTTTTACCGCCTCAATTAAAGCATCAGAAAATTTATTGCCGGTATGCATACTTGCCTCGTCTACATTGGCTACATATAAAATGGGTTTATCACTTAGTAAAAAAATATCCGACAATACCAATTTATCTTCTTTAGATAAATCAAGTGAAAGGATATTCTTTCCTTTTTCGAGGTGTTGTTTACAGTTTAATAAAACATCCAACTCTGCCTTTAACTTTGTATCCGTCTTTGCTAATTTTTCTGTACGTTGAATTTTTTTATCAATACTTTCCAGGTCTTTTAATTGTAGTTCAGTCTCAATAATTTCTTTATCAGCAATAGGATTAATGGCACCTTCCTCCCTCAAAATATTTTCATCTTCAAAACAACGGATCACATGAATGATTGCATCAACCTCCCGGATATTGGCCAAAAATTTATTACCCAACCCCTCTCCTTTACTGGCACCTTTTACCAGCCCGGCGATATCAACAATTTCTATTTGTGTGGGAACGATCCTGTTCGGCATCACTAACTCAGCCAATTTATCCAACCTGGGATCGGGTACATTTACTAAACCAATATTAGGTTCAATGGTACAAAAACGATAGTTGCTGGCCTGTGCCTTTGCACTATTGCTTACTGCATTAAATAAAGTTGATTTTCCCACATTTGGTAATCCTACAATGCCTGCTTGTAATGCCATTGGTATATTTTTTATTTGTTTTTTTATTAAACTGATGTAAGCCTAAGTTTTTTTAAAGTATCTATAATCTTAAAAAAACGTAGCCATATTAACTTGCCAACCCTGTCAACACACGATCTTATTACCCTCCACCTCAACCACCACCTTATTTTTTCAGGCTGCAAAGGTAAGGGATGCGATGGAATGATTATTTTGAATTGAAAAGATTACCTTGAACCCTATAAAACACAGTTACATTGTAATCTCTTTTTTATAATCTTTGCAATTAATTTAAAGTATTGAATACCCAATACAACCAAGCAACCAACTAATATGGCTTTAAGCAGAATCTGGAGTGCCTTTATCATCATCGCAATTTTTGTGGCCGGTATTAAATGTATCATTTCATCTGACAGTAAAATGATCTTTAATAAAATGGTAGTTGGCAAAAGTGGCGATACCAGTAATACCAGGGCCATCGACAGCATAAACCTGCCCCCTGCAATTGCAAAAATTTTGCTTACCAACAAAGAAACAAAAATTGGCGAAATAAAATACGCAAAATCTTCTGATGGAAAATTTACCGTTTACAAAGAGCAAAATGCAAATGGTATATTGAGTACCTGTAGAGACGCTGTAGATATTTGTATTGGCTTAATTGGAATTATGGCTTTGTTTATGGGCTTTATGAGTATTGCAGAAAAGGCAGGAGGTATTAATCTTTTATCAAGAATTATTGGCCCTTTCTTTACCAAAGTATTTCCCGATGTTCCCAAAGGCCACCCGGCATTCGGCCACATGATGCTAAATTTTTCTGCCAATCTATTAGGGTTGGATAATGCAGCAACGCCATTCGGTATAAAAACAATGGAAAGCCTGCAGGAAATTAATGCCGATAAAACGACAGCGAGCAATGCACAAATTATGTTTTTGTGTTTGCATGCTTCCGGTCTTTCCCTGATACCTGTAAGTGTAATAGCAGTAAGGGCTGCAAACAAAGCAGCGGTGCCTACTGATATTTTTCTGCCCTGTATGATTGCCACTTTTATGGCTACGATGGCTGCACTGTTTATTGTTTCGTTTAAACAAAAAATAAATTTATTACAACCTGTTGTACTGGCATGGGTTGGAGGCTTATCAGCTATCATTGCTGGTTTGGTTTGGTATTTAACCACTTTAAACAGAGAAGGTATGGAGCAATTCTCCGGCATTTTTAGCAATGCTTTCTTGTTGATTATTTTTTTATTAATTGTATTGGGCGGATTGTATAAGAAGATTAATGTTTTTGACTCATTTATTGAAGGAGCAAAACATGGTTTTGAAACAGCAATAAAAATTATTCCATTCCTTGTAGGAATGTTGGTGGCAATAAGTATGTTAAGAAACAGTGGTGTATTTGATGTAATTATTGATGCCATGAAAAATGTATTTGCACTTATGGGATTTGATACCCGTTTTGTGGATGCTTTACCCACAGCACTCGTAAGGCCATTGAGTGGCGCCGGGGCAAGGGGTATGATGGTGGATACCATGAGAACTTTTGGGCCAGATTCATTTGCGGGCACCTTAAGCTGTATTATGCAGGGATCATCCGACACAACTTTTTATGTAGTAGCTGTATATTTTGGCGTAGTTAATATTAAAAATACCCGTTATTCTATTGGCGCAATGCTACTGGCAGACTTAGTTGGAGTTATTACTTCTATTATTTTAGCTTATTTATTTTTTGGTTAAGATAATTCTTTCCAAAATACTGTCTCACGTGCAGTTTACGGCTTATTTCAATCCAATTGCATCCATAAAAACTAATTGAAAACCGTTTGCCCAAAAAACATCGGTTCGCTCGAGTAAGTTACCTGCTGTTAAATAACCATTTCTGCACTAAATCCCCTACTTTTGCAGCCCAAATTCAAAATGAGTTTGGTAAATCAACAACATTTTATAAACAAAAACATCAGGGAAATGAACAATTACGAATTGATGGTGATTTTTACCCCTGTGCTTTCTGAAGAGGAATATAAAGCCGCTCAGAACAAATTTGCTGCGTTAGTTACAGAAAACGGCGGCGAATTATTGCACAGCAAACCTTGGGGATTAAAATCACTGGCCTATCCCATTGCCAAAAAGACCACTGGTCTATATTGGGTAATGGAGTATACAGCGCCATCCAGCTTCAATGAAAAGTTGAAAATTCAACTTTTGCGTGACGAATCAGTCATGCGTCACATGTATACCGTACTCGACAAATACGCCGTTGAGTATAACACAAAAAAGAGAGGTGGCGTACATTCTTCAACCCAAAAAGCAGAGGCATAATTATGGCAAAAGCAAACGAGATTAAATATCTTACAGCTATTAAAGCTGAAAAGCGGCCAAAAAAATATTGCCGCTTTAAGAAAATGGGTATTCATTATATTGATTATAAAGATGCCGATTTCCTGAAAAAATTCCTGAACGAACAAGGTAAATTGTTACCCCGTCGTCTTTCCGGAAACTCTTTAAAGTTTCAACGTAAAGTAGGTGCAGCAGTTAAGAAAGCCCGTCAAATGGCTATTCTGCCTTACGTTACCGATTTATTAAAATAAAAAGGTTCATCCTAACCTTCCCGAAAAGAGAAGGAACAGTCCCTGCGTATTGCAGGGGTTGGATAATAAAAAAATAAACAATGCAAGTAATATTAATTCAAGATGTTAACAACCTTGGCGGCGCTAATGAGTTGGTAACAGTTAAAAATGGTTACGGCCGTAATTTCTTAATTCCTAAGAAATTTGCAATTGAAGCCAGCCCGGGTAATCTAAAACAATTAGAAGAAAAGACTAAGCAGCAAGCTAAGAAAGAAGCTAAATTATTGGCTGAAATCAACAGTGTAATTGCAAAGTTGCAGGATGGCGCTTTAAAATTGGGTGCAAAAACCGGAACAAGTGGTAAAATATTTGGTAGCGTAACTTCTGTACAAATTGCACGTGCAATCAGGGAACAGAAAGGCTACGAAATTGATCGCCGTCGTATTCAGATTATTGATGAAGTAAAAGAATTAGGTACTTTTAAAGCTAAAATAGATTTTGGTAACGGTAACGACACTGAAGTTGAGTTTGAAGTAGTAGCTGAATAACTTTTCAAAATATCGTATAAAAAATTCCATTCGCTGATTTGCGAATGGATTTTTTTTGCACAAAGGTCATCAATCTAATTATGCATATCTATTCAATCTCACAAACATTCAAATTGTTATTAGCACGGAAGATTGGCAGATTATTTAATTCAATCAATCGGCATTATAGATGGAGATTGTGTATTTTAGAGTTCATTTTTATTTTAGCCAATATGCGTAATCATTCTATTTTAACAAGATTAATTTCCCTGGTATTGGTTGGGCTATTTTTTATTAGCTGTGGTAGTTCTGGTAATTCTGCATCTGATAAAACATCATTAACTGATACCATTAAACCTGCTATTTCCAATATTGACCGTTCAATTCCCGGCAGTTTCAGTACTCAAACAAAAATAAAATTTGATAGTAGTCAGGTAAAAATATTTCTTGATAGTTTTTCGATATTTAAGATTTTTGAAAACGATATTTATTCATTTTACAGACGCAGAAATTTTGCTTACGCCTGGTTTGATGAAAAAGGGATGATAGAACCTGCCAATAATGTATACAACCGTATTCAAAATATTAGTGAACAGGGTGTACCCGACAGACTTCCATATAAAGAAGCTTTCACCAATCTGATAGAATCAATTGGTACAGAAAACAAAGCTTATGCTACCCTTGAATTAATGCTAACCTCCCAATACCTTGTATATGCAAATACCGTTTGGAAAGGGTTGAATGAAAAACAAATGCAAGGAGTTGAATGGCTATTGCCCCGAAAAAAAATAAGTAACCGCCAGTTGCTTGATTCATTATCCGGTACAACTTTTCTTGAAAATGAACCGGTGTACAAGCAATACCCATTATTAAAAGCCTACCTTAAAAAATATAATGACCTTAAACAAAACAATATTTTACCAAAAATTAAATCAGACAAAAAAAAATTACAACCTGGCGATTCATCCAATACAATTGGAAGCGTCCGTGAATGGTTATTTATCATGGGAGATATAGCAGAAAACAATCAAAGCAACCTGTTTGATATTCCATTATCGGATGGAATAAAAACCTTTCAAATCCGAACTGGTATTGCGGAAAACGGGCAAATTACGCCTGCTGTGATTGCTGAAATGAATTACCCACTTGAAAAAAGAATTGAAACCATCATAGTAAATATGGAAAGATGCAGGTGGGTTCCTGCAACTGTCCAAAAAAATTATTTATTCGTAAATATCCCTGCCTATAAATTGTACGTTGTAGAAAACGACAGTCTGGCTTTTAACATGAATGTAGTGGTAGGAAAAAGCCAGCACAAAACTGCAGTTTTTAATGGAGATGTAAAATATGTGGTTTTCAGCCCTTATTGGAATATTCCCGCCAGTATTATGAAAAATGAAACCCTGCCCGCCATCAGGCGCAATTCGAGGTATCTTGCCCAGCACAATATGGAATGGAATGGTAATCAGATAAGGCAAAAGCCCGGACCAAACAATTCATTAGGATTAGTAAAATTTTTATTCCCCAATAGCCATAGTATCTATTTGCATGATACTCCAGCAAAATCATTATTTAACGAAACCAACAGGGCGTTTAGCCACGGCTGTATCAGGTTAGCAGAACCAAAGAAACTAGCCAGCTACCTGCTTCGAAATGATTCAACATGGAACGATGCAACCATTACTGCAGCTATGGAAAGTGGTATAGAAAAAACAGTAATACTAAAGAAAACAACCCCGGTTTTTATTGCATACTTCACCAGTTGGGTAGATAAATATGGAAAAATAAACTTTAGAAATGATGTTTATAGCAGGGATAGCCGCCTGGCTGAATTAATCATGAAAAACCCTTAAAACTAAGATTTTAAAACAACGCATTGTTTTTTTGATTATTTCATTACATTTGTATAGTCTTAATGATTATAGTGTTTCGTCGTTAGCTGATAGAATTCTCCAAAGTAACTCTTCTCAGTTCATTGTACCTGCTAAATCATTTGAGTTTTTATTAATTTTAAAACAGTTTTTACAATGAACATTTACGTAGGAAATCTTAGTTGGAACATGACCGACGAAGACTTAAGCAATCTCTTCACACAGTTTGGTACCGTTACAAGCGGTAAAATCTTAAAAGACAAAATGAACGGCCGCAGTAAAGGCTTTGGTTTTGTTGAAATGGAAGATGAAGAAGCAGCCAAAGCTGCTATCGCTGCATTAAACGAAAGCGAAGTACAAGGTCGCAAACTAATCGTTAACGAATCTCAACCACGTCCTGAAGGATCCGACTTCAAGAAGCGTAGCTTCGGCGGTGGAAGTGGCGGCGGTGGCGGCTACAAGAAAAGCGGTGGCGGTGGCTACGGCGGCGGCGGTAGTGGTGGATACGGCGGCGGCGGCGGAAGTCGTGGTGGTGGTAGTGGTGGATACGGCGGTGGCGGCGGCAATAGAAGCGGCGGCGGCGGTGGATACAACAA
>Ga0163154_10003152_pt1 | contig 23256 bp, 19 predicted proteins | sample OliLakLV19MP9P1_FD_148649 | JGI IMG/M metagenome (GOLD analysis project Ga0163154, IMG submission 148649) | Freshwater microbial mat bacterial communities from Lake Vanda, McMurdo Dry Valleys, Antarctica - Oligotrophic Lake LV.19.MP9.P1 | ecosystem: Environmental > Aquatic > Freshwater > Lake >... | reverse complement strand
GATTTAAGCTGTCGCGCATTTAAATTGCATATTCGAGGCGGGCGGGCGGGACACCCCACAAGAGTTTTATTGTTTTTTGACATACAATTTAAATCCAGAACAGCTTAAGGTTTTTTTAGAGGGGCCCAGACAATGAATGTTACCCTAACACCAGAACAGGAAAATTACGTGCTCTCGCAATTACAAGGTGGCAACTATGACAGCGTTCAGGAACTAATTAGCGAAGCATTGCAACTGCTAGAAGAAAGAAATCGTGCACTGAAACAGCAGCGTCTGGCTGAACTCAGACAAAAAATTGCTAGCGGCACTGAGCAAATTGCTCAAGGAAAAGTGACTGATGGTGAAGTAGTTTTTGCCAGATTGCAGGAAAAAATTCGCTCAATTTCTGAGTCTGGATTATGAGCAGCTATTCTTTCTCAGATGATGCAGTTCAAGATTTAGATGACATTTGCGAGTATATTGCTGGCAATAATTACAGTTCTGCCAGTAAACTTTTTGATAGGATTCGAGAACGATGTAAAGCTACGGCTGATTTTCCTAATATGGGTAAAAATTATAGCCAGCTATCTCCCAGCTTGCGAGGATTTATTGTCGATGATTACATCGTTTTTTATTACCCCAGAGAAGATGGAATTGATGTAGTTCGCGTAGTGAATGGATACCGCGACTTGGGATATATTTTTTCAGATTCGGATGAAGGATAGGACGATCGCATTTTCAGAACTTATTGCATAAAATGTCGCCATCTTGCTAGAAGTGAGAAAGAAATAAGTAAAACTAACGCAGAACGAACTCCCCGACTTCTTGGAAAAGTCGGGGAGCGAAATCACCGATTAAGAAGCCTTTGCTAAGCAATAAAAATCAGCGTTCCCTTGCTCATTTCCAAAGTATCGCCCATTTCCATACCGTTGTGAAAAGCACCCAAAATCACCTCGCTAGTTTTGCCGATCGCGATCGCCCCGCTAGCATCAATTCCAATTGCGCCAAAATCCCGTTGACGTTCGTCAGCTTCAGCAAAAGAACGCTCAAAAGCAGCTTTCAAGCTCAAACCATCCGTTACCCGAATCACAATTCGCGCGGCCAAACACTCGTCCATAATGTGCTCGCCAATTCCCGTACAGCTTACCGCCGCACTTTCAGCCGCGTAATTTCCCGCCGGCATCGCCGAGTCGCTAACCCGCCCAATCCGCTCAAAACCCTTGCCACCAGTCGAAGTCCCAGCAGCCAAGCGTCCATGCACATCCAAAGCTACGACTCCGATCGTACCCATACCGGCCGGTTCCGCCACCACGTCAGCCATTGCTTTACTAAAATTGCCTTGGCGTTCCTGCATCCACTCGTGCAAGCGCAAATCCGTCATCGGATCGTAAATCGGCAAGTGAAGTTCTCGCAGCAATTCCGCCGAACCAAAATCAGAGAGAACCCGATCGTCCGAAGTCTGCAAAAATTTAGCAAGTTCGATCGGATTTTGAACGCGAGAAACATTAATCGCCCCGCTGAAACGCTGCATCAAACCGTCCATCAGCGAAGCACTCATCCGAATTTGACCATCCGACTGCACCACAGAACCAGTACCGGCATTGAATCGCGGGTCATCTTCCAACAATTGGCAGCCCCGCACCACTGCTTCTACGGCACTTGCACCGTCTTTCAGCAGCGGATAAACTTCCTCCAAAACATCGTAAAGCGATTTCCGCACCGCCTCAATTCCGCCTTTACTGTGTAGAGAACTGCCCGCACCGCCGTGAATAACTAACTTTGGTTGTACTTGTTGCGATGCCATACTTTATAACCTAATAACCTAAAATTTTTCCTTTGCAATCTTAGCTTTGATCGAGCAAATTACCCTAAATTCTTAATCTTGAGTCGCCAAACGGCGGCGACGACAACGTTCGGAGCAGTATTTGACCTCATCCCAGCAGTCGGCCCATTTTTTGCGCCAAGTAAAAGGTCGATCGCACACCGGGCACATTTTTGTCGGTAAATCAGATTTCGATCGCTGCTTGGCCATGCTAATTTGGAAAGTACATTACTAACTCACATCTTGTACCATTTTCAGGAACAGGCTTTCCGGCCTGTTCCACAAGATTCAATTTGTTGTCGAACAGGCCCGAAAGTCTGTTGCTAATGAAATAATTTGCTTGTGTAACCGACATTCTTGATTGCTGAAACCATTGCTATTATTGCCTCTTCCTTCTTCCTTCTTCCGTCTTCCTTCTTCCTTATTCCTAAATTAAATGCTCGAAACGGCTGACGCCAACATCCGAATCATCTTAGTCGAACCTGCCGGCCCATTGAATGTCGGTTCTGTTGCCCGCGTCATGAAAAATATGGGTTTGCACCAATTAGTTTTGGTAAATCCCCACTGCGATCATTTAGGGGAAGAAGCCCGACTGATGGCAGTTCGCGCCGCCGACATATTGGAAACGGCTAAAGTAGTCGAGAGTTTGCCGGCTGCTTTGGTTGGGTGTGTCAGAGCGATCGCAACTACAGGGGATGATTGTCGATCGTTGCCAACACAACTAGAAGAACCCGCAGATGCCTTGCCTTGGCTCCTTGAAGCCCCCAGCGCCCTAATTTTCGGCCGAGAAGACTGCGGCTTGACCAATGCCGAATTAAACCGCGCTCAGCGCCTGATCCGCATTCCCAGCAGCGATGCCTACACTTCCCTAAATCTCGCCCAAGCCGTCGCTATCTGCTGTTACGAACTATACAAGTCAGTTGTCAGTTGTCAGTTGTCGGTTGTCAGTTGCCAGGAGGAATCGGCTCCCTTGGAAAATTTAGAGGGATATTACCAGCAACTAGAAACTTTGCTGTTAAAAATAGGATATTTGCAGCAGCACACAGCAGCAAGCCGGATGAAAAAATTTCGGCGTTTGTACAACAGAGCCTATCCGACAGTGGATGAAGTCGCCATGCTGCGGGGCGTCCTCCGCCAAACAGAATGGGCAATCAAAACTTACCCGCGAGAGACAAATTCTGATACTCTGGATGGGGCGTTGCCAGAAAATCCAACGGATAGCTAGGAGAAATGCTGATAATTGGGGATGTGAGATTGAGGATTTTTTTCACACAGAACTTTCCTGCACCCACTTGTCACCTTCATAACAGGGTTTCTTGACTAAAAACCTAAGCTTTGCGATAATTTGCGAGCAATAAACCCGGTTGCTGATACCATGCAGCGTCTGGGGTAAATCTAAAATCTAAAATCTAAAATTGATTGGCTGGCAAGCTGAAAAATCTTAAACTTGAACTTTACATTAGTGATGAAGGAGTAAGACGTGGCAGAGCGGTTTCCCAAAGGATCGATATTATCGGTGATATCCTCGATATCCTCTCCCAACTCCGGCTCAAAGCAGCCTAAGTCCGGCTCTTCAAGTCAGTCTGGCAACTCGGGCCGCCGCCGCCCTCCGCAACCGCAAAACGGCAATTCAGAAATTCGATCGCCCGAACCTGCGACTTTGCCACCGCAACAGGGCCGCGGCAGCAGAATTGGAGCCAATTCTCCCACATCTTCGGAAGAATTTACTACACAAGACTTTTTATCCGATCCCCGATCGGCAATTAACCCCAGAAAACCCAGAACCAGCAAAACTCCGCAGTCGAAGACTCGCCAACTAGGGAAAAAAGGCCTCGCTGCTGTCGATATGTTCGAGTTTCCTGACCCGAATCTGGATCGGGAAAAGGTGAGTTCGATCGCCAGCAATCCCAAAAGCCAGCTCCCAACTGCCACTCCCCCTACCACCCGTGGAAGTCGTCCCAGTTCGCCCCCCGCTCGCATTCCAGACACGGTAATCCCCGCAGATGCCAAAAAACCCCCGGTGCCTAAACCGCGCCCACAAGCGAGTCAGAGACCGGGTAAACGCTCTGCACCTCGGAGCGTGCCGCCGTTGGTGTATGCTACTCGCTTACTGATTTTGGGAGTTGGGATTGCGGTGATTTGCGGTACGCTGCTGTCGGTGGTAAATGCTGTGAGTCGAGCATCCACTGTAGCGGCAGAAGAACAAACCACCGCAGGGCAGAAAAACCCAGCGGATAGGGCATCTGCAGCACCCGCAACCCCAGAAGTGCTGCAACTGAATCAAGAATTAGCCGCTTTGAAAACCCAAGTTCAGGTTTTAGCAACAGAAAATCCTAGTTTGACAGCCGGAATATTTCTAGTCGATTTAGATACTGGAAGCTACCTAAATTTTAATGGCGATACTGCTTTTGCTTCAGCTAGCACAATTAAAGTGCCAATTTTAGTAGCTTTTTTCCAAGCAGTAGATGAGGGAAAAGTGCAGTTAGATCAGATACTGACGCTGAAGTCCGAACACATTGTCGGCGGTTCTGGAGAGATGCAAGACGACGCACCGGGTAAGAAGTATTCGGCTTTGGAAGTTGCCAAAAAGATGATTGTTGTCAGCGACAATACGGCGACAAATATGATGATTGAGTTGTTGGGAGGTGCTGAGGTGTTGAATCAGCTTTTTGCAAATTGGGGTTTGAGGGCGACCGTTATCCGCAATAATTTGCCGGATTTGGAGGGAACTAATACTACCAGTCCGCAGGATTTGATTAATATCATAGCCCAGATCGATCGGGGGAATTTAGTATCGGTGAAATCGCGCGATCGTATTTTGCAAATCATGCGCCAAACTAGAAATGATTCTTTGCTGCCGAAAGGTTTAGGCGAAGGTTCAGTTATTGCTCACAAAACCGGCAACATTGATACAATGCTAGCGGATGCGGGGATGGTGGATTTGCCGAACGGTAAGCGTTATTTAGTGGCGGTGATGGTGAAGCATTCGCCGGAAACCGAGAAGCCAGCTCAAACATTAATTCGGGAAATTTCTCGGATGAGTTACCGCTATTTGAACGGTGGGGAAACGCCAGCAGAGTCACAAGTGAAAATTAAAAATTGAAAATTCAACCGGGTTTTTTTCGGCTAGTGTTGTAGACTTTATCAAACTATAAATCAGTTGGTATTATGAAACTAAACATCCGATTTGCTTGTCTGGTAGCGCTCTCAACTTTAGCCGTTGGAGTCTCCCCCACCTTGAGTAATGCTAATCCTGCTCCTGAATATGAGACCGACGGCGTGAGAGTGATTAACAATAATATCGAACTCAATCGGGCAAAAAACTTAGCTCGTCAAGCAGCAGAAATTGCTAATGGGGGTTTAGGCAACTATCGAGCTGAAGCTTCTATGCACGGTACTTCTAAGGAATCGCCGTTTGTTGACAATGGTGATGGAACTTGGACTTTTACTTTTAAGGGTAACAAGCCGGGTTCGTCTGTATATACGGTAGAAACGGTTGTTACGGTTTCCCAAGATGGCCGAATCAGAGTTGATTACAACGGGCAAATTCGCCAGTGATCTCAATTTTGAACAACTGTGCAAAGAGCTAAGTAGATCGACTTTCAAAAACATAATATCGTTTCCGGTTAAACAAATCGCACACCGGAATTGATATAACACCGAGATAATAGCCCAGTATACCGGGCTATGCAGTTTCAATCCCCGATCGGGATTTAAGTTAACGGCATTTTTTCCGTTTGTTACAATCAAGGGAATTCCCATCCTCACATCAGCACTAATGCAAATTATCCTAGAAGTTCCCGAGATCCTGGGCGAAAAACTGCAACAATTGGGCGATCGTCTCCCGGAAGCGCTGGATCGCGCACTTCGGGAACTCGCCCCCCCAGAAACGATCTCCTACCAAGACGATCGCCAAATCGTCGAACTGTTAGCCAGTCTACCCAGCCCAGAAGAAATCCTCGCAATCCGCCCCACACCTGCGTTGCAAGCCCGCATGAGCCAACTGCTCGATCGCAATAAATCCGGCACTCTTTCGGCCAAAGAGGAAGTCGAACTCGATCGCTATTTGCTGTTAGAACATTGGGTGCGTTTAGCCAAAGCTCACGCCTACAAACGCTTACAGACAGAAGCATGAGTTATGTACCAGCCACTCTGCGTCGCGTCGTCACCCAACGCGCCGGAGATGAATGCGAGTATTGTCGATTTCCCCAAACGGCTTCACTGTTTACCTTTGAAATGGAACACATCATTGCTGAAAAACATGATGGGATTACCGTCGTGGAAACCTAGCGTTATCCTGTCCTTGCTGCAACCGTTTCAAAGGAACTGACTTAGGTTCTATCGACCCTGAGACACGACAGCTAACTCCCTTTTTTAATCCCCGTGTCCAGGAATGGTCAGACCATTTTCGGCTAGAAGGAGGAGCAATTGTCCCACGGACAGCAGAAGGGCGCGTAACCGCTAAAATTCTGCAATTTAACCTCCTAGAACGCATCCTCGAACGCGAGCAACTTATCAGTATTGGGGAATATCCAGCACCCCACCCACAAACCAATCCCTAATAGGGGTTTATGGTTTTTGCGGCTCTAGCGCCTAAGCCCTTGCGCTTATCCGCTAGTTTGTTTCAATCCCTAATAGGGGTTTATGGTTTTTGTGGCTCATTGTCAGTATTGAAAGAGTCAATAAAAAAAGCAGCCCGCGTCAACGGGTTGCTATCAACAATTAATTAGTTGAGGCAATTATATCATGATTAATCCCAAAAATTTCATCGTTTCAATCCCTGATAGGGGTTTAGGGTTTTTCCCGCTTATGCCAGATGAGATTGTTATGAGTCGTAAGCTTTGGGTTTCAATCCCTGATAGGGGTTTAGGGCTTTTCCCGCGTTAGTAGCATCTCTCCCAGGATGTAAAATTACTACTGTTTCAATCCCTGATAGGGGTTTAGGGTTTTTTCCGCGGAGTGGGATTTTGAGGTAGCGCGACAAACAACAAGTTTCAATCCCTGATAGGGGTTTAGGGTTTTTTCCGCGCTGTGTACACTTCCAGACTAATATCATTGGTACATCGTTTCAATCCCTGATAGGGGTTTAGGTTTATTGCGGCTCGCAATTAACAGAACCAGCCTTAGCTATCTTCCAGTTTCAATCCCTGATAGGGGTTTAGGTTTATTGCGGCTTAAAGCACGCTTCTCGAAAGAGTGCTTGACACTCGGGTTTCAATCCCTGATAGGGGTTTAGGTTTATTGCGGCACGTCAAGAACGCGATCGGCTCTTGAAGTACAAAGTTTCAATCCCTGATAGGGGTTTAGGTTTATTGCGGCCTATCGACCCCAGTGCTTCACCCCAAACTCCGGCTTGTTTCAATCCCTGATAGGGGTTTAGGTTTATTGCGGCTAATATTGAGCTTTCCATTGTTATCCCTGTCGGCGTTTCAATCCCTGATAGGGGTTTAGGTTTATTGCGGCAAAATTAACTTTCATCTTACCTAGACATTAGTAGAGGTTTCAATCCCTGATAGGGGTTTAGGTTTATTGCGGCTTTATGGAATCAATCAGCGGCTGGAATTGGCTTGTTTCAATCCCTGATAGGGGTTTAGGTTTATTGCGGCTTCCTCTGTTAGTTTCTGGAGTTGCCCGATCGTCAGTTTCAATCCCTGATAGGGGTTTAGGTTTATTGCGGCCGGTAAATCCGACGCTGGAAACTTGGCAACTACTAATGTTTCAATCCCTGATAGGGGTTTAGGTTTATTGCGGCCTCAAAATTCCTTGAACTACTTTTGCGGTTTCAGTTTCAATCCCTGATAGGGGTTTAGGTTTATTGCGGCCCCTCATTATCATCACTAGATTGATTTCTTGGTTGTTTCAATCCCTGATAGGGGTTTAGGTTTATTGCGGCGTTATAGAAACACCACACCACACTTCATTCCAAAAAGTTTCAATCCCTGATAGGGGTTTAGGTTTATTGCGGCTATCTGACTACCCACTAGCTACCGTCCCTTTAGATGTTTCAATCCCTGATAGGGGTTTAGGTTTATTGCGGCATTACATCAACAGCATTCTGCTATTGTTTTATATGTTTCAATCCCTGATAGGGGTTTAGGTTTATTGCGGCCGTACTCACGCCACTAGATTCAAAGAGTGGGGCTATGTTTCAATCCCTGATAGGGGTTTAGGTTTATTGCGGCCCTTAATGAAGAACAAACACATTAATTCGTTAAACGTTTCAATCCCTGATAGGGGTTTAGGTTTATTGCGGCAATTCCCCGCGTGTTATATTATTACCTAAAATTACGTTTCAATCCCTGATAGGGGTTTAGGTTTATTGCGGCTGTAACACCTATCGGTTTTCCTGTTGTATCCATTCAAAAAAGGTTTCAATCCCTGATAGGGGTTTAGGTTTATTGCGGCCAACACCTACTCCTAACCCGCCAAAATTACCTAGTTTCAATCCCTGATAGGGGTTTAGGTTTATTGCGGCGGACAACAGGTTTAACCCTACCGGGGCCTGTAATGTGTTTCAATCCCTGATAGGGGTTTAGGTTTATTGCGGCAATCGCCAGGAAACAATTGGTATCTTACTCGGCTGTGTTTCAATCCCTGATAGGGGTTTAGGTTTATTGCGGCTTGACTTAACCGCTCTACCGATATATACTTTAGGTTTCAATCCCTGATAGGGGTTTAGGTTTATTGCGGCCCAACACCGGCTAGCGCACTACCGGGGTCATCGCGGGTTTCAATCCCTGATAGGGGTTTAGGTTTATTGCGGCAGCATATAGCGCAGCGCGGACTATTGAATGATTGGTTTCAATCCCTGATAGGGGTTTAGGTTTATTGCGGCTTTGCAACTGCAGCAGCAGGGATTAGCTCTATGTGGTTTCAATCCCTGATAGGGGTTTAGGTTTATTGCGGCTGTGCCAGAGCGGGCATCGGATTCATCATCATTTTTGTTTCAATCCCTGATAGGGGTTTAGGTTTATTGCGGCTTGACAGCTTTTTAGGCATCCAAGAATATTGTTTGTTTCAATCCCTGATAGGGGTTTAGGTTTATTGCGGCTTACACCCCCCAATTGGGGGCCAAAAGTGATAGTCCGAAATGACTTTAGTTTCAATCCCTGATAGGGGTTTAGGTTTATTGCGGCTTGCCAAAGCCAAACTATTTGATGCTGGCAGCGACGTTTCAATCCCTGATAGGGGTTTAGGTTTATTGCGGCCTGAATTAATTGAACCATCTTCATTAAATTGTGCATCGTTTCAATCCCTGATAGGGGTTTAGGTTTATTGCGGCTAGAGTAATTTAGAGTCAATATGCCGATCGTGCTTTTGTTTCAATCCCTGATAGGGGTTTAGGTTTATTGCGGCGGGAGGTAAGAAAAATCCTAAGCTAACTATTAATGTGTTTCAATCCCTGATAGGGGTTTAGGTTTATTGCGGCTGATAGAACATGGCAAAATCCTAGTACACTACCTTTGTTTCAATCCCTGATAGGGGTTTAGGTTTATTGCGGCTTGACAGCTCCTAACGCTGTCCACATACTACTAAGTTTCAATCCCTGATAGGGGTTTAGGTTTATTGCGGCTTCTAAAGATAATTTACCATCTCTTACATATGCTTCGTTTCAATCCCTGATAGGGGTTTAGGTTTATTGCGGCGGAAGGACAAACCTGGAGTATCGCCCAAAAAGTAGTTTCAATCCCTGATAGGGGTTTAGGTTTATTGCGGCGCAACTACTTTTTCGTAGCCCCGGTGAATCTTATGGTTTCAATCCCTGATAGGGGTTTAGGTTTATTGCGGCAGGACTACGGGCATTTATGGAAATTTGACAACGAGTTTCAATCCCTGATAGGGGTTTAGGTTTATTGCGGCGGTCATAGTAGTCGAAGCTCCCAAGTATTGTTGGTTTCAATCCCTGATAGGGGTTTAGGTTTATTGCGGCTGTTGTAGTGATAGCCGTGCTTAAGTTGTCTCAAGTTTCAATCCCTGATAGGGGTTTAGGTTTATTGCGGCAGCCTGTGTTTGAAAGGCTTACAGTATTTAGTTTTCAAGGTGCAGTTGCGGTACTCGATCACAAAAGTATCATTTCAGCCACCGGCTTGTCAAGAGGCAATTTTTTCAACAGCCCTCAAAACCACTCACAGCAAGCATTACAGCGTTTGCGAGCATCGTTTTTTTCGGCCAAGTACCTCAAACCCTTGCTCTGCAAGCAATACAGCCGAAAAACTTGACCCCCTCAAAAAAACACCTACCGGTTCCCGCAAATTCTCATAAATCAGACCCCTGGCTACAAGACTCCGACTGCTGACAGCGCCTCCGCTTCACTCTCGTTCATCTCGTCGAGTTTTTGCCAAACTTGCTGCATCAATTCATCCAACCCAACTCGACTCACAGCCGAAATTAACAAAATCGGAGCACCGCTGATTTCTTTGAGTCGGCTGATTAAATTACCGATTTCTTCGCTTTCGAGATCGATCGCATCTACCTTATTAAAAGCCAAAATCTGCGGTCGATCGGCTAAACCACGCCTGTAAGCCTTCAATTCTTCCTGAATTGTGACATAATTGGCGATCGGATCTTCATCAGTAATATCCACCAAATGCAGCAACAACCGAGTCCGTTCAATGTGCCGCAAAAACTCATAACCCAAACCTGCGCCTTCGTGAGCCCCCTCAATTAATCCCGGAATATCAGCAAAAACAGTACCGTCACCGCTCGGTTTCCTGACTACGCCCAAATTCGGAACTAAGGTTGTAAACGGATAATCTGCTATTTTGGGGCGAGCCGCAGACAAAGCTGAAATTAAGGTAGATTTGCCAGCATTTGGCATCCCCAGAATTCCCACTTCCGCTAATAGCTTCAATTCCAAACGCAAAAATTTGTGTTCTCCTTCTTTTCCCGGCATCGCATAATCGGGAGCGCGGTTAGAATTCGTCAGAAAACACTTGTTTCCCAAACCGCCTTTGCCACCTTTAGCTACGCAAAAAGTCTGTCCGGGCGTCACCAAATCTGCTAAGATTGCCTGAGTTTCCGCATCGTAAACAACTGTACCGCAGGGAACTTCGATCGTGCGATCGTCCCCAGAAGCTCCAGTCATATTCTTCGGCGCGCCCTTCTTCCCGTTTTCGCCCTTAAAAATCCGGTTGTACTGGAAATCTAGCAGCGTTTGCAGGCTTTCCACCGCCACCATAAACACAGAACCGCCCCGCCCGCCGGTGCCACCGCTTGGCCCGCCCGCCGGTATATACTTTTCTCTGCGAAAAGCTACCATACCGTCACCGCCTTTGCCGGCTGCGACTTGAACATCCGCTCGATCGATAAATTGCATAATTTAGTCAGTTGTCAATAGTCAGTGTCAATAGTCATTACTTATTATGATACCAGATCCAAGCACAATATTCGTCTTTGCCTTTAGTCCGGGTCGGCGGACGACAGCCAAGTTTAGTCGCGATTTACAGTTGCCGGAAAAATATAATTATACCAATTTTGAAAAGTAGTGCAGAGTGAGAGATTGTACGCGAGCATCTGTAGGGAATCGGCACTGCCGTGTCCGGCTCTTAAATCTTTTAATAATCTGTATAAGAATTTGAGGATTGTACCAAGACTTTTGTTGAATTAGTATTATCAAAGCAGATTTGATATTAGCAAGACTTACCCACAAAAACTGAATAAACCGGGTTTTTCTACTGGCTTTTTCTACTGGCGCGGATGGGTGTAACGATGTTTTGTCCTAGAAAAACCCGGTTTTTGCATCCTGGACTAATTAGTAGTCATTAGTTAATAGTTACACTCATTAATCCAAGATTTCACAAGAATGACAACTGACAACTGCCTACTGACAACTGACAACTGACAACTGACAACTGACAACTGACAACTGCCTACTGCCTACTGCCTACTGCCTACTGACAACTGACAACTGACAACTGACTACTAACAATATGACGATACATCTTCCTTACATTCATCTGCCAAATAGCAGAGAGCTCGAAAGCGCATCCCCACTAACTGTTCGTAAAGCGGGTTAATCTGGCACATCGCCGGAATATGGACGATTTTGCGACCAAATAACACGACATCTCGCTCAAACGGACACTGGGGCGGAATAATTTTACAGACAAAGTGTGCCAATTTTGGGTCGTGAATTTCCCAGCCGTCAAGCCAGTCTTTGACGGGTTGCAGGACATTTTTGTTGTGAGGTTGAGGTAGCAGAGATGAAAGGGGTGTTCCGGCGGCGGGGGCGACATTCGCATCAAAGACGATTTGGCTGCTGGGCCCCTGCGGATCATCGCACTTGCTGTCTTCGATGGTGTGTCGCAGAGCTTCTATCGCTTCTAGATTGTGACCCAAAGCTGTGCAAAACTTATAGATTACCTCGTCTTCGCTGAGCGAGTAGGTACCGTCTGCCAAAGCTACCATGACTGCTGTCCTCAAAAAATCCTCGCCTTTGGCGGTGTCTTTCCCTAACACAGCGGCTAATTCCTCTGGGGCAATGGGTTCAAAAGCCTCCTCAAAAGATATCGGATGTAGTTCATCCTGAGTTAGATTGGCAATCATTTTTTGCTCGTCTTCGTCAAAGTTGCCGTCTGCCCAAGCAATTGTCAGCAATCCCCGCAGCCAAGCAGTAATCTCTTCATTGGTGCAGGAAGATTTAGCGTTACTCATTAGCATTTCCACTTGGATGTACCAGTCAATTTGTTCGTTTAGAGCGGGCTCAATATTCCCCTCCCAATAATTTTTACTGCTTTTTTGTTCGATGGATGATCTATTTGTGGAAGGTTTGTGCCCGAAGATTGCTCCAAACGCTTGTAGTGGACGTGTTAAAAGCATATTTGTTTCTCAGCAGCATCGCTGACTAGCGAGCTAATCTATTGGATAATCCTATTCCCTAAAATGTCATCTATCTAAAGGAATAGGTTTCTTTGCTTGATCTTAACTTTAGTTGCACCCATCGAGATGACGATCGAATTTTATGCCAGCCCGATTGCCATTAGCAACCCAATTTTTCGCAAGAAATCAAAGGTTGGCAAGCGTTGGATCTAATCAGACACTGGATTTTTCACCCAGGGCGATCGAACTTCGCTGTCTTTACATTTTAATATATATTTTTGTAAATTTTTGTGTCGAGGCTGGGCAATATTAACAGCGAGCCGACTTTAAGCTGTTGAAATAAAAATATCAGAGGAAACTGTTACTGCCGGTTAACAGTTGTGATTGCTGTGTCCGCCTAGAAATGACAAAATTTTTTAACTTCGGCGGCACAAAATCCAGCGCAATTCCATGGGCGGGCGGGCGTTTGCCATCGGGAAGACATCTCGACCGGTGGCCCAACTGGGAAACCAGGGCGTCGGTGGCCAGGCTCCTTCCGGCAGGTGGTGGCGTTCATATTCAAACACCAATTCGTCGGATATTTGGACTAAGGGCAACCCTTCCATTGCGGTGGCGAGTTCTTGGGGCGTAAATAAAGTAGACCAGGAGAGTTGGGCAACTTGTCGCACGAGGGCATCCGGCTGGTAATCGCCGACGGTTAAAAAGGTGCTGAACAGCAACAGGCCTCCAGGACACAGGGAATCGCACATTTTAGCGAGGAAAAGCCGTACTTGATCGCTGTCTCGAAAATGTGAGATGACTTCGGCGGCAACTGCCAACTGGTAGCGGGCCGGTTTCATCCGCATTAAGGGATCGAGCACATCGCCTTCAATCACTGTCACGGGAAGGTTTTCGGCTGTTACTGCAGCTTTCAATTGTTCTGCAAAAGCTGGAGTTAGTTCGATCGCATCTACAGAATAGCCTAATCTCGCCAGCGGCAAGGTATTGCGACCGGTACCAGCCCCCACGTCCAAAATCCGCACTCGATCGGGTGTGCCCAATTTAGCAGCCGTTGCCATCAATTTTGCATCGGGATGAGAGCCGAAAAGCGGAGGTTCTCTGGTGTCTACCCAGCTCTTGTACTGTTCTCCAACTGTTGAGGTAGTAACAATCACTTTGCAAGCTAAACCGGTTTGTGGCGGCTGCACTGATTCGTATTGCAGAATCAACATCGATGCTGTGGAGGTGCGGTAGCCTTGTTCTAACTTGGTGGCTAAAAGCTTGCTGAGTTCGTCTCTGCGGTCTTCGGGCAGGGGTCTGTCGAGAGTGCTAAATAGCTTTTCTATCGACTTGAGATAGTGGCTTAGCATTCCCGGTACGCAGGGGAAAACTAATTCTCCGCGAGCGTTTATGCGAGTATTAATTTTGTAGAGGATAGCTTGCTGGAGAATGTCGGGATTTACTACCAGCGGTAGCTGTTCGGTCTGGTCGATCGTACTTTCGGCGCCCATAGATTCCGCGAAGAAGTCATTAGTTATTAGTCATTAGTCATTAGTCAGAGGGAAGGCTGTTGAGAGCTGACTGTACAATTCAAGAGTATAAAAAAGCCGATTTTAGATTTATTTGGTTTGGTTGCTTAGTCTTTTTAGATTGTATTAAATCAGATTTGAGAGCTTTATTTTTTATAAATCTCAAATCTAAAATCTCAAATCGACCCAGCCCAAAACCCGAGTAGGTTCCAAAATCGGAGTTAGTATCAAAATAAGCTGTAGCGCATTTAAATTGTATGTTTCACGGCGAGGTGGAAAAAGCGTCAAATCCTCTCGCCTTCTCCCCTCTCTCCTTCCCCTTGTCAGCCATAACAGGCAATTTATATGGGTAGCAAATTAAAGCTGGGCTTAGTTGCTGCCGGTAAAAGTCACTAGGGGGAACTTTGACTGGGCTTCAGTCATCGGGCGCCGTCTGCCTTCCTCTTGCCAGTAGTTGATGACTTCTGTGGCTTGGTTGAGGATTTCGACACGATCGTTATCAGCAATCCAGTGTTTGGCTTCGAGTTCGTTTTTGAGGTCTTCCCACGCATCTTTGCGGGGCCAGAAAAAGTAGGATGTCAGCGGGCTAGTTCCTTTGCCGACAACTTGGTCAACGGCAAGGGCAACATTCTCTTCTAGCCAGAGAACTTTTAAGATGAACTTGGACAAGCAAACCTCCAGGGTTCCGATCGAACTTGTTAAAAATTTCTACAATCGCTAAGCGTAGCACACTCTGTTCGATAATTGGTCATCGGCTATGAAAAGTTTTGTGGCACGGCTGGTTTTAGCGCCACTCAGGGGCTGGGAACAGATAAAATTTGGGTTCTCATCGGCCCTAGGTACAAGGATAGTTAAGTTGTGAACAGAGTTATTTTAGTCTTCGACATTGACGGTGTGGTGCGGGATGTGTCCGGTTCCTATCGGCGGGCGATCGCCGATGCGGTGGAACATTTCACGGCGGGTGCTTTTCGCCCGAATTCTCTCGATATCGACTCTCTGAAGTCGGAGGGAGTGTGGAATAATGACTGGCAGGCGTCTTTCGAGTTAGTTTGCCGTTATTTTGAGGCGATCGGGCGATCGAGAAACCAACTCGCTCTCAACTATGACGAATTAGTGGCTTTTTTCCAAAGTCGCTATCGCGGGCCCGATGAGAAAAATTGGACTGGTTACATTTGCGACGAACCGCTGTTGTTAAGTCCGGCTTACCTGGAAAATTTAACGGTTGGGGGCATTGTTTGGGGCTTTTTTAGCGGGGCGATGCGGGATGAAGCTGCTTATGTTTTGTCAGGGAAACTGAGTTTAAATTCCCCGGTATTGGTGGCGATGGAAGATGCACCGGGAAAACCCGATCCGGCTGGACTTTTCGCGGCAATTGAACAGTTGGAAAACCTGCACGGTTTAGACAAAAATTTGCCCGTGATTTACGCGGGAGATACTGTTGCCGATATTTACACTATTGTGAAGGCGCGGGAAGTGCAGCCAAATCGGGTTTGGCTGGGGATGGGAATTTTGCCGCCTCACGTTTTGGATGATTCTGTGCGCTGCGAGGCTTATGCTGCAGCGCTGAAAACTGCTGGTGCTGCAGCGGTTTTTAGGAATGTCGAAGAGTTGACTGTTGCACGAATTGAAGAATTAGACGGCGGTTGAAACCGCGTCTACCGAAGATCGGACGGCGGTTGAAACCTACACAAACGATGTCCGCCTCCGCGGACTCAAGAAAATAACATAATTTAAACCGTCCGATCTTCAACCCGCGGAGGCGGGTTTTGTTTTTGTAGACGCGGTTTCAACCGCCGTCTTCTTCGGATGATATTGACATTTTTGGGGAGCATCCCCCGATCGCAAAACACATTTACAATCATCGGGATGCTCGCAATTTTTCCTTGGCGTTGTGAGATTATTTTAAGTGCAAGAATTTGTCTAAGGCACTGACTGCAACTGGTGGCCAGCGGCGGGTATTGGCAACCCAATCGAGGTCTTTGTAGCGGGCATCGAGGCCGATCGCAGCTACCCAATTGCTCTCAGCTTCCCCGCGCTGTCCTGCCTCCCAAAGACAGGCGCTGAGGGCGGCTCTCATGTCGGCAAATTGGGGGTATCTGCGGACGATGTTTTTCATGTTGCGAATTGCTTCTTTGGTTTGCCCGTTTTGATAAAGTGCGAGGGCGTGGTTGGCGCGGGCAAAGGCGTATTCGGGGGCTAATTCAAAGGCTTTGCTGTAGTCGGCAATTGCTGGTTCCCATTTTCCTAAACCGGCTTCGGCGTTGCCTCGGTTGTTGTAGGCGGCTGGATCTTTGGAGTCTAATTCTAGTACATGATTGTAGTCGGCGATCGCTTCTTGCCAGCGTCCTAAACCTTCTAAGGCGGTGCCGCGGTTTAGGTAGGGATCGGGGGCGTCTGGTGCTAGTTCGATCGCTCTTTCGTAGTCTGAAATAGCGGCTTGTAGTTTGTTTTGGCTGACTCTAGAATTGCCTCGGTTGCTCCAAGCGGCGGCTTGTGAGGGAAATTTGTCAATGATTTGAGTCCAAAAAGTTTCAGCGGCAGGAAATTTGCCTTCGTTTGTAGCTTCAAAAGCTTTTTGAACGAGTTCTCCTAATTCCTGTTGAGGATCGGTGATATCTGTTGGTTGTACTTGTGCGGCAACGGGGGCGATATTTCCCAACCACACTAACCCGGTTACAATTAATACTGTAAAAAATGTGAAAATTGAGCGAATCATCGTTGTTGGTCGTTTAAACTTTATTAAACATATTATTAACCGAAATTGCGGGCGTTGGTTAGAAGATGTTTGAAAAGTCTCGGCGACTTAAGTCGCAGCTACACAGACAAAACCTGCCTCCGCAGGTTCTGGATTTTCTTTAGTCGGCGCACCATCCGGACTTTGGTTGTGTAGTTGCGGTTTTAACCGCCAGTTTGTGTAGTCGCAACTAAGGGTAATTTGGTGAAAAAACGGTTGCTAATTTTGGGCGGGACGGGGGATGCTGCTGAATTGGCGGCAAGAGCGTCTCAAATCGCTGATATCGAGGTGGTATCTTCGCTAGCAGGACGCACTCAACAGCCTTTTACCCCAAAAACGGGTACGGTGCGAATTGGGGGGTTTGGTGGGGCGGCTGGACTGGCGGCGTTTTTGCTCGTTAGCGCAGCCCGCCCCTACGGGGGCTACGCCAACGGAGAGGATCGCCCGATCGACTTGTTGATTGATGCTACTCATCCGTTTGCGGCTCAGATTTCTGCTAATGCTGCTGTTGCTGCTGCTGAGTGTAATGTGCCTTATTTGATGCTGGTGCGTCCAGCTTGGGAGAGGGTGGAGGGCGATCGCTGGATTGAAGTTGCGGGCCACTCGGAGGCTGCAAAGGCTTTATTAGGGCTGTCTCAGCGGGTGTTTCTCACTATTGGTAGGCAGGAATTGGCTGCTTTTGCTGGTTTGGATGCTATTTGGTTTTTGATGCGGGCGATCGATCCTCCGGCACTCAATACTCCTATTCCTAATGGTAAATTGTTATTAGCAAGGGGGCCTTTTTCTTTGGAAGATGAGCGTCAATTACTATTAGAATATCAGATTGATACGATTGTTAGTAAAAACAGCGGGGGCGGTGCTACTTATGCGAAAATTGTGGCGGCTAGGGAACTGGGAATTCCGGTGGTGATGGTGCAGCGGCCGCCGATTGCCGATGTTGAAAAAGTTGCTGATGTTGCAGGGGCGATCGCTTGGTTAGTTAAGCAGTTATCAGGACTTTGGTAACTTCGTGTTCCATGCACGGAACCATGATTTCTAATGTTCCTTTGCTGTATGAAAGTCGGGATGCGCGACTTTCTCCTAATTCTGTTAGTAGGGTTTCAAACATCGGCAAGGTTATGTCTTTGAGTAATAGTTGATTTCCTGGCTGGACTATGATTTGTTTTAGTTCTAGCTGCATAGTTTGACGGTTTTAATAGGATTTGAAATATAAAATAATTTAAGTTAATAGATTTTAGCAATTCTGCACTTATGCGGAATTATTGTTAGAGATTAAGATTAAATTTATTGAAAGCTATCATGGACACCCACCATTTGCTGGATCATTTCCTTCAGCAGTTCTCATACCTCCTATGATAGTTTCCACGATCGCGCACTGCTTTGTACCGCCGCCAGCAGGAACAACTGTTACTACAAATTGATTTGTATTTACGCGATTACCCTGGTAGTCAAAAGTGATTGAGTTTGCAAGGGTTGCAGCCGCTGCATTCGTGGAAAGTGTAACCTGTCCTTGTTTTATTTCGCCTCCAGCATCGAAAGTCACTGTTTGTATGGGAGGAGTTTGTATCGGAGGGTTTTGGGTTGAATCTGTTATGTTAATTGTAGCTGTTGGTGGGTCAGTAGCCGGAGTAGGATTGAATATAACTGTGATATCGCGCTTAGTTCGCTTTGCTTCGCTTTGTGCAGTTCGCAAGGTTTGGAAAACGCGATCGTTGACAGTGCGAACTCTTTGTCTGTTGATGAATGCCAGCCAGCTTGGAGCGGCGATCGAGCTGAATATACCTATGATCAACGCTATCACCAGCACTTCTAGAAGGGTGAATCCTCCATCGCCCTTTCGGGATGCAGTTTTGTTGAATTTAGGGCTGGCTTTGGCAGCAAAGTTATGCAAAAGTTTTAATAATATTGGTGGGGTTTTCATGGTATTATCCTATTGTTTATCGGCGGGCTGCAGCGATTGGGAAATGTGTTTCATACCTAAGTTACTTTCCTAACGAACCTAAACCTTGTACTTGCACGGTTGCTGTTGGGAAATATGCCGATTTCTTGGCATCATAATTAGCATCAGTTTGAAGGCGGCGGAGGCTATTTCCTCGGATAGTAACTCTGGCTACATTTCTTTCTGTATCAACACAAGCGTAAAAGCTGTTGATAAGGTTTGTTCTATCTGTTACTTTTAGAGTGTCTTCTAAAATTGGGGAGGTTGTAGCTCCAGTTTGGGTAGTGGGGTTCCCCAGAGCGGTCGTACATTCATTCCCTGTGAATGCCGGCTGGGTGCCGCGGTCGAGGTAATTAACTAATACTTCACCAGACCCCAATTTTTCGTTTTGTTCCGTCACATTCTGCAGGGGCTTACTGAACTCAAAAAGTCGATTATAAGCTGGACTGCGTTCTTGTCCTGGTTTTACAGAAGCATAATAAGGATCGGTAGCTGGACTTGCTGCTTTAGGGTCTTTCAGTCCGTCTCGAATTTGATACCGAACTATACGGGTAGGACAATTGGCTCCTGATGGTTGACACCAAATAGATGCAGGATTGTTATCATTAATCTGGTAGTAGGCGACTAACGATAAAACATAGGCGTCATTACATGGTGTATTGGTAGTATTGCAATTAGTTGGGTTAGGAGTGTTCGCGGCTGTTGAAATAACAGGAAGAGCATTTGGCTGAAGCTGTCGCTTCCAAAATACGAGAATTGGAGTTCCTGCGGGATCGCTAGTAGGTGGAAGCAGGCTGCTTTTAATAGCATTAACTCCATCGTTATCGTAAATATAAATAGCTTGGCTCAAATCTTGGGCGATGAAATCAACGGCTGCCTGAAGGTCTTGCTCGGTATTTGATTTGACTTGTTCCCTCCTGTCCGTATTCAGCATATCGACTACAAAACCGAGCATCGGCGTAATGATTAAAAACGCCATAATTGCTCCGACTAATAGCTCGACGAGAGTCATGCCCTTGTCTGTTTGAGCTGGGCGAGAGCGGTTTAGTTGGTGCTGACTTTTGAGAAGCAACCTGAGTAAAGTTTTCATTTTGACTGTTTCCTATGTCAAATGGGGGAGCGATTTTAAATTTGCTCGCGGGGACTAAGGCTTTTTGGTACGATCGAACAACGATTGATACGCGGAGATACCTCCTTTCGTAGTAGGGGGAATCTCCGTTGTCATTACCACCAAAGGTGCTTGGGGATTCCCAAGAGCGGAATTAGCAACTGATTGCTGTTCAATTTTCATCGTGCCCGGGAAGCCATCCGCTCTGTAAACGCGAACAGTCAAAGCATAGCCTGTGTCTGTGGGCTTAACACCAGTGGGACGAACACCCTGAACGTAAAAGTCTTTTTTATTACCATCAATACAGGGGGGAGTTCCACCATCCAAGTCAACGCAATACAAACCAGTAGAGCTTGTAGGAGCAGCAGAACCTTCGACAGGAAAACCTGCTGGGCTTGTTGCATCATTAGGCCGGATCGCCCCCGTCCTGAGAGCGTCAATGTAAGATCTCGCCGCTTGGGTGGCGAGTTCCACGCGCCGCGCTTGTACGCGAGTTGCTACTGAGAAAGCCATTACAGGGGCGATCGCAATCATCAGCACCGAAACTACAATCATCGCTACCAATGACTCGATAATCGTGTAGCCACCATCTCGTGACGGGGATAAATTTTGGTGTTGTTTTTGCTTAGTCATAAATAGGACTCCAGTAATTGCACGGCGGAAAGTTAGAGGCTTAAGTGGGGCATTGAGTTGGATCAATGGTTTTGGTCGCCGGCGTGGCTGCAGCGTTGTCCGTCACTCCGCACATCAAAGTTTTTACCCAATTGTCATTGCGAGGTACTTCGCGGAAATACTCCGTCGGCTCAGTCTTGGGAGGAGTAGTGAACTTTTGGGTAAATAAGTCAGGTGGCTGAGATAGCAAGCCTACGTCATAACCCCAGTTCCGGGTGGGCGGGGTGAAGTATGGAATTCTAGCTGGGCCGTTCGTCGTGTTGTATGTAATTAGTGCCTGACTACCACTAAGAGGAGTAGGTGCTGTAGTAAGATTGGCGGATCGGGAAAACACAGTGGCGAGCCGATCGACTGTCGCTGTCGGATAGTCAGCAGGCAAAATTGGCTGATAGGGCGCGGTACTAAAAGCGCTGCGGTTTTGCTGAATGAAAGACCCTTGGATGTTATTAGAAATTGAAGTTGTTCCGGTGCGCCACAGTTCCAAGAATCGGGGCAAGTTTTGCAAACCGCCGTTAAAGTCACCCGAGGCAGCGTCTAGCGCCCTCGAAGGAGTGTCGCCCGCTCCAACAATCAGATTGAATGTAGTCTCTACAGCCTGGGGTATCCACCCTGTTTCCTGTACGGTTTTAGTACCTCGTGGGTCGTATGGGGCCGAGCCTGTTACTTTTGTTACACCCATGAGCTGCGGAACTGGCATCAAGAGCGGCTGCGACCCACTGTATGATGTTGACGGTGCTGGCAGTGGTGGATTTACTGAGCTTGTTGCTGCTAAATTAGGTAGCAGTGTGGAGCTGCCGTCTCTGATCGTGGTGTTGAGGGGGGCGATGTTGCTGTTGACCACATACGGAACAGTTGTATCGTTGTAAGCCACATTACCCCCACTATTGGCAGCAAACCACAGAGCGTTATCTCCTCCTAGAGTAGTTCTTACAGCGCCGACACCTGCTGCGATATTTCCTCCAGTAATTCCCAAAGGCTTTGGACTGGCGGGGTCTATATTGGGGTTTCTCTCAAAAGCCACGCGGCGGGGGAATCGCTGCAATGCTGGAATCGGAGGATCGACCGTCGAGCCAGCTTTATAGGTAGTTAAACGGCTAGCTGCAGTGTATTGTGTCCCTGCCGGCACATCAGAAAATCGGGTGCCTGGCTGTGTCCCGAAAGGCGTCAACGGATCAACGAACCAGTCGGCATCAGTACACTCAGAAACCGGCAGTTTCATGCAAGTTTCCATCAAATACTCTCGGAAAGGCCCCCGCCGCTGCACGGGGGTGACAAAGTTGTTGAAGTAGGAACTCCAGAGTGGCTGGGGAGTTTGATTCACGTAGGTAGCGTCTGTCAGCACTGTAGAGCTAGCACCTGTTGTACCTACTAAATTTCCGTTGTTTGAAAGCGCTCCGCTGGAAAGTCCATTAGTAACAAAGTTGTTGTTGAAAAATCCTTGCTGTCTGCGGGGCAATACAGCAGCAGCGCCCGCATTGTTTCTCAGGTCAAAATCTCCCTCGTTGCGGAAGCCAAAACGGTATTTTTCCGATAGAAGGTGGACTGCATCTGCCAGCACAGTTGCCGGTCTCCAAAAGTCGCCCCCACACTTCGGGAGCCTCGGATCGCCCGCACGACAGGCAAAGTTGTCGTTTAGTTTAGCGCGGGAGTAAAAATTTCCCCAACTTGGTTGCGTCAGAGGAACATCAAACTCTTCCACTTTGACCAAAGTGGGTGTACCACCTGGAGGAGGAGTCGGGATGTTGCCGTGAAGGTTAAAGAATCCTTTGATGTAAACCGGCAAATTCGATACCAAAATCAGCCCTTTTTCTCTGACTATATCGTTTATGCTTGTTACTGTTGTGGGGGTGTCGCCATCGCGAAATAGCTTCTGACCATTAATCAGGACTATGCCGTTAGGCTTGCGCGTGGGATCTAGCAGGCTGTCTGTAGGACTTTTTCTTTTGCTGCTGTCAGGATCTTCTCTATTGCTGCGATCGGGCAAAGCGTCGTCCCGGGTAGCATAAATAATCCCACTGTTCGGCAGCAACCACTCCTTCGCAGTAGTGTTGGGTCCTGTAATCTCGTGTCCGCGCAAGACGTTGATATCTAGCTGAGTGGCACGAATTTCTAGAGGTTCTCGTTCTTCTAGAGATTGGTTGTAATTGCCGGTTAATTTTGCTGCTGCGCTTGTACCCACTGGACTGCTGAGGGTAAAAGCTTCGTTGACGATGGTAGTCGGGTCGTCGCGATCGACCGCCTTGACTTCTCTCCCGTTAATAAATGCTACTTCTTGAATTGCTCCGTGAGGAATGAGTGTGGCATCGGGAGCGCCGATCGTGCCGTCAAGTATTTTTAGGGCACAATTCGTTGAGTCAATAGCAGCTTTTTGTGCCAAAGTGCGACTGGCTTCGGGCACTTGGAGAGCCGATCTCAAAGGCCCGTTGGCAAACCGACCGTCGGGGAATACTAAGTTGGCTTGATTAGCCAAAACGGCATCGCCACCAATCAGCAAGCGGTTAGCCCCCACAGTGGAAACACCCGGTATGGTGGCTGTTGTAGGGAATTTGTAGGTGAGGCCGTTGTTGGAGCCGATAAATGCCTGCCGTGATCCCACTCCTGCCTGGCCGCTGACATCGAAGATGTTAGGGGCTAGGCTTCCGGTATTGATGTTTTTTGCTGTGGAAGCATTGCTGG
>Ga0163154_10003151_pt1 | contig 23256 bp, 27 predicted proteins | sample OliLakLV19MP9P1_FD_148649 | JGI IMG/M metagenome (GOLD analysis project Ga0163154, IMG submission 148649) | Freshwater microbial mat bacterial communities from Lake Vanda, McMurdo Dry Valleys, Antarctica - Oligotrophic Lake LV.19.MP9.P1 | ecosystem: Environmental > Aquatic > Freshwater > Lake >... | reverse complement strand
GTATGTTCTTCTTCTTCATTCGTTTGGGCAAAGAGTGAAAGCGAAGTTAAAAGACTCCAAAGTAACAAGGCTGTTGTTTTCATAGGCACAAAACTAATCATTTTTTCAAAATTACTTGCTTTTTTCCTTTCCTTATTGAAAAAAAAAGCCATTTATTTTCATGCAAATAAAAAATGTCATATAAAAACGCATTTGCCACTTTTATTAACGATAAAATGTTTTTTTATTCAAAAAATAAATAATTGAATATCAGTCATTTAGCTGTTTTATGTAAAAAAAATTTTTTTATAAGGTTCTAATTTTGTAATTTTGCACCCTAAAAAAACATAACATATCCTAATAATATGAAATTCATCGTTTCTTCAGGTGTATTGCACAAACAACTTGCTACTATCAGTGGCGTGATTGTAAACAATCCAATAATTCCGATCTTAGAAAACTTCTTGTTTGTAGTGAAGAATAGTGTGCTGACTGCAAGTGCTTCTGACCTCCAAATCTCTATGACTACTTCTGTAGATGTAGAAGCTCAAGATGACATGAGTATAGCTATTCCAGCCAAAAAGCTCATGGATACCCTCAAAGGTCTGCCTGACCAGCCTATTACCATGAACATCAACGCTGAAGATTTCACGATTGAAATTACTTCTTACAAAGGGCGATACAAATTGGCAGGCGAGGACGCAAGCGACTTCCCTAAAATACCGCAACCTGACGGTAAAACTAAAATCACACTTTCGGCAGAGCTTCTGGGTGATGCTATAGGGCGCACTTTGTTTGCTACAGGTACTGATGATTTGCGTCCTGCGATGACAGGCATTTACATGAAGCTCGACAAAGAGAAAGCCACTTTCGTTTCTACAGATGGCAATCGCCTTATCCGTTATGAGCGCAAAGATGTTAAGTCCGACCTTGAGCAGAGCGTTATCATTCCCAAAAAGGCATTCTCGCTTTTACGCAGCGCCTTGCCTACCGATAGCACTGACGTGAATGCCTCATTCACAAGCTCGAATGCGTTTTTCGCTTTCAACGAAACCGAAATGGTTTGCCGCTTAATTGATGAGCGTTATCCTGATTACGAGTTGGTTATTCCTCAAAACAATGACAAAAAACTTGAAGTAAAGCGTACTGAACTTATCTCTTCGTTGAAACGTCTGGATATTTATGCCAACCAAAATACGCACCAAGTCCGCTTCAAATTAGGCGGGCCAACATTGCAAATGTTTGCTGAAGACCTTGATTTTTCAAATGAAGCAAATGAAACGATACTTGCCGAATACGAATCTGAAGAAGATATGGAAATAGGTTTCAATGTACGTTTCATGCTCGAAATGCTCAGCAACCTTACTACCGACACGGTAACATTTACGTTCTCAATGCCAAGCCGCGCTTCTATTATTTTGCCTGAAACACAAGACGAAATGGAAGATATGCTGATGTTGTTGATGCCTATGTTATTGTCATCAACTTACTAATATACACAAAAACATGGTTGTATATTAACCAAAAATAGCAAAAGCCTGTGCCTTTTAGGTGCAGGCTTTTTTATCACAGACGCTTCGGCTGTGGAGTGTAAGCGAAAATATATGCCATCAGGCACACAGACGAGCCGTCTGTAGTACAAATTGTGTTGTCTTCACTTTTTCCCATTCTTTTTGTGAGGAACGCGCTAAAAAGTAATGCACCCAAACCCAAAAATGCTTCTTTTGTACGTCGAGAGGAGAGAGGAGAGAGGAGAGAGGAGAGAGAGGAAAGAGGAAAGAGGAAAGAGGAAAGAGGAGAGAGGAAAGAGGAAAGAGGAAAGAGGAAAGAGGAAAGAGGAAAGAGGAAAGAGGAAAGAGGAAAGAGGAAAGAGGAAAGAGGAAAGAGGAAAGAGGAAAGAGGAAAGAGGAAAGAGGAAAGAGGGCTTTCGCGAGAAGTCCAATAAAAAAAGCCATGTTTCTATAAAAAGAAACATGGTATTCAAGGTAATATTTACAAAAAGTGTAGTGTGGTGATGGACGGAATCGAACCGCCGACACAAGGATTTTCAGTCCTTTGCTCTACCATCTGAGCTACATCACCAAAAGGTTATCTATTAATCACCACCAAAAAATAAAGGTGGTGATGGACGGAATCGAACCGCCGACACAAGGATTTTCAGTCCTTTGCTCTACCATCTGAGCTACATCACCTAATTGGAGTGCAAATATAGGCATAATTTTGAATAAACAAGAAAAACAGAAAAAAAAAATATTTTTTTTTGATTTTTCTATTTAGGCTTTTTTTTGTTAGCTTTGCAACGCTATGAAAGTTCTTATTTTATTCCTCTTGCTGTTTTTTTGTGGGCAAGCACAGCTTGCCAAAGCACAAAAGACTTTTACCTCCTTAGAAGAAGCTTTGCGCCAACCCGATAAGGTAGAAATATTGGACTTGGGCGGACAAAAACTGGGCGTATTATCCGCAGAGGTAGGCAAGTTAAAAAACCTGAAGAAGTTGGTGTTGTATGGCAATCAACTTACGACCTTGCCTGCCGAGATAGCGCAACTACAAGTCCTCGAAACGTTAGATTTATACAACAACAAATTGCGGACAGTTCCACTCGCGCTCGCTTCTCTCCAACAACTTACGCGCTTGGATTTGGGTAAAAACCGCTTGCGAAACTTGCCTGCCCCTGTTTTGGCACTCACTCAATTAGAAAAACTATACTTGTATAGCAATCGTATCAAAATCATTTCACCCGAAATAACACGCCTAAAATCTTTGAGAGAATTACGCTTAGGAGGTGGATTGCGCTTTCTTTGGAACGGCAATCGTATAAACAAACTCCCCGACAATATAGGCGATTTACAACAATTAGAAGAACTGCATCTGCCCGACAATCAACTGTGTACTTTGCCTGAATCGTTTGTACGTTTGCGCAAATTACAATATTTGGAATTGTTACATAATAAATTCAGGCAAGTGCCTCCGCAAGTATTGGCATTGGACAGTTTGCGGTATTTGGGTATTTGGGATAGGCGTTTTGGGGAAACACACAGACAACAAGTCGCTACACGCTTGCCTCGTACAAATGTAGTATATGCGCCTCATTTTGAAGGCAACTTCACAGCATTGAGTATAGGAATAGCACGAGGCAGATACACAGAGGCAAAAATTGGCTTGGCGCGCGCTTTCAAAAAGAATTTTATTTTGGTGGGTACTGGTTTATCAGGCGGCTATCAATTCGCACCAAAAGCGTATCAAGTGCAGGCATCTGTTTGGGCAAACGGGTTGGTTTTGCTTACTACAGGTTTGTCTGCATTGCATTATGGCACTATAGGCAAAGAGCGACAACGAGCCACAGGATTCGCGCCTGAAATCGGGGTAGGCAAGGGCTTATGGCGTGTTTATTATAGCTATACGTGGGCTTGGGGCAGTTTCAAAGATTTTAACCGCCATGCAGTGCAAGCACAAATATTATTGCCATTCTAAAAAAATAATGCTTGCCCCCTGTTCCGTTAGCCCACACACAAGCGCAACAAGGGCTTCGTACAGAATGACTATCCAATGAATTTGGTAAAGCATGCAATAATTTTTATATTTGCAATGTTCTGCAAGGGAAAATTTACAATAACAACTTTTGTAGCTTTATTACGTACAAGAACAAAGAACAAAAAACGCAAATGGTCTTATCGCTGTTCGGCATGCAAGTGCAGGAGAGAGGAAAGTCTGGGCAACAAAGAGCAGCCTACTTCCTAACGGGAAGGCGCAATGTAGGCAACTACTTTGCGACAGCAAGTGCAACAGAAAATATACCGCAAAAGTTTGCAAATTCTTTTGTAAGGGTGAAATGGTGTGGTAAGAGCGCACCGCTCTGTGAGCAATCAGAGAGGCAGTGTAAACCTTAGGCGTTGCAAGACCAAATATGCTTACATTGCCCTGCAAAGGGCATAAACACGGCTCGTGCGAGTAGGCGGGTAGGTCGCTACAGTTCCCACGTGAGTGTGAACGCAGATAAATGATAAGAACACTATGCAAATAGCGTACAGAACCCAGCTTATAAATTTGCGTTTTTTGTTTTTTCAAAAAAAAGCGTATCTTTGGCGAAAAAAGCTATATTTAACTATTCTCACTGACAACTGACACAAATGTATGCCTAAAATTCTTATCGTTGATGATGAAAAAAGTATCCGCTATACACTGCGCGATATCCTCGAATTCGAGAAGTACGAGGTAGAAGAAGCCCAAGACGGGCTGGAGGGCTTCGAAATGATTAAAAACAATGACTATGATTTAGTATTGTGCGACATCAAAATGCCCAAAATGGACGGGATCGAAGTGCTTGAAAAAGTAATGGAATTAGGCAAAGACCTACAATTTATTATGATTTCGGCACACGGCACCATCAAAACTGCCGTAGAAGCCACCAAAAAAGGCGCATTTGACTTTATTCAAAAGCCACCTGATTTGAACCGACTGCTTCTCTGTGTACGCAATGCTTTAGACAAAGGCGGACTCGTACAAGAAACCAAAGTTCTTAAACGCAAAATTTCTAAAACTTATGAAATTGTAGGCACTTCCGAGCCTATCAAGCGTGTGAAAGAAGACATAGATAAAGTTGCCCCGACTGATGCTCGCGTGCTTATTACAGGCCCAAACGGCTCAGGCAAGGAGCTTGTTTGTAAATGGCTACATGCCAAAAGCCAACGCGGAGCCAAGCCACTCATAGAAGTGAACTGCGCCGCTATCCCAAGCGAATTGATTGAAAGTGAATTGTTTGGACACGAGAAAGGCTCTTTCACATCTGCCATCAAACAGCGTATAGGCAAGTTTGAACAAGCCAATGGCGGCACCCTTTTCTTAGATGAAATAGGCGACATGAGCCTATCCGCCCAAGCCAAAGTGCTACGCGCTTTGCAAGAAGGAAAAATCACACGTGTAGGTGGCGACAAAGAAATTCCTGTTAATGTGCGCGTAATAGCCGCTACCAACAAAAACTTGCGAAAAGAAATTGAGGAAAATCACTTCCGCGAAGACCTTTATCATAGAATAGGCGTAATACTCATACACGTGCCGCCTTTGAATGATAGGCGCGAAGATATACCGCTTTTGGTAGATAAATTCCTGCACGACATATCGGAAGAGTACGGCAACCTTGCTAAAAAAATTACGCCTGAAGCTATGGTATATTTACAAAATATCAATTGGACAGGCAATATCCGCGAACTCCGCAATGTAGTAGAACGATTGGTAATCATGAGTGGCGAAAGCATCACAGAAGAAGATGCGCGCACATACACCATAGTTAAAATGTATGATTAAAAACTAATCAGTGCTATGCTTTTAAGGCTGTTTGTTTGGTAAGAAAACCAAACAAACAGCCTCAAAAATATAATCTATCCTGTTTTTTATTACTTAAAAGTCCAATAATTTTTTCAATTTCTCTTTTATCCGTTGGGCAGGCAAGAAGTTTTGCTCTAAGGGTGCGGCACAAGGAACAGGCGTGTCTAAACTTGCCTCCCGCATCACGGGTGCATCAAGGTAACGGAAGCAATGCTCGCCTATCCACGCGGCTATCTCGCCTGCGATTCCGCCTGTAAGCGTATCTTCGTGGCAAACTAAAACCTTGCCTGTTTTGCGGACTGTCGTTTCGACTGCTTCTACATCCCAAGGAAGTAAGGTGCGTAAGTCGATGATTTCGACCTTGCCTACCGCCTGTAGCTCCTCGACAGCCTTGATAGCCCAATGTACGCCCATTCCATAAGTTATGATAGAAACTTCATCGCCTTCTTGTATCACTTTTGCCTTGCCTACAGGCACAGTATAATAGCCGTCAGGAATAGTATCCAAAATAGAGCGATACAAAACTTTGTGTTCAAAAAACATATAGGGGTTGGGGTCTTCTATCGCTGCGCAAAGCAAGCCTTTTGCATCATAAGGATTAGATGGATAAACAATTTTCAACCCTGGTGTGTGAAAAAACCATGCTTCGTTGGATTGCGAATGAAAGGGGCCAGCGGAAACGCCTGCGCCTGTTGGCATACGAATAACCAGTCAGCGTTTTGCCCCCAACGCCAATACATTTTCGCTAAGTTATTGATAATCTGGTTGAAGCCACAAGTTACAAAGTCCGCAAACTGCATTTCAATAACCGACTTGCCACCTTTAAAACTAAACCCTAAGCCTGCCCCGACAATAGCCGACTCGCAAAGGGGCGTGTTTCTGATGCGTTCTTTGCCAAATTTTTCTACAAAGCCTTGCGTAATTTTGAACGCGCCGCCATATTCGGCAATGTCTTGTCCCATGATTATCAAATCTTTGTGGCGTTCAAGGCTTTGGTGCAAGCCGTCAGTAATGGCATCAATAAAGCGTTTTTCTGATTCGCCTCCTTGTTGTGGGTATTTTACAATTTGCGTAAAAGGCGCGTAAACATCAGCCAATTCCAATTCTGTGCTTGGTTCGGGCATTGGTTCGTTGAAAGCGCGGTCTATTTGTTCGTTGAGGTGTTTTTTAAATCCGTCTTTGAAGTCGGCTATCATTTTGGGAGTCATTACCTTCGTGTTCAGCAGGTAGGATTCAAAATTGCCTACGGGGTCTTTCGTTGCCCATTCTTCAAACAAATGAGGGGGAATATATTTTGTACCTGAAGCCTCTTCGTGTCCGCGCATGCGGAATGTCATAGCTTCTATCAAAATAGGGCGCGGATTGTAACGCAACTCGTCTGCGTATTTGTGGATAGTTGTATAAACTTCGAGCAGGTTGTTGCCATCTATTTGGATAGCTTCTATGCCGTACCCTATGCCTTTGTCTATCAAGTCTTTACATTTGTATTGCTCACTATTCGGAGTAGAAAGTCCATAGCCATTGTTTTCTATCATGAAAATGGTAGGCAAGCTCCAGACAGCGGCAACGTTCAAAGCCTCGTGAAACTCGCCTTGGCTTGTTGCGCCGTCGCCTGTGAAAGCAAGGGAAACGCCTTTGTGATGGTGTATTTTGTCATGCAATGCCACTCCGTTCGCAAGAGAAAGTTGAGGACCCAAATGCGAAATCATACCTACGATATGATGTTCTTTTGAACCGAAGTGAAAAGACCGCTCGCGCCCTTTGCTGAAGCCTGTCATTTTCCCTTGAAATTGGCTAAAGAGCTGGAACAAATCCATGCCGCGTGCTGTAAAAACACCCAAATTGCGGTGCATCGGGAATATATAATCGGTAGCTTCGAGTGCCAGCGTACAGCCTATGGAGATAGCCTCCTGCCCAATGCCCGAGAACCATTTAGAAATTTTGCCTTGCCTAAGCAAAATAAGCATTTTCTCTTCAAATAAACGCGGTTTTACAAGTTCACGATAGAGATGAATGAGCAACTCGTCTGTATAATTTTTGCGGTCAAACGACATGAGGGTTTGCGGCGTATCTTTCATATTTATTCAATAGAATTAGGGTTGCAAAGATATGCAAACGATTTCAAAACAACAAACCCACTTTACAACATAGCAAAGTGGGTTTGGGTTAAGTATTATTTTTTCATTTTGAGGTTCATGATAAGTGGCTTATCCTTGTCGCCAATTTTCATATCCAGCAACTTGCCTACCAAAGCTACTTCGGCTGTTTCGGGTTCTTTGTCTTCGATGGCGATGGTTAATAGGTTGCCTGTGAGTTTCCAAGTGCCATTTTGTTCGTTTTTGGTGTTTTTACGAGAGATTGTGCCGTCCTCTTTGAATGTCATGGTCGCCTTTCCTACCATTCCATCTCTCATTTGGGGTAGTATGCTTTCCACAAGAGCAAGGTCTTTTTTGTCTTCTTCTGTAGCGTTGTCTTCTTTCAATTTGATAATTAAATCGCTTACTGTCCATGTACCTATCAATTGTGCGGGGGTAATGGTTTTACCTTTTTTCTGTGCTTCTACAGTAGCTGTTGCACATAAAAAGAGTGCGCAAAAGGCGCAAAGGGTAAGGAAGTTGTGGGTGATTCTCATGTGAATGTCGTTTTTATGTGGGTGCTCCGACAATTTTAGTGGAGCAAGGTACAAACCACATAGGAAGATATAGCACACAGTGTTTCGGGCTATGTTCTCTATGTTTCTATGTGGTTCAACACAAAATTTGTCAGAGTACCAGTTTATTTAGCTAACAGCTAAAGTGTTTTTCAAGTTTTGTAAAGCATTGTAACATGCTTTTGTATTTTGGGCAGGCAAGTTCTTGCTTTTGTGGGGCAATAGTGTTAGTTTTGTAACGGTTTTCTGCTGTTATTGATATTTAGAAACGTGATATTTCACACACATTTCTCTATTGCACATTTCTCTACCAACAACCGCGTGCAAAATAAATAACTTGCCTGCCCTTTTCTAACAACTGAAAAGATAAAAACCTTACCTGCCTTTTTCTAAACACCAACAACAACAAGAAGTGCTATTTGGCGCAGGCAGGCAAGGTATTTATCTTGCCTGCCTTTTTTATGGTTAATTTTCTATAACTTTGCGCTATGTTTTCTGAATATGATGTATTAGTAGTAGGCGCGGGACACGCAGGATGCGAAGCCGCCCATGCTGCCGCGCAAATGGGCGCGAAAGTGTTGCTCTTCACAATGGACATGACCAAAGTAGGGCAGATGTCTTGCAATCCCGCTATGGGCGGTGTTGCCAAGGGACAAATAGTGCGCGAAATAGACGCGCTTGGCGGAATGTCGGGCATCGTAAGCGACAAGACCATGATACAATTCCGTATGCTAAACCGCTCAAAAGGCGCGGCTATGTGGAGCCCACGTTGCCAAAGCGACCGCGTAAGGTTCACTGAAGAGTGGCGTTTGACACTCGAACGCAATCCTAACATAGACTTTTGGCAAGATATGGTTACGGGTATTCTTATCGAGGCAGGCAAGGCAGTCGGCGTACGCACAGGCATGGGCGCGGCTATACGTGGCAAATCAGTCGTAGTAACCAGTGGCACTTTCATGAACGGTGTTATCCATATTGGCGAAAAACAATTTGGCGGAGGACGCATAGGCGAAAAAGGCTCACACGGCATCACAGAACAGCTGGTCGCATTGGGTTTTGAAGCTGGACGCATGAAGACAGGCACGCCCCCACGTATCGATGGGCGAACTATCAATTATGCCATTATCGAGGAGCAATTTGGCGACGAAAATCCCGCTAAATTTTCTTTCTCAGACACCCCTGCGCTTACCAAACAACGCAGCTGCCACATCACTTATACCAACACCAAAGTCCACGAAATCCTTAAAACAGGCTTCGAACACTCGCCTATGTTTCAAGGTAGAATACAAGGTGTGGGACCGCGTTATTGCCCTTCCATAGAAGATAAAATTAACCGTTTCGCAGACCGCGATAGGCACCAAATATTCATTGAACCTGAAGGCTGGGACACTGTAGAAGTTTATATCAATGGATTCTCGACCTCCTTGCCTGATGATGTACAATTCAAGGCGTTGCGTTGCATTGAAGGATTGGAAAATGCCAAAATGTTCCGACCAGGATATGCTATAGAGTACGATTATTTTCCGCCCGACCAGCTAAAACTCACTCTCGAAACACAACTGGTAGAAGGCTTGTACTTCGCAGGACAAATAAACGGCACAACTGGCTACGAGGAAGCAGCTTGTCAAGGACTCATGGCTGGCATCAATGCTTGCCTGAAAGTACAAGAAAAAGAACCGCTTATCCTCAAACGCTCCGATGCCTATATTGGTGTTTTGATAGATGATTTGGTGAATAAAGGCACAGAAGAACCCTACCGCATGTTCACCTCAAGGGCTGAGTACCGCATCATTTTGCGCCAAGACAATGCTGATATAAGACTCACACCTATAGGGCATGCTATCGGATTGGCAAGCGAGGATCGTTTTGAAAAAATGAAAATAAAACAAATGAAATGCGAAAAACTTATCAAAGAACTTGCCACCCTCAAGGTAAAACCCGATGAGATAAACCTGAAACTTGCCGAAGTAAATTCCGCTACTATCCGCGAAAAATGCCCCATCAACGTATTGTTAAAACGCCCAGAATTGGACTTGCCTACCATGCGAAACCTGCACACATCTATAGATGATTTGTTGCAAGATTATACTGTAGAAGAACAAGAACAAGCCGAGATTTTTATAAAATATGAAACCTATATAGAAAAAGAACAACGTATGGCAGAGAAATTAACCGAGCTGGAAAATTTGCGTATTCCGGCACATTTTGAATATCAGCGCGTAAAAGCTCTCTCCAATGAAGGCCTGCAAAAATTAACAAAAGTGCGCCCTGAAACGATTGGACAAGCAACGCGCATCAGTGGCGTTTCTGCCTCTGATGTTCAAATTTTACTAATCTATTTGGGCAGGTAAGTTTGCGCCTTTTTTAGAAACCTCATTCGACAAAGAAGCCTGCTTTTTTTTGAAAAAGCAGGCTTCTTTGTCGAATTTTAGAAAGGCGGCAATAAATTGCTCACACAATGCCCCAAAATCTTCAATGCGTTGCACTTTTTCAAAGTGAGCGAGCAGGTAAGTTTTCCAAAGGTTAAGCATATCATAAACTATCTAAAGGCAAGTAATTTTTATCAATCATTTTTATATCACCGTCATTTAAGTCATATAATTTATAAACTTCTTCATCTACAACTTCTTCTTTATGTGCTATTAATCTCTTGTTTTCTGTAATCTCTTCATTTTTTTATCTGATTCAGCTTTTGCAAGTTTTTTATGTAATTCTATTAGCTCATCAACCAATTTTACTATTTTATCATGTATTTTTTTGTCAGTTTTATTTTTTAAATCCAATACTTTGATGGGTAAATTATTTACCACAGAAGGCTTAATTTCGGCAAAAACTTTTTTCTCTTGCGGGTTTTTTAGCTTGTAAACAAAATCCACAAGCTTTGAATTAAGCAAAGCCAATAAATATTTTAAATCTAATGTGCTGGAAATTATGGTAAATACGGAGTTTTGGCAATAATACCCATCTTCATCATAAACTGCTTTAATATCTGCACTTGTTTGCCGTAAAAGAATTTTAGGCTCAAGCATTCTCTTTTCATTCGAGGGATACATCAGCCATTCTCCGTATTTTATGTATTTGATAGGTTTTGCAAAATTAATAAAATAACGATTCACATGTGTGCCAACCAGTAAAGGCTTCCAAGATTCATCTATCTGAATATCAGCATGATAAATTCTTTTTTCAAGTACTTCTTGAGTTTGTGGAGGTTTACCATATCCCACTTGATAGGGTTTGATTCCCCAAATAATTTGACGAGTATCTTCAAACTTACCTGCTGACAAATTAATTTTATCAAGTAACAGGCTTTTATTAGCATCTAGTGCTATAATAATACGATTATACTCATCTTTAAGCCGAACAGATGTATTGATGGTATTTTGAAAAAGTAACTCGCCTGACCTATATTTTAGTACTTGCACATCACAGTTTGTTGCTTTTTTATTCTGCAATACAAACACACAGCTTTCTACAGTGGCATCTTTGAAAACGCCATCACCATAATCGACTATGGCTTTCATTTCATAACCCAATAGCTCTTTTCCAAAATCACTTGTGTTATTTATAAGCAACCGAGCATTGGGTGTTATTAAGCCTAAAAAGCCATTTTCTGATAACAATTTAAGCATTTTACTTATGAAAAATAAAAAACTATCTTTTGTTTTCGAAGGTATATTTTTATACTTATAAACCAAATACTCTTTTTCAATTTATTTAAATTCAGTACCCCAAAGTGGGTTACCAATAATACAATTAAATCCCCCTTGCAAAAATACATCTCTGTATTCATTGCGCCAATCAAAAGCATTAATTTTTTGTCTTTCTTTTTTAGTTAGCCTAAGTTCTCTGTCATAAAAATCAACACCAATTAATGAATTTCCACTCTGCACATTGCCATCTATAGTAGGCAAGACACGTTCATTAAAAATTTGCAGGGGAGTTTTGATGCTTGCATCTGTTTCGTCTTCGAGTGCCTTCAAAAGCAAAGAAAGTTTAGATACTTCCACAGCTTGCCTGTCAATATCTACACCGTGAATATTGTTCAACAAAATACGTTTTTTTTCTATGCTTGTTAGGTATTTGCCATCAGGCGAAAGAGGTCTTTCTTTTTTGCTTTTCTTGGGCGGATTTTCGGTATAATAACGCAAATGCCAGTCGAGCAAAAATTGATACGCACCTATCAAAAACGAACCACTTCCGCAAGACGGGTCTAAGACTTTTGGCGAACTTACCTCCTCATGAGTTTTGCCTGCTATTGCCTTGCCTACCGTATTTTCTACGATGTATTGTACAATATAGGCAGGTGTATAATATACGCCTCCTACTTTGTGGACTTCAGGTTTTTCGATGACAGTCGCCTTGCCTGTTTTTTTCAATACAATAACTTTGCCCAAAAATTGTTCGTAGGCATAGCCCAAAATCTCTATGGGAATAACAGCAAAATTGCAACGCCCAATGCCTTCATTATCATCATTGTAAAAAATCTTTTAAAATATTTTTAATCACCTTGTTATCTACTTTCAGAGCAGGCGTTATGGCATCTTTTTTCAAATCAAAAACGCCTGAATTGTATTTCTGGTCTGCAATTTGGAATATAGCGAAAAGATTTTGATAGGTATTTCCTTTGTCTTTTGCTATTTTTAGAAGCTGTTCGTTGGGTTCAATATTGCGGTCTTCGCATACGCGCAAAAACACGATGTGGTCTATCAGTGTTTGGACAGCAAAATTAATATCTTCCTCTTCTAAGTCTTTGTTTTGTTGGGCTACATTGGTTGCCAATTCTTCGCGCCAATCGTTCAGGGAGGCAAGAAAAGCTTGATTTACGGGGCATCATATTTTTCTATAAGTTCTTTGATAATACCTATTTGGTCGTAGTGTCCCACTACGACCAAACGGGGTGGGACACTACGACCAAACGGGACCAAACGGGGGCGTGCTAAAGATGCCCATCTGGTCGTAGTGGGACACTACGACCAAACGGTACTACGACCAAACGGACACTACGACGAAACGGGGTGGGACACTACGACCAAACGGGACTAATGAATTTCAATAAATACGAATTTTCAAATCTGTGCTGGGAAATGACGGGTTGATGTACTGAAAATCAGCGATTTATAAAAAGAAATGATTTTATAAAAAGAAATGATTTTAAAAATTGATTTTAAGTTTTTTAATAACTATTTTCAATTATAATCAACTGAATATCAACACTTTGAACCACATGAGTAGTTACATTTTTAAACAACCTGAGTAGTTACACCATAATAATTAGCTTCGGCAAGGTTTTTAAACTTTGTCGAAGCTATATTTTTAAGCGGTGCAAATACTTACCCTTGTTGCTCCATCATTTGCATTATTCCGTCAGAGATGCCTGTATAAGAGAAGCCGCCATCGTGGAATAAGTTTTGCATGGTAACCATACGTGTAAGGTCGGAGAAAAGCGAAACGGTATAATTTGCACAATCTTCTGCTGAAGCATTGCCGAGTGGCGAGAGGCTTTCTGCAAAAGCATAAAATGCATCAAAACCGCCTATTCCTGCGCCTGCGGTAGTTTTGGTAGGCGATTGGGAAATGGTATTTACCCGCACTTTTTTTAATCTACCATAACGCTCTCCATAGCTACGCGCTATGGACTCCAGCACGGCTTTCGCTTGCGCCATGTCGGAGTATGTACCAAAAGTACGTTGAGAGGCTATGTAGGTAAGCCCTACTACAGAAGCCCACTCGTTGAGCGCGTCCATTTTCTCGGCTACTTGGAGCATCTTGTGGAACGAGAGTGCCGAGATGTCCAGCGACTGTTGAAAATAGGTATAGTCAAGGTCGCCATAAGTACGTTTTTTGCGTACATTTGGACTCATGCCTATAGAGTGTAGCACAAAATCAATCTTGCCTCCCAAATAATCCATAGATTTTTGGTATAGTTGCTCAATATCTTCTACTTTGGTTGCATCAGCAGGGAATATTTCTGTTTGGCACAGCTCCGCCAATTCATTGATTTTGCCCATGCGCATAGCAACAGGCGCGTTGGTTAAGGTAAAAATAGCACCTTCTTCTTTAGCTTTCAGGGCGACTTTCCAAGCTATTGAGTTCTCGTCTAATGCGCCAGTAATAATACCGCGCTTGCCTTTCAAAAGATTGTACGACATATTTTTAAGGAATGGTTCAGTGAATACGAGGTGTAAAGTTCGTATAAAATATTGAAATTACAAATTTTTTGCAATATTGCATATTTCTACCTAACTTTGCACTTTGAAAAACAACACCCATGGATAGAAATCAACTTATGGGGCTATTGCTCATGTTCTTATTGCTTACTATTTACTTCCAATATATAGCTGAGCCACCCAAAAGCCCTGAAAAGAAAGAACAAGCACAACGCCTCAATATCTCTCAACAAATAGCTAAAAAAGCTGAACAAAACAAACAGGCACTGAAAGATAGCGCGAAAACAGCCAAAGAATTTGGTCAATTCGCTACTGCTATGCAAGGAAACGCCACGCCTATAATCATGGAGAACCAGAAAGTGAAAATTACACTTTCTACTTTGGGTGGGCGCGTGCAAGAAGTAATGTTGAAAAAATACAATGGGCTTGATGCAAAGCCACTTGTATTGAACAATGCACAAAGCACTTCGCAGTCCTTTGAGCTAAAAACGTTGGACAGGCAAGCAATAGATTTATATACACTGTATTATGAAACGGCTGAACCCAAAAAAGAAGACGGAAAAACTACGCTCCGCTTTGTAGCAAAAGTAGGGGAGGGGAAAGTCATACAGACTTATACCTTGCCTAAAGACGGCTATGTGTTGGATTATGACATCAAGCTCGAAGGCTTAGACAAAACTGTCAATACAGAAGCACTTGCTACTTTTAATTGGCAGGACAAACTGAGGCGTTTTGAGGAGGACTTGTATCAAACGCGTTATTATACAACCATCAATTTCTTAACCGAAAAGGGCGAGTTTGATTATCTTGCCTACCCGTCAGAGGATATTCAACAACGCAAGCCCGATATGCGTTTGCATTGGGTGAGTTTTAAGCAACGCTTTTTTACTCAAGCGTTTATTGCCAAAAACAAAAATTTGCGCAATGCCTCTTTTGTAAAATCAGGCAGCGACATAAATGATGCCGTTATCAAGGATTTAGAAGCGACACTTGAAATTCCTACTGCTGATTTATTGGCAGGCAAGGGGCAGTTTAGCTACTATTACGGACCCAACCAATACCAGACACTTACCAATACTAAAATTGATAATTTTGGTCGCAATGTATATTTAGGCTGGGATATGTTTGGCTTCTTTGCCGCATGGATGGTTATTCCTATTTTTGCTCTTTTAGAGAATGTCACCTCCAATTATGGCCTTGTCATTATTTTATTGGTATTGATATTCAAGGTATTGGTATTGCCCCTTACCTACCGCTCCAACAAGGCGATGGCAAAAATGAAAGTCGTCAATGAACTTACAAAGCCTGAACTTGATGAATTTAAAGCGAAGAACGACTTGAGTGGCTCGTTCCTCTCCATGGAGCAACAGCAAAAGGTAAACCAAGAACAAATGCGCCTTTCGCAACAGTTGGGCGTGAGTCCGTTTGCGGCTATGGGCGGCTGCTTGCCTATGGTACTGCAAATGCCGATATTTATCGCTATGTTTTTGTTTGTACCCGGTGCGGTTGAGTTGCGTGGCGAGGCTTTTTTATGGGCGCACGACCTCTCTACGTATGACGCTATTTTGCGTTTCCCTTATGTCTGGGGCATAGGTTCGCACTTAAGTTTGTTTACGCTTTTGATGACGCTTTCTACTTTAGCCCTCACCTACTATACTTCGCTTTCGCAACCCAGTATGCAAGGACCTAATAAATACATAGGCTATATCATGCCTGTCATGTTTATTTTTGTGTTAAATTCCTCGCCTGCCGCCCTGAGTTTGTATTATTTAGTACAAAACATAGTCAGTATCGTACAACAACAAGTTATCCAAACGTATTTTATTGACGACTCAAAAATAATACTCGGTTATGAAGCATATAAGAAAGAAAACAAAGATAAAGTAAGCGGGAAAACTAAAATGCAGCTTTGGCTCGAAGACGCACAGAAAAAAGCACAAGAACGCAGTGAAGCAAAACGCAAACAAATTAAAAAACCAAAAAGTTAATGCTTCCACAATCAAAAAATATACAAAGCCCGTAAAGGGCTACAATTAGCTACAAAATATCTACACAATTATATATAAATCCACACAATGTATTTGTTTTTATAACGTAATGTATATATATTTGCACTATGATTACTATTCAAGAAGCATCAAAGCTGTTAGGGGTGACACCTAAAACACTTCGTTTGTGGGAAAAAGAGGGCAAAATTGCCTCTATTCGTACTGAGGGTGGTCATAGACGCTACGTGGTTTCAGATTTAATTGGTACTAAGAAAGAAAACGTTTTGACTGTGGCTTATGCACGTGTGGGTTCATCTGAGCAACAGCCTGATTTGGACAGACAAAAATTAGTCTTAGAAAGTTATTGTGCTTCCAAAGGCTATAATTTTGAAATTATTTCAGATGTGGGTAGTGGTATAAATTATAAAAAGAAAGGGCTTGTTAAATTGATTAAACTCCTTTGCTCTTATCAAATAGATAGATTAGTTTTGACCCATAAAGACCGTTTGCTTCGTTTTGGAAGCGATTTAATCTTTTCCTTGTGCGAAATTTTTTCTTGCGAAGTCGTAATAATCAATCGGAGCGAAGATAGTACTTTTGAAGAAGACTTGGCTTCAGATGTTTTGGAAATTATCACTGTTTTTTCTGCTCGTTTGTATGGTAGCAGGAGTCACAAGAACAAAAGTATCATAGAAAAATTAAAAGAAGTAGCCAAAGATTTAAATTGATTTCAAAAAGCGGCTAAAACCCACTATAAAGTATATTGCAATTACAAGAAATAAAAACATACTAAAACCTATACCGCTTGCGTACAAACGCCAACTGCGATCATTGCCAACAAGGTTGATAAAAATAAAAAAACTCCATAAGAGTAGGGCTAAGTTGAACATAAGTGCTACTGCACGCGTTTTTTCCATTTTGATTGATAAAATTAATTAAATAATAAAATGACACTTGGCAACTTGCCAAGTGTCAAAAATGAATGATTGATAATTTGTTTTGGTGGTGAAAATATGTCATTCATTTTCTGGTAGTGTTACATTTGTAATGCTACTATTCTACGTAACAATGGGCTTTAGCCTGTTGTAAAACCCAAACACAGGCTGAAGCCTGCTGATACAGCATTACAAATATAGCACTACTAGATTGCTCATTTTTGGTTGAGTAAAAATGAGCGAATGTTCTGATATACAAGGCATTAAAAATGTGTGTGTTTCGAAAACAGCACGAAATTGGTTTGTATCTTTTAAGGTAGCATTTAACAGCGAAAAGAGGGCATCATCATTGGGTTGATTGGGGTGTTAATTTGCCATCGTTTCGATTTGCTCAATAGCTGATATAAAACTATCAAGTGTTTCTAAAACTGCTTGTTGTTGTTGGTTTAATTTCGTTAATTTTTTAAGTGTACTACGGTCTTCTATCCAAAGCGTGTAATTTGCCTTATTCCAATTTGTTGCCTCTTGTGCATAAGACTTAACATCTGTAGGAGTCCAAAATTTGTTGAGTTCCTTAAGAAAATGTAATACTAATAAAGATTGTTTTACTTTCAAGTTTGAAATTTCTTTAACGTAGAACTCTATCGCTTTTTTGCTCACTAATGAACTATGCGCAAAACGCAAACAAACTAAAAAACCAAAAAATTAATGCTTGCATAACCAAAAAATATACAAAGCCTGTAAAATGGCTTTTGTAGTTTATAAAAAGTAGTCTTGTATTTGCAATGCTAATATACTTATGTGGCTCGTTGTAAAAACCAAATACCATACTAAAACCTTGTTTTTTAAGGGTTTAGTATAGCTTTGGTAGGCAAGTTCATTAGTTTGCGCCTTGCCTGCCCAAACAGTAAAAACCACACTAAAACACTGCTTTTTCAAGGGTTTAGTGTGGTTTTTTGGTAGGCAAGAGTTTTTGCTCGGCAATTCTCTTGCTTCGCAACAAGTAAGCTACAGGCTTACAGCTATTTAGGCACAAACAAAAAGGCTCGCGTTAGTTGGATTTAGCCTTTTAATCTTTTTTTGAAATACTTCTAAGACCTATTCCAACAATGATGAGGCAAGATAAAAAACCAAAAAGTCCGTATTGCATAACTTTTGTACCAAACATAGCTTCAGTATAATCGAATGGAGTATAAAATTGGTCTTCTCTTGGTCCGTAACCTAACTGCATACCCAATATAGGTATAATCCAGAATAATAGTATAAATCCTAATACTGAACCAATTATACCAATAAGAAGGATTAAATTTACAACACTCTTCATAAAATATTATTTTAGTCACCCCCTAAGGGACGATGTAAAAAATAATGTACCCACTTCTTAGTTCTAATGTAGATGGTTTGTAATACTTAACTCATTCAATATAAACAGTTTAACCTAAAAGACTATAGGTACATTATTTTTTATATGCTCCCTAACCACAACATAACGTCATCAATATCACCTCCATAATCTTCATAGTCACCCAATTGACCATCTGTTGGAGCATAGAAAGAATCTCTGTCATAATCAGCTTTTTGATAATTATTTTTCTTTTTTTTGCTCAGCATGGCTATGACATCTTCTGAAAAATTAAACAATTGGTTGATTAATTTTAATTCTTCTATGATATCCTCAATCAATGTAAAAATGATCAAGATTTAGTATACACCACTGAACATAAGAAAGCTCTACTTCAAAAATTTCTTGTAGAGTTTTCCCTTTAAATTTACCGAAATTTATAATTTCGGTAATTTGATAGCTATTCATAGCTTTTAATAACAATTTTGACTAAGACAAATATTCCATTTTTTTCCTTCTTGGTCTGTTCCTTGCAAGTCCATAGAAATGAAGCGCATACATTCACAATTAATTTCCAACCCACAAGCAGGAAACCAACTAAGTTTTATAATGGTAACTTGCTCACTGCTCCAGAAAATCACTGCATAATTAGCCCAACCATCATAATTATAGCTGTTAGTTGATTTATTGAGTTCGTTGCCTGTTGCAAATGTTACATCTACTGTGTAAAGTTTTGACCACCCGTATTGCTGTTGTGTTTTTACAGCAGCTGTTCGCTTGCATTTAGCTTGTATTTCCTGCAATGAAACAATTATGAGTATTAACAAAATAATTATTTTTTTCATAAAAAACATGTTTTATATTTGTAAAATACAGGCAAAAAATAATTTTATTGCCCAATGACATTTGCTAAAATTCCATTCGTAATAAGCCCAAGTCCAAATCCTGTGAGTGTTTTTAATATTTTTTTTCTTTTAGCAACTCTCATAAAGCCTTTATAATAGTTTCTATCAACATTATTTTGAAATTCAATTTCAGGCTTAAATAAGTCTAAAATTAAAGTTGTTCCTAATCCTAATGTAGGATTTAAAGCTGTAGTTATATAAGGTGTCCAAAAGTTCCAATTATCAGACTTATATTCTTCTTTTGCACTATTTTTTCCTAATATACGCATGTCTTTTTTAGTGCCATGAAATACAAGTTGATTTGTAGGTGTTTCAGATTGTGTGTAAGAATTTGTAGGTGTATAGTTATATTGAATAGTTCCATTATTATCAGGTTGAATATACCCCATCTGACCAGTGTAAGGATTTATGTTAGGTTTAGTTGAAAAATTATCCGTATTAGTATTATTAGGAGATGTTCTGTGATGAGGTTGAACGTATGTACCATTACTTTTATAGTAACCGTTTACTTGTACATGACGAGGATTAGTTTGTGCAAATGACAAATTGACAAACATAAATGCAAGAAATATATATATAATACGCATAACACAAAAAGATAATTAAACAAAAAACTCATTATCAACTATTTACAAAATATTAAGGCAAACTTTCACCTTTTTTGCGAAGTATTCGTTAATATTGCACAAAGGTAGGCACAGCTTATCGAAGAACCAAAAAAAAACTTCAACCCTCACTTGAAAAAAATGCAAGTTGGCGAAAAAATATCTCAAATTAGGCGTGCAAAGAATTTTACACAACAAGAAATGGCTAAAAAATTAGGTATTTCGGTTACAGCTTATCACGCTATAGAGAATGATGAAACGGATATAGCCTTGTCGCGCCTACAGCAAGTAGCCAAAGTGTTAGGTGTACATGAATGGGCTTTGCTCTTGCCTGAAAGTGGAGTAAATATAATAGGCGAGGTAAAAGACAACACAGGCGGAACAAACGGTGTAAATAATTTATTTTCTTTTGGAGAATTCTCACCTGAACGCGACTCCTACAAAGCACACATAGAAGACCTGAAAAAGCAAATAGAAACACAAGGGCAGACTATAGCTTCCCTGCAAAAAATGATGGAAGCATTGGTAGGCAAGTAAACTATAGCCTATCGTTTTTCGTTATACTCAAAAAATAAGGAATATGAGCAATACAGTTGCAATTTTGCATAAACTTAATGCCTTACCACCGCAGTTGCAAGATATGGTAAGTATGTATATAGACTTTTTGACACAACAACACCCTACAAACTTGCCTACCCAAAATAAAAAAAGGGGCGGTTTTGGGGCATGGAAAGGCAAAATAAAAATGTCAGAAGATTTTGACGCGCCTCTTGATGAACTTAAAGACTATATGTAATGCGCTATTTACTCGACACACATACCTTGCTTTGGTATCTCGAAGGCAATCCAAGACTTAGTACACTTGCAAAAGAAAAAATAGAAAACATCGATAATCAGATATTTGTAAGCATTATTAGTCTTTGGGAAATCGCTATCAAAGTAAATATAGGCAAACTCGATTTGCAAAGTTCTTACACTGATTTGTTAGAAAGCTTGCCTACTTATCAAATTCAGATTTTACACTTGACAGTAGAAGATACAATTTTTTATCTCGACTTGCCTACTCATCACAAAGATCCATTTGATAGAATACTTATCAGCCAAATGAAAAATAGAAATTTGCCTATCGTTGGGGCTGATGATGTTTTTGATAGTTACGAAATTGAAAGAGTTTGGTAAAAATGGCACAAAACTCCACTCGCTCGGAGTTTTGTGCCATTTTTGGTGTTTAGAAAAGTACAGGCGAGATTTTATTTCACACGCGTTTCTCTACGGCACTTTTCGACACCAACAACAGACAGCTTTTGCGCAGGGTTGTTGGTGTCGAAAAATTGGGTAGCGAAGTGTAGCTATAGAATAAAGTTACACCCAATTTTTTTAAACACCAACAACGGCAGCATTTAGTTATTTAGTAAAACAAACTTGCGACAGTGGGGGTTTGGTTTTAGTTTGATTGCTTTATATTCGGTATTGCGGTTTGTAACTGCAATACCAAATGCACTGAAGTTTTCAACTTCAACGAACTGAGAAAATTATCATTTCGCAGCAGATTTGTTACTTAGTAGTATTGCAATTACAAGAAATAAAAACATACCAAAACCTATACCACTTGCGTACAAACGCCAACTGCGATCACTGCCAACAAGGTTGATAAAAATAGAAAAGCTCCGTAAGAGTAAAAATAAATTAATCAAAAGCACTACTGCACGTGTTTTTTCCATTTTGATTGATAAAATTAATTAAATAATAAAATGACACTTGGCAACTTGCCAAGTGTCGATAAAATGAACTTAACAAGCACCAGCTGCACCTGATAACCCGCCTGCAATTGCACCAACAACTCCACCAACAATACTTCCAACTGCAGGTACAGCACTTCCTCCAAGTACGCCTCCAAGACCACCTCCAAGTACGCCTCCCAAAATACCAGCAGTACATTTGCCCCAACAAGACCACCAACCACCACATTTTGCACCATAAGTACTGTTGGTTTGTATGTCTTCTATACCATTAGATAAATATTGTAAAGTGTAATCCAAAACTAATACAAAATTTGAAACTTGTATAGATTCATTAGCAGATAATGAAACAAATTCATTGGAAGTCAATATTATTTCCATATCTGACACGAAATTTTCATAGCTGTTAGCGTTAAGTGCTTGTGCTACTGATTCTAGCACAACCCTTTGAGAACTTGTCCAATTACCTGTATTGGAAACCAAATACTGACTTAGTGGAATTGGTGTAGTTGATAAACCTATATTAACAAGTGGAATGTTGTTTTCACTAGAAAAAATTTGATCCGCAATAGCACCATTGTTATTTACAGCGTTAATGTCTGAAAAATTAATTCCATTTTCCGAAAGATAGTGCAATGTAAAGTCAATGTTTTTTACATACATTGAAGCACCCGATGCGTCTCCATGAAGGTATTTGCTCAAACGATTGTTAAAAGTAAATTGAAAAGGTCTAGCATTAGTATTTTCAGTTGTCTTTTCATTAATTGATAGTGGTAAGACTTCATTTTTAGTTTGATTACAAGACAAACTGATGGAAGCAATTAAGAGGGTAATAGCAAATTTTTGAACAAAAATCATTTTTTGTATTTATTTGGAATGAATTTTGACAAAATTCAATTAATTTTATGCCAAACAACCCGTTTGGCAGGCAAGCGTCATCTTCAAAACACATTTTTAAGTTCTGCGGGCTAGCACCACACAGATTGTAACGTGCTTTTTCAAATGATGTTGCAAAATTGAAGGTTTTTTTTTTACTTTCCAAATTTATTAGTTACAACTCCTATAACTCACAGTTACAATGCAAACATTTGGACAAATAATAGGGCATCGCATGGCTCAAATACGCGAGGCACGCGGTTGGTCACAAGAGGCAGAGTTATTAGATTTTTTGGAATACCTTTTGCAAAAAGAAAAGCCAAAAAACATCTCAAATCCCAAAACCTTGCCTACAGTATCCGTTTGGGCAGAAGAAGATTTTGCGTATTTGGAAAACCTTAAAAACAATGATAATACGGTAGAAAGTTGGTGAAATTGAAGGTAAAAGGAATTGTTATAAAAACAGAAACCTCTACTTGTGCGAAGGTTCTTATCATTTTAGGACTTTCTATGGTCGCACGCAAGGGATATTCGAATAGCCCATGAAGAAATTGGTGGCAACATCTCGCGTACTTTCGTAATAACCTATGCCGTCTTGATATTTGTAGCTGGAGAGTAAACTATAGCCTATATATTTGCGTTATATGCTAAAAAGAAAAGAGTAGTGTTAAAAACGTAGTTTTTTCTGTAGTACATTGTAAATCTCACACTATCAAATAACTTTGCACTTATGAAAACACATTACAAC
>Ga0163154_10003150_pt1 | contig 23257 bp, 17 predicted proteins | sample OliLakLV19MP9P1_FD_148649 | JGI IMG/M metagenome (GOLD analysis project Ga0163154, IMG submission 148649) | Freshwater microbial mat bacterial communities from Lake Vanda, McMurdo Dry Valleys, Antarctica - Oligotrophic Lake LV.19.MP9.P1 | ecosystem: Environmental > Aquatic > Freshwater > Lake >... | reverse complement strand
GAGGGGAAAACGGGATTTTGACCGGTACTCAGCCCAATCATCTGAGGGGAGAACTTCCCCCACGACTCAGCCAATTTGACGCTCTAGATCATCAAATTGAGGGAAGAAATGATGGCTGAGTAGTTACGTTCTTTTTACAAAAGGTAAGGGATGGCATTCTATAGACTTTGCCTCCTACCCTTATCAGGAAAAAACATTGTTGTTTGTAGCAGAAAACCAAGTACATCAATGGGAAATCAACCCCGAAAATGATGCGTTCGTGTTGGCCTTCTCGAAAGAATTCTTATACAAGAGTCCGCAGGATCGAGAGGTTCTGGAAAGTTACCGCATTTTTGATTATTCGCTGCAATCTCCAATCCTCTCCCTAGATGATGAAGATTACCAGCGATTCACGGCGCTTTTTCAAGAACTCAAGCACGAGTTTGATCGGAAAGAGGTAGACGCCTTCAAACATGATATTTACCGTAATTTATTAAGAACCATCCTACTGCTTGCTGAGCGGCGCAAACGCGGCGAGGCACAGCCCACCGTACTTGCTCAATATGGCGAATTCGCTCGTTTTAGAGAACAGGTTGAAGTTGATTTTTCTCGAACGCGGAATGTTCAGGATTATGCGACCACCTTAGGTTATTCACCCAAGAAACTCAATCAAGTCACCCAAGTTACCGTGAGCAAAAATGCAAAGCTGTTTGTCGATGAGCGGGTCATTCTGGAGATCAAGCGTCTTCTCATCCACACTAATTTGTCGATTAAAGAGATTGCTGACCGAACTGGTTTTGATGAACCAACCAATCTGGTCAAATTCTTCAAGCGTTATACTCGACAAACACCGTTGGCTTTTCGGGGACAACTTGTACTCTCTCGAACTTAGGTGCAGATTTACCATCATTTGGCCGATATTTACCTTTTGTACCCGTGCGAAAGCCGTTACTCTTGAGATGTAAATGATACTCAAGAAAGGGATATTCTCATGGCAACAATTCAAATTGTAAAGTTCCGTGTCAACGATGGCGCGAATCAGGATGAATTCCGCGCCCTTAACGAACGTTTCCAGCGCGAAGTAGCGCCAAAACTGCCGGGGTTGGTGCGGCGTGAAGCCACCTGTTCGGCTGACGGCGAGTGGTTGTTGGTTTTACGTTACACCGATATGGAAAGCGCCCACAAAGCCGGAAGATCCGATACCAGCGACATCTCTCAAAAATTCATGTCTTTTATCGACATGAGCAGCATGTCCGCCTCGTTTTACGATCTCGTGAGCGAAGGCTAACAACCACAGTTCAAGCTAAACGAAGTATGCCAATTCTAGACATCAGAATGGAGCCATCATGGTAACTGGTAAGAACCGGCTAGAAGCCTTTAGCGATGGCACATTTGCTATTATTCTCACCATTCTGGTGCTTGAATTACATATCCCTCATTTAGAGGATAATTCCCTGCAAGCGTTCCTTGCAGGGATGAGTTTACTTGCGCCGAAACTGTTGAGTTTCCTATTCAGCTTTTTCATCATCGCCATTTTCTGGGTCAATCATCATCATATCGTGCATCAAATCGAAAAGGTTGATGCAAAGCTCTTGTGGCTGAACATGATATGGCTTTTCTTCGCCTGCCTCTTTCCATTTTTGACGGCGTTTCTTGGCGATTACCCCGGCAATCCTTTTGTCGTTGCGCTCTACCCCCTTAATATGGCGTGTGCAGCTATCACGTTAGGCGCATTCTGGAAATATGCCTTTGTGGATACCAACCTAGCCCCAAACACCTTGACTCAAGAACAAAAACAAAAGCGCATTCGCCAAGATCGAATCGCAGCAGCCATCAATATCGTATCAGCGGCATTGGCGTTTATCTGGGTTCCGATCACTTTAATGATCATCGTCAATGATCATCGTCGTCATGCCTTTTATGTTCATCGTGCCAGAGCTTCGTTCTAATACCTCTGAAGAATAAGCTAAGGCGGTTTATCATAATTAACAGGCTTATTCTGTATCAAATTTAGGAGCAATCTCATGCCGCAACAAATCATTCAATCTGGTCATGGACGTGACTACGATTGGGCAAATGACCACATCTTCGTGAAAACTACGCTCGATTTAAGCGAAGGGCGCGTGACACTGGTTGAAGACACATTGAAACCGGGGTTTCATCTAGCACGCCATCATCACCGAACAATGGTCGAAATTTTTTACATCTTGGAAGGCGAAGTCGAGTTCACATTCGACAATGAAACGGTTATCGCTACCGCTGGCATGACAATAAATATCCCGCCCGATACGTGGCATGATGTGAAAAGCGTCAAAGGGGGCAAGCTACTTACGATTTTTAGTCCCGGAGGATTTGATCAATATCTGGAAAAGCTGGCTTCTTTGTCTACGGAACAGTTCGCAGATGAAGCCTTCATGACTGATCTGGCTGAGAAATATGACACGTGGATGCGCTAAATCATCGCATTCAAGCAAGTAGTTCAGCACGGACGGGCAAACCTCGCCCGTACAGAACATCCGGTGACGCGATTTTGTCCCACATCATCAGAAATTTTGTAGGGGCAGCGCTTGCGCGCCCGCCCGTGAACACCGAATGTCTTCGCCTATGATTCGCACCATTGGTTATGTGCAAGATTAACCCAACAAAAAATCCCCTGATTTTGATGAATCAGGGGATTTTTTGTTGGGGTTATTTTTAATTCCAGCGCGGTTCAGGTTCGACGGCGGGGGCATTGCTGCCCATCGCATCAACATCCGCCGGATGGAAGGGGTCTACCAAGCCTTGCGCCTGACGGTTGAACGTGATTTCGCCGTTGACCTCATCGACCATAATCATGTCACCCGATTTGAAGTCGCCGCGCAGCAGCCGGACGCTCAACGGATTCTCAATATAGCGTTGGATGGCGCGGCGCAATGGACGCGCTCCAAACTGCGCGTCATACCCAGCGCGGGCGAGGAAGGTACGCGCCTTCTGCGAGAGTTCAATTTGCAGACCGTTCTCCTTCAAGCGCCCCATCAACGCGCCGATTTGAATGTCGATCATGCTGATGACATCCTCTACCGACAGCGGCGAGAAGATAATCACGTCGTCGATACGGTTCAGGAATTCTGGGCGGAAGGTATCGCGCATCGCCTTTTCGATTTTCTGGTGGTCAACAATCGCCTGCGGGTCATTGGTCTGGATGAAGCCCAGCGCCCCACTGCGCTTGATGAATTCCGTGCCGAGGTTGCTGGTCATGATGACCACCGTATTACGGAAGTCCACCGTGCGGCCTTGCCCATCGGTCAGGCGGCCATCTTCCAACAGTTGCAGCAGCGCGTTCCAGACATCTGGGTGCGCTTTTTCGATCTCATCGAACAGCAAGACACGATATGGACGGCGGCGGACGGCCTCGGTCAATTGACCGCCTTCCTCATACCCGACATATCCCGGAGGCGCACCGAACAAGCGGCTGACGGCGTGCTGTTCGCGGTACTCGCTCATATCGATGCGGACCAGCGCGTCCTCATCATCGAATAGGAATTCGGCCAGCGCCTTCGCCAGTTCGGTCTTGCCGACGCCGGACGATCCCAAGAAGATGAACGACCCAATCGGGCGGCGCGGGTCTTTCAAGCCGCTGCGAGCGCGGCGAATCGCGTCAGATAACGCCGCGACGGCCTTCTCTTGACCAATCACGCGCTTATGCAGCGCCTCTTCCATGCGGAGCAGTTTTTCGCTCTCGGTTTCCAACATTTGGTTGACAGGGATGCCCGTCCACTGCGCCACCACTTGCGCGATGTCCTCAGCCTCGACCAACTCATCCAACCGATTCTGCGTCTGCCATGCTGTGATTTCGCGGGCGTAATCGCTTTCCAATTGGAGGCGGTGCTGTTTGACGTTGGCGGCACGCTCATAATCGCGGGCGAAACCGGCGGCTTCTTCTTCCCCGCTGAGGCGGTCAATCTGCTGCTTCATCTCTTTGAGATTGGCGGGCAGCGCATACAACGCGACGCGCAACTTGGCAGCGGCTTCGTCCAACAGGTCAATCGCTTTGTCCGGCAACTTGCGCCCCGTGACATAGCGGTCACTCAGGCGGACGGCGGCATCAATCGCCGCATCGCTGATGGTGACTTTGTGGTGCGCCTCGTAACGGTCACGCAGACCGTAGAGCATGTCAATCGTGTCGTCGATGTTCGGTTCTTCGACATAGACCGGCGCGAAACGGCGCTCTAACGCGCTGTCTTTTTCGATATATTGGCGATATTCATCCAGCGTGGTCGCGCCGATACATTGCAGTTCGCCACGCGCTAAGGCGGGTTTCATCATGTTACCGGCGTCGATTGCGCCGCTGGCCGCGCCCGCCCCAACCACTTGATGCACCTCGTCGATGAACAAGATGATTTCACCGGCTGCACGCTGTACCTCGTCGATGACGGCCTTGAGGCGTTCCTCAAATTCGCCACGGAAGCGCGACCCAGCCAACATCCCCGCGAGGTCTAGGCTGACCACGCGCTTGCCCATCAGCGGCTCTGGGATGTCGCCCGACGCGATGCGCTGCGCCAAGCCTTCCACGATGGCGGTCTTGCCGACGCCGGGGTCGCCAATTAGCACCGGATTATTTTTGCTGCGGCGGCTGAGGACTTGAATCACGCGCATGATTTCGCCATCACGCCCGATTACCGGGTCAAGTTTTCCCTCCATCGCAGCACGAGTCAGGTCGCGGCTGTATTTTTCCAGCGTGCGGTAGCGTGATTCGGCTTGTGGGTCGGTCACGCGCTGTCCGCCACGGATGTCCTTGATGGCGTCATAGGCGCGGTCACGGGTGATGCTGGCTTCGCCGAGGATGCGGACGGCGGGCGTGTTGCGTTCGGTCAGGATGGCGATGAAAATATGCTCGGTGGAGATATATTCATCTTTTAGGCGGTTGGCTTCCTCGTTGGCGAGGTCAATCACGGCCTTGACTCGCGGGGTGATGAACACTTGCCCCGTCCCGCCGCCATAAATCGCCGCTTTGGGGGCGCGTCGCAGATGTTCGTCCAGCTTATTGCGGATGATATTAGAATCCGCGCCGAGGCGCTCGACAATCTGGCCGACCACGCCGTCGGCTTGCTCTAATAGCGCCAACAACAGGTGTTCATTATCCAGTTGATTATGACCGTAACGCTGGAGGATTTCATAGGCGCGGGTGGCCGCATCCTGTGCGCGTTCGGTGAATCTCTCAAACCGTATCATGGGATTTCCTCATTCGGATACGCTTTTATGTCATTGTAACGTGAGTTTCGGGGTCGCGTATGTTGATGCTAACTGTAGCGTGGGTGTGTTAGAATCGTCTACACAACCCATCAGAAGCGGGTAATTGATGAATAGGATGTTGTTCTTATGTCGCTTGTAACCCTCGCCCAACGTGGGCAAATCATTGATGTGACGCTGAATCGGCCAGAGAAGCGCAATGCCCTCAGTCACGGCGTCTTAACTGAGCTAGACGCTGCCTTTGATGAGGTCGAACGACTCGCTATCGCTGACCCAGCCGGAGTCAGGGTTGTGATTCTGCGCGGTGAAGGGCCGTCCTTCTGCGCCGGAATCGACCTCAGCGGATTCGAGGAAGTCTCTGGTGCGTTCGGTGAGAAATGGCGCGAAAATCTGTTTTCGATGACCGCCCGCTATCAGCAAATTCTGAACAAGGTCGAGGCATCATCGCTGCCCGTAATCGGCATGTTACATGGCGTGTGCATCGGCTTCGGATTGGAACTGGCGCTGGCGTGTGATTTCCGAATCGCCGCCGAGGGGACGCGCCTGCAACTGCCAGAAACGCGGCTGGGAATCATCCCCGATGTCGGCGGCACATCCCGGCTGGTACGCGCTTTGGGTCAACCCCGCGCCAAAGAGTACATCATGACCGGCAAACCGTTCGACCTGTCCGACGCCGAACGCTGGGGATTGGTCAATCGCGTGGTCACCTCAGATCAATTGGAGGCGGCGTGCGAGACATTGGCCGCCGAATTGACGCAAGCCGCGCCATTGGCCGTCCGTTTCGCCAAAAAAGTGATTGACGGCGCATCAGACCTGACTCGCGGCCTGACCTTAGAGGCATGGGCGCAGAGCGTCTTGATGCAAAGCGAGGATTTCTCACGCGGGGCGATGGCCGCGCTCACCAAACAAGCGCCCGACTGGACGGGGAAATAAATGCGCCATTGGTACGGGGGGACATTGCGCGTTTGGCGCATCGTGCGATAATCGTGGTTAAGGTAATTCACACGTATGGGGGAAACAGAGCATGAGCGCATCAAATGAACGGGAATTACTATCGCAAGGTCTCGAAGCGCTTAGGGTCGGAGATAAAGTCACCGCCCAAAGCGTGCTGCGCGAGGTCGTCAAGCTGAATCCGCGCATCAGCGAAGCATGGATGGGCTTGGCGCAAACCACCAACGACCCGGTACGCCAGCGCACCTGTTACGAAAACATCCTCAAAATTGACCCCGACCATGCCGCCGCTCGCGCCGCGCTTGCGACTCTGGGCGTATCTGCCGCTGAAATCGAAGCTCCCATCAGCACCGGCAACACTGCCGATCAGGATAATGGGTTCGAGTCACTACGCCCTAAAATCACCCCAGTATCGGCCAGCCCCGGCTTTAACCCCCCGCAGAGCATCCCCGGCGCACCAGAACGCTTCACCGTCGATAATCTGTTGGACTTCTCGAAGAACACGCTCTCGTCGCTTCAAGGGACGGCAGGTCGTGGCGGAAACGCCGAAGCCCTCCCCGCCAGTTGGTGGAATATCGTCGTCATGGTCGTTTTCGCTGGCGCTGTGACCGGCTTGGTCTTGGCGATTAGCTACCTCGTTATAAGTTTCGGCAGTATTCTGGGAATTTTAACAATCCCACTGTTGATGTCGCTCAAAATGGCGGCAGGCTTGGCAGGTGGCACGATTCTATCGCGTTGGTTCTTGCAGTGGCGCGGCAAGGCCGACGGCAATCTGCTTGACCATACCATGATCCTAGCGCGTCCGTGGTTCGCGGGGACAATTGCCCTCGCTATCGTGAGCCTGATTGGTATCCCATTCAGCAGTTTTGGCGCTACTACGTTAGAGAGCTTGCTCTATTTCTTCCGGCTAACCACGACGGGGTTCGATCTGGTCGTCCTCATCCTCAGCCTCGTGATTGCGATTGGCGTGGCGTATCTGACCGAGCGCGGTTGGGCGAAACTCTACCCGGACTCGACCAGCACGGATCGTTTTATCGCGGCTGTGTTGGCGCTACTGGTGATTTCTCTGGCAATTTAGGCGGGCGCATCGCGCTGCGCCCGATTCGCAAAAACGCCCGACCTTCATCTAAAGGTCGGGCGTTTTTTTATCCCAAACCAGCAATTATGGGACGAGAGTCGCCAAGCCGGTGATGACATTACCGCCGACGCTCACGGGGAGGTCTGCGCCGTCAACCGTGCCGAACTCATACGCGCCGATGACGCCGGTATCATAATGCAGCATCGGGAACACGCTCGCGCCCGCCGCTTCGGTATCCAACGAGACGACGATGTTGGAGGAGTGACCTGCGAGGATGCGGGTCTGACCCAACACCGCGCCGGGGCCGCCATTGTTATCGGCGTGAATGACCATCCAACCATCTTGGTCGATTAACGCGCCAGCCACAATCACGCCGCCATCAATCGCGGAAACGGTGTAATTGATGGACGGGGCAGCATCCATTGCAAAGACCAAGGCGTTATCGCCGACCATGACTGGGCCGTCTGCGCCTTCGACTGTGCCGAACTCATACACACCGACTTCGCCGGTATCGACGTGCAGCATCGGGTACAAGACCGGTGTAACGCCCATCGCGTCAACTGGGACGCTGACGTTCACGCTCAAGCCAGCTGGGACGAGCGCTTGCCCAATCACTGGGCCGGGCTTGCCGCCGCCATCGGCGTGGATGACCAACCAACCATCGACTTCAGCGACAACCGAGGTTGCGACGACGGTATCGGTGACGACCTGCGCCGGGACGCGCATCGAGGCCGTGCCTTGATAAATCTTGGCGGTGGCGAACATGCCATCAACCGTAATCGGGGAATCCGCGCCTTCAACCGTGCCGAACTCATACTCGCCCATCACGCCGGTGTCATAGTGCATCATCGGGTAGAGGAAAGCGGTCTGTGAGCCGTCCAACGTCACGCTGACATCTTGGTTGACGCCCGCCGGGACGAACACGTTGCCTGCCGGTGCTCCGGGGCCGCCTTCGTTATCGTTGTGAACCACGAGCCAGCTGTCTTGTTGGGTGATAATCACCGGGATGGTGAGGACATTATCCATAATCCACTGGTCATAGGCCGCGACCAGTTCAATTTTGAAACCCGGGCTGACCATGCCGTTATCGCCCATCACAGGGCTGTCTGCGCCTTCAACCGTGCCGAACTCATACGTGCCAACCGCGCTGTCATCGACATGCAGCATGGCGTAGAGGACTGGGGTCGATGCGCGGGGGGCGATGGCGATGTCTACGCCATAGCTCCAACCGGCGGGGACGGCCTTGACGCCAACACCTGCGCCCGGCGCACCAGCGTTGTCCGCGTGAACGACGATGAAGCCCGGCCCAGCACTATAAACAGCATTGACCCGAACCATATTGTTAAGGATTACTTGGTCTGAGACTTCGACGGCTGGGGCATCTTGCGCTTGAACAACAAAAGCACTCACCAGCAACAGCACGGCCAATAGCAAAGAAACACGTTTCATATACTCACCCTCCATAGGTATCCATGGGCTATGATTTTACCCATTGTTTAATGATACGTGTAATTATCGCCGTTTGGATGAATCATCAGGTTTTTTGTACGAAAATTGACTCGGTTTCAACAATCAAGGGATATATCAAGACATGTGACTACGAGCGGTCTGTACAATCAAATCATCACTATGAATAGTTTGAAGGGATGCTTTAATGACTTCCTCACTGGCTTTACGCACCCGTTGGGTGCTGTTGACTTTAATGCTGATAGGTGGACTCATTTCTGCCTCCGTCAGCGCACAGAACGATCCATTGACCCTGCCTGATACGCCGGAATCTTCCGATGAAATCCAGCCCACCCCCGGCACATTGCCAGAAGGCGAGGAATGGCGTGGTTTTGAGTCCCCGTCCGATTCGCTGGAATTGCCCACTGACCAGACCGGCGAAACCCGCGAGTGGCGCGGTGCGCGTGCGCCTTATGCCCCCGACGTTGCCGCATCTAGCGCCCCGCGTAACCCCAGCGGCAACGAGGAATCGGAAGCCTTCGACTTCGTGGGCGCATATCCATGGCATCAAGCCGGGTATATGGGCGGCGGTACGCCCGTGATTAAGGTCGCGCTGATTGATTTTGGCTTCGGCACGTCGGCTAACATCCCGGCAGGCCGCAAACCCGACCTGACCTGCTTGAGTAGCTATCCCACCGTCGAGATGGCGGCCAGCTTCGGCGCACCCAGCGCGGGTGATACCGGACGCGGCCTCGATATGGCCGAGGTGATTTGCGACATCGCCCCAGAATCAAAAATCACGCTATACGAGGTTAAGACCTCGGCCAAACTGTTCGACGCGATTGCCGCCGCAGACAACACGCATGATGTGATTGTGATTGGCGCAGATTTCGGGGCGAGTTTCGGCCCCGGCGACGGCACATTTGGCCGCGCCGATGCCAAGAACGTCTATACCGCGCTGCAAGAGGCTAAAACAGCCGGCGCGGTGGTGATTGTGGCGTCGGGCAATGCGAACACGAGCTACAAGTCCTTCACCTATACCGGCAATACCTCCGCCCTCAGCATCACCGCCAAGCCCGGGGATACGGTGGACATCAGTTGGAGCGACTGGGACACGGTTCAAGCGGCTGGCGCGGCGCGTGAGAACATCACCGCATCGCTGACCGGCGCGGGCTTCTCCGCACTGCCCAAGCCCGCCCGCAACGGCCTTCCCGCATACCAGTGGACAGTCCCCGACACCTGTACAACCGACGGCGGGGGCAATTGTAGCCTGACCCTGACGCTAACCACCATAGAGGGCGATGCGACATCGCTGGTCGTGCAGGTCAGCGTCAGCGGCATCGGGCGGACGATTGGCAACCCCAGCAATAGCACGGTACTGTCGTTCAGCGGCACGCTCTCCCGCCCAGCAGACTCTCCAGATGTGATTACGGTGGGCGCAGTCTGCCCTGACCGAATCAATAATTTCCCGACGTTGGCCTATAGCGGGCGCGGACCAGTATTCGCGGCGGGCGGCCTCGCTACCAGCTTACCGGGCGGCCCGTACATCACCGCCAATATCGTGAAACCAGATGTCGCCTCGCCCGCGCAGGTCAGCGTCTTTACGGCGGGCGTCTCTGACCGGACGGCCTGTTCGGAAGGATTTGGCGGCACACAAGCCGCAGCCGCACACTTGGCCGGGATGGTCGCACTGCTCAAGCAAAACCCCTTCAACTCAGCCTTCCGGGGTGAAGTCCCGCAGCCCAATATCCTGAGCTATTTACGGACACACGCCATCGACCTCCCGATGGATGACCCCGACGGTTACGACTATGACACGGGCGCAGGGCTTTCGGTGCTGGGTCGCCCAACCTATGACAACGACGCCCAATTCACCGCTATCCCCCTATTCGGCGCACCGGACAAGCTCCCGGCGGGCGCGTGTACCGGCGGCGATGTCACGATTGACTTAGGCGACATCCTCTATGTTGGCCCATATAATGTGGGCGCGGCGGGCATGAACGGCACACTCAGCGCTCCGCTGACCAGTCTGGCACAAGCAGCCAAGATTCAAGCGCAAGATGCCAGCGATAACAAATGCGTGATTGTGCTGCCGGGTGAGACGGTCTCGCCATTCTTGTTCCGTTATGCCAATGGCGTGAAAATCTTCGGATATAACAGCATCGCTACCGGTGACTTCGAGCCGAGCCAGATTTTCGTCAATAATGTGGCACAAGGCCGTACCGATGTGCTGTTCCGCATCCGCCGCGCCGCGCTGGTGGTCGAGGATATGCCGGGATGGTCACTGTCTGGCTTCACCTTCCGGGGGGCAGAAGCCTATAACAGCAGCATCCAAGCCCTTCCACAAGTCTTTGCGTTGGATAACGCCGACGGCGCGACGTTCAGCGATAATGTCGTGACCAATTTCCCCACGCTGCAATCGGTGACGTTGGCCGAGGTTTTCAACGGCTCCACCGATGTCAGCATTGACGGCAACAGTTTCATCGACCTCAACGGCAGCAACTTGGCGGGCATCATCGGCGTACAGGACAGTGGTACAAATGCTGACCGCGTGGTGATTTCCAACAACCTGTTCGATGGGATTGACAACGCCTCTGGCTCGTGGAGTTTCGTCAAGAACCCCGCCGCTAACGAGGGTAGCGTCTTGGTGTTCTTCACGCCCGTGCTGCACACGCTGGACAGCTATACCAACATCCAGAGCAACACCTTCGTCAACAATACGTCCGAGACGCTGATTCAATTCATGACTCGCGCCAAAGATGCCCCGTTTGAAACGGCCATCGTCGGCAACGTCATCCTTAACAACACAATCCGCACGTTCGACCAACTAGACAACGCCGGCCCGCTGATTAACGGCTTCCACGGCAAGCGTATCTATATCGTCAACAACACCATCGCCAACAATACCCTGATGACCTCTGGCGAATATTTCCGACTGTTGGCACGCGGCGACGCCGACCCTGACGACGCCATTAACGGCTTCGAGTGGAACGGCAGTCTTGACTCGACGCTGGCACGTTGGGAAATCCACGGCAATTTCATCTATGACAACGGCAGCGCCGCGATGGTGGGCGATACCGACGAAACGTTTAACGTCGCCGGATGCACCAACCTCGCTGGCACGACCAATGCGGGCGCGACGCACAATTGGCTGTATAACCTGAACTCGGCTCTTAATGCCGGACAGTGTTCGGCCTCGGTGAGCAATGTGGCGCTTTTGAACATTGCTAAGAACCCGTATGTCTCAGGCGACCCCACCCAGACCTTCATCTTCGGCGGTGACGACCCGACAGACCCGCTGTATTACGCCCTGACCGGCAACGTCTCCACCCCTGCTGAGGACGGCATCGACGAGGGCGACGACTCATTGGTGGTAAGTCTTTTCTCGGCGTTCGCGGCGGGCAAAGACGCCCGTAACTCCGCACGGCGTACCGACGGCGACGCCAACACCAGCGTGCTTATCGACATCGGCGCATTTGAGCTATCAGGGCAGGGTCTGGGCTTCTTGCTCGTTACGCCCACCAAAGGCGCTGTCCTGAGCAATCTAGACGCCGGTTTCACATGGACAACCGCCGATAATGCGCTGAGCTATATCTTTGAAATGAAACGCATTGAAGGCAACAGCCCCATCACCCTGTTAACGCTGGCCGGGTTGACCCCCGCCGCCGACGCTGATGGGTTGACCTGTACAGTTGGCTGCTTGTTCAACCTGACTGCCCCGCAAAAAGCATTGTTGAGCGCGGGTGGAGAGTTCCGTTGGTCAGTGAAGGCCGACGACGGTTCGACCAGTGTTTTCGCGGCCAACTCGCCGTTCACCTTCAACTTGCCCACGGGGACGCTACTCCCGTTACTCAACCCCGGTTTCGAGACGCAAGGCGCAAACGCTAACCTTGCTCAAAATTGGAGTACGGGCAATAAGCAGACGGATGACCTGCGTAAGTGCGGCGCGGGCTTCGGCGCGAACGGCTCGAACTGCTCATTCCAACTCAAGACCACAAACTCGTCTAAAATCAGCATCGTCAAGCAGCCACTAATCAATATGTTCCTCGGCAATGCTGGGGATACACTAACCCTGAGTGTCTATGTTCGCCAAACCCTCGTCGTGGCGACAAAAGGGATCATCAAAATCAAAATCACCTATCCGGGTGATGTCAATGTCCCATTGAAAATCACCTTGCCAGCGGGCGGAACCGATACATGGTCAGCAACACCACTGACTGTCTCCACGGTTTTGACCGGAACGCCCGTAAAATATACGGTTTCCGCCGCCGTCAAGAAGGCCGCCAAAGGAACAATCTGGGTTGATGACATCCAAGTGACATTGGATTAAACCAAATCTGGCGCGGGCAATACAAGGGCTTGTCCAACCGTAAGGGCATGGTGCGCCATGCCCTTACCGACCAGAATATGGGCGACTTCTAGCCCTGCATACGGGGACATCCCAACACCGGGGTGTCCCTGTCCTGTTATAAATGGGTCGCAATACAGATAGCCCGCGATGCGCTGAGGGATGGTCTCATCCAAAGCGCCCGTTATGACCTCTAGTGAATAATCGCGCTCGTCCGCATCCAACGCGACGGGCTGCGGCGCAAGTTCCATCCCCTTAATCTTATGGCCGAACACATTCCCTACGAGGTCGGCATAGTCCGCGACACCGTGCAACAGCGCCTGCCGTTGACTGGGGCGCACACGGGCGAGATAGATGGGCTTCATAATAGTCAGCGAAAGCATCAGATATTCCTCTTGACAGTTTGTTCGGAACATTCTTCGGCGGTCTAACGTCTCTCTCATAACGGCAAGTATAAACCAAGAGGGACTAACCCCATGAACCGCCGCACTACCCGAATTTTCTTAAGCGTTTTATTTATCTTGATGCTGGCCTTGACCGGCATCGTCGTCACCACCAGCGCCCAGACCGATCAGCCGCCGATTATTGATGTCATGCCGCCCGATATTGCCCCGATTTGGACGCCGGGCGTCTTCACCGACCCGTCATGGCTGACTGTCGATTTTCACCGCGTCAGCGCCACCATTAATGACCAACTGGCGACCACCGGCATCGACCTCCAATTCACCAACACGGGAGACGGTCTGGCCGAGGGGACTTTCGTTTTCCCACTGCCAGACAACGCCGCCGTTGACCGCCTGACCATGTTCATCAACGGTGAAGCCTTTGACGCCAAGATTTTAACCGCGACAGAAGCGCGAGAGATTTACAACGAAATCGTCCGCCAATACCGCGACCCAGCGTTGCTGGAATATGTCGGCACGCAGGCGATTCAGGCCAACGTCTTCCCCATCCCGCCCGGTGAGAGCCGCCGTATTCAAATCGACTACAGCCAACTGCTGCCCGTCGAGAACGGCCTCGTCGAATATGTCTATCCGTTGACCACCGCCCGTGTGGTCGAGCAATTGTCGCTCTCCATAGAGGTGACAGGCACGACCCCCATCGCAGCCGTGTATTCGCCCTCGCACCAAATCGCCGTCAGCCGCCAGAGCGAAACCAGTTTCCGCGCTGGGTTTGAGATGGTCAACGCTATCGCCGCGCAGGACTTCACGCTGTATTACGGCGTCGCCTCCGATACCGTCAACGTCAACTTGCTCACTTATAAGGAGAGCGCGGGCGCAGATGGCTACTTCCTATTGCTGGTGCAGCCGCCGTTGACCATCAATGAAGAGGACATCCAGCCCAAAGATGTCATCCTCGTGATTGACCAAAGCGGCAGTATGCAAGGCCAGAAGTGGACTCAGGCTCAGGCCGCCGCCGCTTATGTGCTGGAAAACCTCAACCCGCAAGACCGCTTCAACGTCGTGGTGTTCAGCACCGGCTTCCGCCAATATGCTGGGGAATTGCAATCGGCAGACCAAGCCAATGACGCCGTGCAGTGGGTCAACAGCCTGTACGCCGAGGGCGGCACGGACATCAATATCGCATTGCTGACCGCGCTGGGGATGGTTGATGTCGAACGTTCGGCCACCATCTTGTTCATGACCGACGGCCAACCCAGTGAAGGCGTGACCGAAATCGACTCGATTATCGCCAATGCCCGTGAAGCCGCCCGCCCCAATGCCCGTATCTTCACCTTCGGCGTCGGTGATGATGTCAACACCATCTTGCTTGACAGCGTGGCGCAAGATTTTGGCGGCACAACCGCCTATGTCCGCCCGACTCAGCGCATTGACGAGGAAATGGCCGGTCTCTACACCAAGATTAACTCGCCCGTCCTGAGCGATGTCGCGCTCGATTTCGGCGGCGTGTTGACCGAACTGCAATACCCGCAGACCGTGAACGACTTGTTCGCCGGGGAACAACTCATCCTCGTCGGGCGCTATCGTCAAGGGCAAGACGCGGTGACGGTCAGCGTCAGCGGCACAGTGAAAGGGCAAGCCACCACCTATACCTTCGATGACCTGACCTTCCGTGAAAACGCGGGCGGCGAGTCGTTCATCGCACGGCTATGGGCGCAACGCCGTATCGCCGAATTGCTGGACGAAATCCGCTTGAACGGCGAGAACCCAGAACTGGTCGAGAGCGTGGTCAGCTTGAGCGTGCGCTTCGGCATCATCACCCCCTATACCAGTTTCCTGATTGAAGAGGACGACATCCTCAGCCAGCAAGGGCGCAACCGTGCGCTGGAAGAAGCCGAGGCCAGTTTCGACGCAATGAGCGGTGAACAGGCCGGTGCGAGCGCGGTAGACGCATCCGTCGGCATCCAGACCATGCGATCCGACAACGCCGCGCCCGCCCCGATGTTAGCCGTGCCTGCTGGTACAATGTCCCCCGGTGGTATGGGTGGCGGCGGCTTCGCGGATGCGGAAGCACCGATGGATGCGGATGAGTTTGGCTACTATGAACCGACCAACGCGCTCCAGACCGTCGGCGACAAGACCTTCATCCAATTGGACGGCGTGTGGACGGATACCGAGTTCAAGCCGGACACCATGACCACCGAGAAGGTCGTATTCCTCAGTGATGAATACTTCGACCTGCTGGACAGCGTGCCTGCGCTAGGGGATTTCTTCGCCCTCGGAGACCGGGTTATCGCGCTGGTAGACGGCGTAGCCTACGAAGTAGTCATAGAATAGAACAAGTGATGAGTGATGAGAAAAAACGCCGACCTGAAAAGTTCTCATCACTCATACCTTTCAACGCATCACTCGCTTACAGGAGAACTCTCGCATGAGCGAACCCCAACCCATAGACTGGTTCACCCGCTTTATCATGATTTTCGTCGCGTTCATGTTGGGATTTCTCACCATCAGACAGTCCAGCACGACCTCTGGACGCCCGATGGACACCCCTGATGTCGCAGTCGCACAACCATCCGTTGATATGCCGATAGGCGTCTCGCCCGCAGGGCTGTCGGATGGCGCAAGCCTACACCTAATCGAAACTGTTGAGGTTGTCGTGATGGAATCTTTCCCAATGCAAGTAGCCCTAAATGTGAGCGGTTACATCCCTGACGGCTGTGCCGCCCCGACCCAAATCTTGCAATCGCGGGATGGTAATATGGTGATGGTGCGGGTTTTCCGTACCCTCCCGCCAGATGTGATGTGCGCGGCCATCGCCGCCATGTATAGCGATACCATCCACCTTGAGGGTGGTTTTGAGCCGGGGCATTACACGTTTGATGTCAACGGCGTGATAGTCGAAGTAGACTTATAGGCACACTAAGGAGAAAACCCCATGAAGAAGGGCATTGTTATGTTCCTCAGCCTTGTAGTTTTAGCGATGGGCGGCTTAAACCTCCAAGCGCAAGACAGCACCCCCGTCCCACCAACACCTGAGGGCGAACCCGTCACCCTACAGCCAGCCCCGACAGATGGAGTCAGCATCACCATCTACAATCAAGGCTCGGCGCTGGTACAAGACCGCCGCACCTTCACCTTAGCGTCCGGCGAAAGCACCGTAGACTTCACCGATGTCGCCAGCACGATTGACGGCACATCGGTCAGCATCAAGTCCATCACCGACCCCAACGGCACACAGGTTTTGGAGCAGAATTACGTCTATGACCTCGTGGACACGTCCGCCTTGCTGATGCGCTATATCGACCAGAGCATCACAGTCACGATGAGCGACGGCACAGTCTATGCTGGAATCCTCCTCAGCGGCGCGTATGGCGACATCATCTTGCGCCAAGAGGACGGTCAAGTGGTCGTCCTGCACAGCGTAGATGCCCGTGATGTGCGCTTCCCGTCGCTGCCGTCCGGCCTCATCACCCGCCCGACGTTGCGCTGGCTGCTCAACAGCATGACCGGCGGCGAACAGCAAATGGAACTGCGCTACCTCGCCTACGGCATGTCGTGGACGGCGGATTATAACGTCACGCTGGCGCGGGATAACAAGTCGCTGGATGTCAACGGCTGGGTGACTGTGACCAACACCAGCGGCACGACCTATACCGACGCGCAGATAAAACTGGTGGCAGGCGATGTCAATCGGATCGTTGACCAGTATCCGGGCGAGATGTACGCGGATGGGATGGTGATGAGGGCAGCCGCCGCCCCGCAAGTCGAACAGCGCGAATTCTTTGAGTACCAATTGTATGAAGTCGCCCGCCGCGTCACGCTGGGCAATAACCAGACCAAACAGGTCGAATTCGTCACCCGTGCGGGCGTCCCCGCCAACACCTTCTATGTCTATGAGGGCGGCGGCCTGTTCTACGGCTATGGCGGCCCGATTTATGACCAGACCTACGGCAACTTTGGGATTACCACAGTCGGGACGTATCTGGAATTTAGCACGGCAGCCGACGGCGGCTTAGACGCCGACCTCCCGGCGGGGCGTATCCGCGTTTATCAACAAGATACCGACGGCTCGGCTTTGTTGATTGGCGAAAACACCATCAACCACACGCCAAAGGGCGAAAAGGTCGAACTTTATCTGGGCAACGCTTTCGACCTCGTGGGTGAGCGCACCCAGAAGGCGTTCCAATTCATTAGCAGCACGGTGGTGCAAGAGACTTATGAAATCCGCATCCGCAACCGCAAAGACACCGACACAGTGGAAGTGCGCGTACCGGAGCATCTGTACCGTTGGAGCAACTGGCAAATCTTGAACAGTTCACACGAGTACACCCAAACCGACAGCAGTAGCATCGAGTACCGCGTGCAAGTCCCGCCACAAGGCGAAACGGTCATCACCTATACCGTGCAATATAGTTTCCCGAAATAAAAACGGGTCTCATGTTCAGACTGTGTGAAATGACTGCGACTGTAGGGACGCCCTTCTGGGCGTCCGCCTGTTCCGAAAACGGACGGCAAGAATGCCGTCCCTACGCCACTCGATCTGAACATGCGCCAAAAACCAAGTAATGCGTTGAAAGTGATGAGTGATGAGGTATAGGCAACTCTTATCTCATGGCTCATCACTTTGGGCGTAAATAAAGCACAACCTCAATACATGGTTGTGCTTTCTCATCACTCATCACGCAGGACTCATCACGGTAGTCCTCAGCACCCCTAGAATCCCCGCCTCTAACTCCACCACATCGCCGGCTTGGAGCCACGGCCCTTGTGCTTTGGTCGTCTCCAACAGGCATCCCGTCCCCACAGTCCCGCTGCCGATGACATCCCCCGGATACAGTGTCGCGTCCGCGCTGGCGCGGGCAATCATCTCGCCAAAACTGTAATGCAAGTCGCGCCAATTGCCCTGTCCGGTGATTTGACCATTCACCCGCACGGTCATCGGGATGTCATAAACCCCGACTCTATCGGTTTTATACGGCGCGAGTTCATCCGGCGTGATGATCCACGGGCCGAGGCTGCTGGCAAAGTCTTTCGCTTTGGCAGGGCCGAGGCCGACAGCTACCTCTTGACGCTGTAAATCCCGCGCCGACCAATCGTTGAACAATGTATAACCGAGGATAGCCGCCTCGGCGTCCTCCGCACGCATATCGCGGATTTCCGTCCCAATCACACACGCGATTTCGAGTTCATAATCCAGCGCCTTCGAGAATCTTGGTGCGCGTACCGGTTGGTCTGAACCCAGAATCGACCCGGGATTGGAAAAATAAAATACCGGGATTTCATACCACTCTTTCGGCACTTCCCGCCCGCGATTCGCCATCGCGGTTTTAACGTGTTGCTCAAAGGCGTAAAAATCGCGCAGGGTATTGGGGCGACTGACCGGCGCGCACAGCGTCACCTCCGGAAACGGGAAGGCGGCATAGGGGATGTCGGTTTCGCCCGCTTTGAAGCGCGTATCCAACTGAACTAAGTCCGCATAGGTGGGCGACTGCCCGCTGTCTAACCAGCCGCGCAGCGACCCTGCGCGGATTTGGATGACGGTTTGGTTGACCAATAGGCCAAAGTACGAATTTTTTCCATCCTGCAACTTAAATTCAATCAGGCGCATGGCGGGCTAAAACTCCTGTGCAAAAAGAGAAATTCTATCACACCAACCGCGTCAGATAAGCACACGCTTGCGCGACAGGCGCGTCGGCGGGATAATCAGCATCAGCGATAGGAGCTGATTTAAGAATGTTTACACCCTCGCCTTTTGCGATTTTGCTGCATATTGAACATACCGGCGGTATGACGATGAAAGATGTGCTGCATCGGCAATACCCACGCGGCAGTTTTTATAATGCCAAGCGCGGTAAGCCATTCCAGCATTTCATCGACCTCGCCCCTGAACAGCGCGGCGCATATCGGGCGCTGATTGGGCATGTCTATTATGGCGTCCACGGCCTAATTCCGCGCCCATCCGTCTATCATACGTGGCTCCGCAGCCCGGTAGAGCGACTGCTTTCGACCTACCATTATTTTGGGCGAAAAAACAAATCTGGGCTACACAAAGCCTATGTGTCGGGCGAATTGCGATTCGAGGATTTCATCGAAATGCCGTGGTACACCCACGTCCAGCTATCACGTATTGTGGGCGTAACGCCTGAAGAATTCACTAAGCTCAAGGTTGAGAACATCACCCCCAACGCGCTCGACATCGCCAAGCAACACCTCACCGACGATTTTGGCGTGGTGGGGGTGACTGAACACTACGACGAAACACTGCTACTGTTGGCGAAAGCGCTAGGCTGGAAGTCCCCACCCTATTATATACGCCGCAACAGTCATACCAAAACCAACACAGCCGAGAACATCGCGCCACACCTGCGCCATCGCATTGAGCAATTGGCCGCCCCAGAGATAGAACTCTATACGTGGGCGCGTGAGCGTTTTGAGCAGTACCTCAAGGAATTAGGGTCAGAATTTGCCCATGAGGTCGCGACCTTCCGTGAAGGCAACACCCGCTTCAACGTTTACGCCAGCCGTGTTGAGCGCATTAAGTCACCCTTCCGCCGCGTATTGCGCCGCGCCCGCAAATTACTCACCCGTGGATAATCCTCATGATTGATGATACTCAGCCCGACCTCCCGCCCACACCCAGCGATGACGCCCAGCCGCCACCGATTCCGCCGTCGGAGGCGCTTGAGGATGATTTTGTGGACGCGGACTATGACGACCTTGACGACGATTATGACGACGAGGACGAGGCCTATCTGGATGAGTCGGACGACTTCATCCCATTACCCGTTGAGGCGCTAGGCGCAGCCGAAACCGCGCCGCTGGATTTTGACATCGACGCGGCGCTGGCCGCGATTGGGTCGCTGGGTAGCGTAATGTCCGAACAGGCCGCTGTTGAAGCCGCCGAACAGGAGCATCTCGACGCCGAGCGCCGCACCGAGGAAGAATATCAGCGCTGGGCGGGATCGTATCAATTCCCGCGCCCCGGCATGACGCGCATCCAAACCGGACGCCCGTCCTCGCTCATCCCAGCCGTCGGGCTGATTGGGTTGGGTGCGCTGGCGACCTTTGGCAGCACCCTGAATCTGTCCACCACCCCTGCCTTACTGGGCGCGTTGGCGCTGGCCGTGGTCGGACTTGCACTGGTCAGCTATTGGCTGTCCTCTAAGCGTTGGGCGAGGGGGGCGCTGTTCATCGGCCTGAGCGCTATCGGCGGCGCGGCCTTTATGATGTTCCCGACACTGCCCGCCCTCGCGCTGTTGATAATTCTGGGCGCGGCGCTCGTCCTGACCGGCCTGCTCAGTCGCCCGACCAGCGGCGGCCTGAGCGCATTGGGCGCGGGCGTGGTGATTGCGTCTGTGGCGGCGCTCGTCCTGCTGTGATATGCACATCGCCATTGATGCCAGCCGGACGACAGTCCCCAACCCCACCGGCACGGAGCGCTACGCCCTAGACCTCATCCGGGCGCTGATTCAGCTTGCGCCACAGCACCGTTTTACGCTGTATTTCCGCGATGCGCCCGCGCCGGATTTATTCCCCGCCTTGCCGCACGTCTCACATAAAATCATCCCGTTCAAGCGGATGTGGAGTCATGTCCGATTCGCCGCCGCGCTGTGGGCCGATAAACCCGATGTGACGTTCGTCCCGGCCCATGCGCTACCGTTCGTTATGCCGGGCAAAGCCGTCGTGACGATTCACGACCTCGGTTATAAATTGTTCCCAGCGGCGCACCCGCCGAAAGCCCGCGCCTATCTCGATTTGACCACGCGCACCAGCGCCGCCCGTGCCACAATCATCCTCGCAGACAGCCAAGCCACGGCGGATGATTTGACGCGCTTCTATGGCACATCGGCGGCCAAAATCCGAGTGGCCTATCCGGGGGTCAATACGCCGCCACGGGGGGATATTCAGGCCGTGCGCGCCAAGTTTAATCTCCCAGCGCGGTATTTCGCGTATATCGGGACGCTGCAACCGCGCAAAAACATCGCCCGACTGGTACAAGCCTTCAGCGCGGCGCGTCAAAATTTGGGCGGCGATGTCGGGCTGGTGTTGGCGGGCGGCAAAGGCTGGCTATACGACCCGGCATGGGCGGAAGGCGTCCCCGGCGTCACGCTGACCGGCTATATCAGCGATGAGGAAAAGGGCGGATTATTGCGCGGCGCACTCGCGCTGACCTTCCCGTCCTTATATGAGGGATTCGGCTTCCCAGTGGTTGAGGCGATGGGCTTGGGGACGCCGGTCTTAGCGTCCAACACCTCCAGTCTGCCAGAATTAACCGGAGCGCACGCGGTTTTGGTCAACCCTGAAGATGTCGAGTCCATTGCGGCGGGGATGGTACGACTCGCCCGTGATGACGCCTTACGCGCCAGATTATCGGCTGCGGAGATAGGTCAGGCCGCCCGCTTCACATGGGAGTCGTGCGCCCGCACGGTTTTATCGGCCTTAGAAGAAGCGGCTGCCTCATGAAAATTCTCGCCGTCCAATGGGCGGACATCGGTGATTTAATCTTGACGACGCCCGCGCTGTCAGCCTTGCGTGAGGCGCACCCAGCGGCGCATATCGCATTGCTCACATCGCCACACGCCGCGCCCATCGTCCAAAACACGCCGTTGGTTAACGCGGTCTATACCTTGCCGCGCTATGCGCCCACAGCCGACATGCTCAAATTGTTCTGGCGGCTGCGGGCTGAAAAATTCGACGCGATAGTCTTTTTCCATCACATCAGCACGCGGGCAGGCGCTTGGAAATACGCGGCGTTGGCCTATATCAGCGGGGCGAAACGCCGAATCGGGCTGGATAACGGGCGCGGCGGATTCTTGACTGAGCGCGTGACCGATACCGGATTCGAGCGTCATCACGCTGAATATTGGCTGGAACTGGCCTCAAAACTTGGCGCAGACCCGTCACCGCGCCCGTGTGTGGTCGCCCGCGAGTCGTATCCCATAAAAACATCCGCCTATCTGGTCGTGCATCCCGGCAGCGGCGGCTATAGCCTCGCCCGTCGGTGGGATGTCGATAAGCTGGCCGCCGCCGCTGACCAACTCGCATCACAACGCGGGTTACAGATGGTGGTGGTCGGCGGTGCGGGTGATGATGGCGCGGCGCTCATGTCTGCGCTGAAATCGCCCGCCCTAGACTTGACCGGCAAGACCACGCTCCCACAATTGGCCGATGTGTTGGCGAACGCTTCGCTATATCTCGGTTCCGATTCCGGCATATCGCACCTCGCAGGGGCGGTTGGGACACCTTCAGCCGTGGTATTCGGCCCGACCAATCCGGTGGCGTGGCGTCCGTGGAATATGAAAACCGACGCGGTGATTGTGCGTTCTGGCGTCGAATGTTCACCGTGTAGTTTTTACGGCCAGACGCTCGGCGCGCCGGGGGGGTGTGCCGCCCGCACCTGTATGAAATTGGTCACAGTGGCGCAAGTGGTGAACAGCGCCCCTCTCCCCCTAAATCTCCCTCTCCCACTGAGGGGCGAGGGGGACTTACCCGTCGAATATCGGGACATACATCACACCCGCAACCTATATCTCGGAATAGAAGCGTCAGACGGCACAGGTGATAAGAACCCCTCGCCCCTTGTGGGAGAGGGGTTGGGGGTGAGGGGTAAAAGCATCTCCATCCTCGGTTTGCCCGTCCACCCCGTCACTTATGACGGCCTACTGGCGCAAATCGGGCGCTGGGTCGCCTCTAAAGACCGGGCGCACCATATCTGCACGATCAACCCAGAATTTATGATGGTCGCGCAAACCGACCCGATTTTTAAGGCCGTGCTGCTGCGCTCCGACTTGAACGTGGCCGATGGCGTGGGCTTATTATGGG
>Ga0163154_10003149_pt1 | contig 23258 bp, 36 predicted proteins | sample OliLakLV19MP9P1_FD_148649 | JGI IMG/M metagenome (GOLD analysis project Ga0163154, IMG submission 148649) | Freshwater microbial mat bacterial communities from Lake Vanda, McMurdo Dry Valleys, Antarctica - Oligotrophic Lake LV.19.MP9.P1 | ecosystem: Environmental > Aquatic > Freshwater > Lake >... | reverse complement strand
CATCCTCAACCACCCCGAACTACAAGCTAACAGTGTTGAAGTGTTAACCTTCTCTCTTGACAGCGTGGAGCTATCCGATGGCGATGACGATGACGATGAGGACACCAACTAATGGAAGACAACACCCCCAGCCTAGACGTGGAAGCCATCGCCCACCTTGAGGCCATGAATAGTATGGAAGTGATATACCGTGTGACCGTGCTTGTAGACCAGCATGACTCCATCGTAAGAAGCCTCAACAAATGTTACAACCTACCAAGCCACGAAAGGACACACGTATAATGGAACATTTAATCGGGTTATTACAGTTTTTAGGCGGTATAGCACTCTTTTCGGCATACACCTTAATACTGTTTATCACAGGTTTTGCACTCGCTGCAACAGTAAACGCAATAATCCCACACTACGGTAGTTTCGTCAAGTGGATACAAAAAGGTTTAATAACTAAATGACGGCCGTAATAACCGAAATAAACACCCCACTAATTGTAATGTAAATACTAACTTGTAAATAGGAAATAATATGATGGAAACCAAACACCGCATCGACATCTTGGCCAGCTTTGAAGTGGATGCAAAGGACGACGACGACGCACGCACCAAGTGGGAGGCACTTCTTGAGGCCATTTTGACCGCCACGCTAGCAACCACGCTAGACTTAGTGCATATTGAAGTTGAAGACATCTCACCAGCGTAGCAAAGGAATAACCGAAATAAGCACCCCACTACGGTAGTTTCGTCAAGTGAATACAAAAAGGTTACACTTATGATAGAAAACATTATAACCTACGCCACATTGTACTGGCGTTCGTTCTTCATCAGAATCCTACTGCGCATCTTGCGGTTTGATTCCGTCATCGACACCGTAAGCTACAATGTAAGGCCAGGCATATGCACCGCCCTTGAGATACTTGAAAACATAGGGGCAACACTAAAGGTTGGCAGCCTGTTACATCACGAAACGAGGACAGTAATAAACGAAATAAACGCCACACTAAACGCCATCGACAAACGTAAGGACACAACTAATGGAACGTAAAGAACTACACCACAGGTTAGACCTCTTGCTAGCCAGCATCTCATTCTTAGAGCGTCGCATCCGTGAGCAAACGTGTTGCAAGATACCAACCTACCACATGGTGGCGGAAATGGTTAAGATACGTATGATATTAAAGGATGTTATACACCACTACCCCATAGAGGGTAACTACTGGTGGGACACTGATGCAAGCGTTGATAATATGCTCAAGGAACTGCATGAAACACATGAGGCCGTAAGCAAGCTTGTAACCAAATACCCACGCTACCCACAGTGCAAGCGTCCCTCACGTGTTGGTGTGTTAACAAATAAAGTAGCGCAGTTAGAAGCTAGAGCAACGGCAAGCGACCAACGCATCAGACACTTAGAGGATGCAGCTGCGATACAGGGTAAAGAACCAAACCCATTCGGACGCCCCCACAACCCACGCTACCGCACCTATAAGACCCCACCACAATGATAACACCTAACGAACTGTATCTACAAGGGCTGCGGACGAAACGGTTAAGCATCCGAACCCACCTTGACAAATACGAACATGTAGTAGACTTTAACGATGTGGACATCGACGCACAAAACCGCTACAAAGAATTACGCCGTCAGTTACGTGTCCGACTTTCGGAAATCGAAACAGACATCGCTATGGCCGAAAGGAGCCAAACTAATGGAACCTAATTATGAGTTAATAGTCTCCTTGCAGATGAGGATGGCACGCTACAAGAACCACCTAGACCACCTTAACAGCCACCGAAGCGACGTGTTCCACAGCACCAAGATTCTCCGCGAGTATATCAAGGAGCGCATCGACGAACTGGAAAACGAAATCGCTACGGCCGAAAGGAACCAGACTAATGAGACAGCTTAAACTATCCGACTTCGGTGAGACCGTCCAACGCCTATATAAGGAGATGCAAAGCTGGCCAGAATGGAAAAAGAACGCCCTAAGGCCAGCCATACCAGAGGAACGTGACCGAACCAAACCGTGGGTATACCTCAACGCAATACCAAAGGAAGCCAACATGACACCAGATTTCCCACGCATCATAGACCTACGCATCCAGCTTGACAACTACAAGGCTCACCTAAACTTCACCCGTAACGTTAATGCAGCAGAGGAACTGTATGCCCTCATCCTCGAGACCGAAAAACAACTTGACATCCACGATGTAACCCGTAGACTATAAGGAACAACAAATGTCCAACGATAACACTAACGACAATGACAACGACAAGCCTACGAAAGCTGTATAGTACACAACAACTACGAACCGTTCCCCATGAACATGACCATCACCATAAGAGTATTTTAACGAAAGGACAACACCATGCCATACGTAGACAAAGCAAAGCTAACAGACTTTTTGAAGCTGGCAGCGGAAATAGGGGATGATGCCAGTGTCATGACCGTCATATACAGGGACAATCAAGAAGAACTTGACGACCTCATTGCCGACTACATCCACAACATCAGACTCTCCGCACTCGCACTGGTGGCCGAAGTCGACGAACTAAAACTAAAATACATACGCAAGCCCCACACCACCACACCAGAGGAAGTATAGCCTATGACCCACGTAATTGTAAGTAAAGCACTGATGGAAGTGTTCAGCTACACCGACCAGACCTGCATGTTTGAAGCCCTTGTCAACGCAAAACTATACTGCGCAAGGCACGTACACACCTGCTTGGAAGAGTTTGAGGAATGTAACACAAAGGGCAAAGAATACCCTGTCAATGCGTACTGGCCTGACCGTGCCACATACTGGCTTGCACAAGCCAACTACTTCCAGAAACTGTTAGACACGTTGGAATTGCTGCCAGAGACCGAATGGAACGCCATACACACCACCATGATGGTGGCAAAGCACCCACTCAAGCGTGTAACAGAGCAACACTACCACGACATGCTCAACATACTCCCACCACTTAAACAGGAAAGTGGCTGCTTTTTCATGAGCGAGTTCGAGATAGGCTCATGGACAACACAGTATGTCAGATATTACAGCGACCACTTCGAACGTATTGTGGACTTCAAAGACGAAACCACATGGATTACAAACGACCAGTGCCAAGCATTCCTAGACAGACATGCTGTAGTGATGGCAATGATGGATAAGTTCTACGTCGAAGACGACTACGATGCTGCCTACGCAATACTGACCGACGCACTCGCACTCTTGAAAAAGGAAGCAAACTAATGTCAATCCTCTCCAACTACTACGACGAATACAAAGGCTACGTTGCTAACATACCCACCTTCCATGACGACGAAGGCAACGTTATACCACCCATCGATGTGTCCATCGAAGACCTAGTGAATAAAGGTTACCGTGACCAAGATGTATACGGTAACGTGGAAGCCTTGCTCTCCTACGCAGCGACCCTAGCACGCTTCCAAATTATCTCGGATATGCTTGCAGAAAAGGAATCAAACTAATGCAACCCACCGCAACCTACGAAACAAAGACCCTACGCAAAGTACTTAAGGCGTTAAGCCACTTCACAGGCCGTACCCACCTTACGCAGCCCATTTATAGCAGCGTGGCCATCCATGGGGACGGTTTATTCTCGGCATACGACGACGGCATCCAATGCAATATCAGCAACTACGAAGACACCTTTGAGATTGCTAACACAGGCGTGAACACCACGGCCAACCTAAAGCAACTGCTAACGGCTGTGGAAGCTGGTAAGAAGGCTACATATGTCACAATCACCCAGAATCTAGATAACACCCTCACACTGGCCACCACCCTTAAAACCAACATGCCCACCTTCCCCATAGATGCGTTTATTGAGTTAGACAGCCATAACATAGGTGCTGACCACAGCGACGAAGTTACAGCATACGCCACCATTAACTACGATGAGCTGACGCAGCTCACACCTTTCGCACCCATGTACAACGAGAGAGAACGTGGCGAGAGTAACTGCCTATATGCCATCCGTGTGGTAGAGAAGACGGGTAAACTAGCTGTCACCGATGGTAGTCGTGCGCACACCGTCGAAGGGGCTGTCGTCCTTGACAAAGGTGTGTACTTTGACGGTATTACACTCGACGTCGAGGCCTTACGGAAGTTGCGCAAGGCCGTCAAAGCATTAGGCATCAAACCAGAGGTTGTGCAAGTTTACGTAGCTGGTAAATATAAAGAGGTTTATATAACTGTAAAGGGCATGGATTACACCGTAACCGTGCGACATAGAGAGGCTGCGGGAGGCTACCCACGTTTTGAACAACTGTTTCCACCCCCTGCAACACACAACCTTTCATTTGATATCGTTGACATGCTCGAAGCACTGGCTGAGGTTAAACCCTTCGCCAACGGACGCACGCTAACCGTTAAGCTGGCGTTCCAACCCACCGCAAACACCATCACACTTTCGGTAGACCTATGTGGCGAGATTACCACAGGCACACCCATACACGCTATCTACCACGGATGGGATGCAGACACGCCCTACATGCACCTACGCATCCAGTACTTGGTTGAGGCCTTAAAGATGTACAAGGCGTTGAATATCTCCTACGTGCAATTCGCCACCAATGGTACGGTAAAGCTTGCGCTTATCACACCAACCGACGTCCAACCGAACGGCCTTGATGACGACATCATCCGCCGACACCTAATCTTCCCAGTAGTCGTAAAGGAATCAAACTAATGACAGACAAAGTAAAGTTGAACATCGATATCAGCCTCAACGAGGCACTCATTGACAGCCACTTAAAGAATGCAAGTATGGCAGCAGATTGCATATTAAGGTACGGTGTCCAGCACCAAAGTCTGGACACTGTCGAGTATTGGTACAACACACTCACAGTCGAGTTACTTAAAGTAAAGGATTTAATAGCAGCAGCCGAAAAGATGCGAAACACTCTCGCCTTGAAGGTAGAGGAAGACATGTCAAGCTACGAACGTCAGATAACAACCTTTCGTGACGAGAACCACGCCCTTCGTAAAGACTATGCAGTTTGTGTCGCCGAAAATAGTATCGTACACAAGGAGTATATCGAACTACCTACCCCACGCATAATACCAGCCGACGCCCCAAACCCTTGGTTAGACATCAACGACATACGTGACAGGGGCTTACTCTCGGTATGGATTAAGCACAGTAACGACAATTACGACCCTATAGAGTATGAGTGCGAGTTGGTATTCGGTATCTACGACATGAACCAGCTTTTAAACTATCTCAAGAACGGCTTTGAACTATATGAACATTACCCACAAACCTAAAACCACGTAAGGAGCCAACTAATGAAGATTAACGGACTCGACCTGTTCAGCGGTATCGGCGGTATATCATTAGCCTTACAGCCGTGGGTAAGAACCGTAGGCTACTGTGATAACGACAGATATGCACAGCAGGTACTATCCGCCCGCATGGTGGACGACCACCTAGACAGGGCAATCATCTATAACGACGTCACAGAACTTAAAGGAAACATGATAAATGCACCCATCGACATCATCAGCGGGGGCTTCCCATGCCAGGACATTAGCGTGGCAGGCCTTGGACAGGGCATGGCTGGAGAGCGAAGCAGCCTTTTTAAAGAAATCACAAGGCTTGCTAGCGAACTGCAACCCACCTACATATTCATGGAAAACGTGCCAGCAATCACCACCAGAGGCGGAGTCGATGTCCTTAATGCGCTTACCAGCATCGGGTATGACGCAAGGTGGACAACTCTTTCAGCTAGTGCCGTTGGAGCGAACCATAAGCGACTCCGCTGGTGGCTCCTTGCCAAAAAGCAAGTGGCCTACACCCAAGGCGAGGGACTGGAAGGACAGCGGAAGCCCTTCCGATATGAAAAGAAACAGCCCATCACTGTTTTCGGCCATGAAAATAGAGACGTTAGCAAGGGGAGAATCTTTCGCCCCGAATGGTGGGCAGATGAGCCCAGCAATAGTAGAGTGGCTCATGGGATACCCCGCAGGGTGGACAGACTTAAAGCTGTCGGAAACTCGGTTGTCCCACTCCAAGCCCGAACGGCCTTCCAGTACCTGATGGGGCTTGACAATATTCAACTCGTTTGCTATACACTATAATAAGAACCGAAAGGATAACAACATGATTTGCTCAAAGTTTAAAAGACAACTACTCGACAAGCTTAAAGACTTCAAGGAGCTGCGAGACACAGCCGTTGCTGGCAGCCAGCACAAGACCACGCTCACAAAGATAGTTGAGGAGATGTCACGCTCCATCGACCACATGGAGCATTATAAAGATAGCGACCACTACAACGGAAATGATTACACTACCGTATGGTGGTCACGCCACAGGTTTTACGAAACCAGAGAGCCTGCCTTGGCTGCCATGAGTACTTATATGGGCGTGCTGCCAGAAAGATGGCTACTTCCCAAAGGTACTACCATAGCCAGCCTGAACGCACGTTTACGTGCTGATGAGCCTTGGTACCTAGTCGTTAAGGGCTTAAAACAGCTCGACCATCACACCTCTAACTTCTTGGACTAAGGACAACTACATGACCTTATACCCCACAGGCAAACCACGCTCCCCCGTATACTTAGGCCTCAGAGCAAAGGAGTATAACATGCCATATTATATCGGAATCGCAGGCGGGATGGGTAGTGGCAAATCAACTCTCGCTAAGTCCTTCCTCAAAATGTTTGAAGGCATTGGTCTGGACGTAACAATTATGCATCTGGCCGACGAACTGAAACTAAAATACTACAAGGAGCATATTTATCAGGCTGGCGACGGCTTCACAACACAAGAAGCTCAAATAGCATACGTCAACGCCAACAAGGATGTTGCACGCCCTCAATTACAACGCATCGGAATGAATATGCGTGAGCAGTACGGCGAGGACGTCTGGGTAAACAGGGTAAAGAGCCTCACCAACTACCACCAAGTAGTCATCGTGCCTGATATACGCTTTGACAATGAAGCACGTGCGATGGACTACCTTATCCAACTCGATGTACCGCATGTTGTGCGTGCTGACAGGATTAACATAATCAACGGCGACCACGCAAGTGAGGCTGGCATTTCCGTGCTTGCCGACATCGCATTAGAGGCTTGGAACTACCCGAAAGGACTTGAAAATGTATAGTCCAGAAGAATTAATCCGCCAGAGGAAAATGCTCGGAATCAGCCCGTGGCACGCAGCCCCCACGTCCACCTCCGTACGCACCATGGACTATAGACGGGCTCAAGGTTTACCCGAATACGTCGTGGCCTACGCAGCCGACGATTTGAACCACTGGAAACGTGAAAATAACTGGAAGAAAAAGGAAACCAACTAATGAATTACATCATAAACGTCTTTAACATGTTGAGGCTACTCTTTGGTATGCCCAACTTCGAGCGCAGGCAAGCACTAAAAGCACCTACCCTAGGTTGGTGGTCACCGCCAACCAACCTTAACAGACCTAGAAAGGGTACTGTAGGTAGTGCAGGCCTAGACGTACGTGCTAGTGAAGATGTTACACTGTTACCTGGTATACCAACATCGATAAGAACCGACCTGTTTTTCACCATCCCCGAGGGTTACAACCTCGAAGTCAGAGGGCGTAGTGGTCTAGCCTTCAACTACCATGTGTTAGCGTTCAACGGAACCATCGACGACGACTATACGGGTGAGCTGAAAATAATGTTAGTCAACCACGGCACCGAACCATTCTGGATTCGTGAAGGGGCATATGTAGCGCAGCTTATATTACACAAAACAGTGCCTTATCACCTCGTACTCAACACCCATAGACCCGCACCCACAGCCCACTTAGGTTTCGGTAGCACAGGCACAGGAGCTTAATATGTCCGACATTGACGTTGCCAAGCTAGTTAAAGAGTTGGAGGAAAACAACGCCAACTCGATGGAGGCTTTCGAAGGCCTTAAGGTAGTTTTGCACGCTTCAAAACTTGAAAACGAATCCTTAAGCAACATTAACGAAAGTCTCGAAGCCGAGAACACCACGTTAAAGTCTATTATTGAAAACCTTCGTGAACGTGATAAGACCCTCATGAGCATGGTGCATATTCTCGAGCAGCAAAACGGCGACTTGGAAAGCCGTGTCCGTGAGTTTACCTTAATGTATGATGAAAGGGCAGGTGCGTAATGCCACCAACCAAACTGACAATCGCACAGCAGAAGGAAATCATGTCTCGGTACACCGCAGGCGAACTCGCAGCACCGTTGGCTCGGGAGTTTGGGGTACAGCCCATGGTCGTAGCATACCTGCTCAACAAGCATGGTGTTGAAAAGCACACACACAGCTACGCTTCCTTTAAATGTATCGAGGGGACGGTTAACGAGGCTGCCTTCGACGTCATAACAGATGAGTCAGCGTACTGGGCTGGTTTCCTTATGATTGAGGGTTACATATATAACGGCTACGTCTATCTGGAATTAGAAGACATACCCCAGCTCGAGAACTTCCGAAAGTTTATGACGGGCACGGGTAAGATTACAGATAATATTTATGAGTTCAGCTCAAACAAGGTTATACAACGCCTTGCCGAGCTAGGTGTTACGGAACTAAAGGTACTCTCGGCCACCCCGCATCCCGACCTAGCTTTCAACCCACATTTCTGGGCTGGTGTCCTCGATGCCAACCAAGAGCGGGGCAACTTGGTAGCCCCTGAGGGTGTTATCGATGCCTTCATCACCTTTGCCGAAAGCATAAACACAGTTGCACCAGTAACCGCAGGGGGTATGGTATACAGCGTACCGTTAACCCGTGCCTTAAAGGAGATGTTATGTACACCATAGACGTCGAAACGCATGACCCACACATAGGTAACAAGCAGTCCTCGTCCGCCAACGGTGCTAGGGGTGGGCATATCTTATGCTTGGCCTTCAAACATGACGACGAGCCAGCGCAGTGGTTGCCATGGGGCGACGAAGCGAAGGCGATGTTCAGGCACATCCTCACCTGTGGGGAGCCTGTCTTAGGCCACAACATGATGTATGAGCTGTGCTGGGCTCAGGCAGTGGGTGTGTGGGATGAGGCCACCTACCGAGAACACCCTTCGGTATTTGTCGACACCGCCCTTCGTGCTTCGCTGCTGCGCAAGTCGCCATCCGACCGCAGCAGCCTTGACGCACAGGCAACCAAGTACAAGCTGCCACTCAAACCAGTGGACGCACTTTGGGACGCCGTGCGTGTCAGTATACCTGATGCCGAATATACCGCCATCCGACGCAAGGCCAGCGCAGACCCTCGAGCCTATCTATGGAAGATTAAAGACCAGACTATTGTCGGCGACTATTGTGCGCATGACGTTGAAGTTACGTACCAAGTTTGGAAAGCGCAGCAGCCAGCCATCGCCGAAATGAACATGAAGGTCTTTGTGCTCGAGGAAACGCTGCTACCCATCCTTGCGCTCATGCAGTTCCAAGGCATACCCGTTAGTGTAGACAGGCTTAACGAGCTCCACGGCCATTACAAGCTGTTATATACCAAGGTGAGTGCCAAGCTTGACCAACTGACAGGCCTCACAATCAAGCCCACGGCGTCCAAGGCGACACGTGAGTTCATAGACAAGTACTTGGAGGAAGGCCTCAAAGAGTTCACGCCCACAGGCCAGCTAGCCCTTGGTGGTAAGCTCCTTGCGGAGTCTGGTATACCTGAGATTAAGCTCTACAATATGTTAGTGATGCTGAACACCATCGACTCTCGGTTCGTTTGCGCCTACCTGCTGGCAGAGCACAACGGCTTCATCTACCCCTCCATCAATCAGGTTGCCATGGATACCGACGCAGGCGACTCGTCAGGAGCTTCCACAGGCAGGTTCTCATATAGCAAACCAACCCTGCAAAACCTGCCTGCCAAGGGGCGTGGACACAAGTTGAAGGGCTTATTTCGGCAGGTAGTGTCGCACCCAGAGCACAACATCTGCTCAGCCGACTTGAGTCAGCAAGAACCACGATGGATTGTACATTACGCAAAGGCGTGGGGCGTCGAAGGCGTCGATGAGCTCGTCAAGTCGTACAACGAAGGCAACCCACCCGACTCGCACGACATGGCGACCCGTGCCATCTACCCCCACCTACCAAAGGAAGGTAAGTTATCGAAGGACATCGTAGAGCGCAACGTCGGCAAGGCCTTCAACCTAGCAACAGGTTACGGCGGTGGTGCAGAAAAGCTCTCAAAGTCAACAGGCCTCTCCTTAGAGGATACTCGCAAGGCGTTGGAGCTCTACTGGCGTGGTATGCCCCACCTTAAAGGCACGATGGACTATGCTAAGGACAGGGCGATGAAGGACGGCTTCGTCGAGACATGGGCAGGGCGCAGGGTATACTTTGGGCTCTACGAGCCCGACGGCTGGCGGTGGTACTTCCAACAGATACGTAACGCCAAGGACAAAAGCGAAGAGTCCGAAAAGTATCGCAATCTTATGAAGATACGTATGCAGGATATCCGAGGCGAGGCCTTGCCTTACAACCAAGCGCACGCACGGTATACCCCCAGAGGCTGGCCAATCAAACGTTCAAATGTCCACAAGGCTCTTAACGCCGTCATACAAGGCTCGTCCGCAGACCAAATCAAGCTCATCATCATCCGCCTGTTCTGGCAGGCAGGGGTGTTACCTCTAGCATCCATCCACGATGAGATTCTCGTAACGTTAAGTAACGAACAGCTTGAAAAGATTCCCCTTATCGTGCATATTATGGAGGAAGCCATACAGCTCCACGTACCGATGGTCACAGAACCTCAGGTTGGTAAAGATTGGTACTCAGCAGTCAAATACAAGATTGAAAGGATAACAACTAATGGATAACAGCTCCCCCAGACAAAACTTTAACCCGAACACATTAGGCGACGATTTAAAACGTGAAAGCAAATCTAAGTGGTTGGAATCCACAGCATCACGTCAGCTCTGCAAGGCTCTTAAGACCGCAGGCTTTACCTATTCTAGAGTGGAGACTGGCAGCACGCACAGAGGTTTTCCTGACATTGTTTGTGGCCACCCTGAACTCGAAGCTGTCCTATTCATCGAACTTAAAGCTGGTGCCAACAAGGTAGAGCCCGCACAGATTCATTTCCTAACTGAGTGGTGGGCAATCCCCAGCGCACTAACGCTAGTGGTTCGTGCCGAAACACCTAAGCGATGGACAGTGGAGTTCCCACATATCGAGGACATCGACGATAAAGGCTTCGAAGGTGTTGGCACAGTGTATAAAAGTGCAACTGACATCACTAATAATTTCCTAATCCCAAACATGAGCCTCACATGGGCTTACGCAAGTACATACAGTAATGAAGACGGGGACGACGAAAAAGTACCGACACTTGAAGGCAGCTCGTATTGTGAGGGTACTAACTAATGGCTAGAATCATCAACAGCTACAGGGTAGAAAAGCTTATCTGCGAAGACCAGCTCATACAGCTCAGGGAAGAGGATAAATACCTCAACGCACTGGACAACCAGCATGTAAGGCTAACAAACAACGGCGTCATTGACTTCAACCCGCACTCTTACCTGACACTTAACGGGTTAAAACAGGGCAACTTTGTGAACCTCCGCACCGCATTCACGCTGAACATGCCCAAGAACATTGGTGGTATGATATCCACATGCAGCTGGGCTGCTCAGCTTGGTTTGGACGTGCACGGCTCATCCCTGCTTGTCGACCCAGGATTCTCAGGTACTATCGTGTTAGAGATTACCAACAGAAGCAACGTACCCTTCGAGTTGGTTTTCGGTAAACACATCGCCAAGCTAGTGCTCGAGACGTGCGATAATAGTTACGATGGTAACATCCCCCTGCGATTTCACGAAATGTTCCCAAACCTACCAGACCCAAAGGATTAACCGATGATAGACCTTAAATCCATGTTTCCTGAGATTAGCCAAGCGACCTCCGCACCAGCAGCCCCTGTGTACACGTTGCAGGATTTGCAGGATGTGACAACGAAAGCGGTTGAGTTGAGGAAGACCATCGTTAGCAAGAAGGCAGAGCTGGTAGAGCTCAACAAACAGTTCAACCATTACACATGGACATTACTCCCACAGATTCAAAAAGATACGGACGTTTCAGACATTGTCCTAGGCGGTCTGTCGGTTACGTTGAAGGACACCACGAATGCGTCAGCAAGCCAAGATGCATTCGAGAAGGCGGGCATCTCATGGGACGCTGTGTACGACACACTAGACAAGAACGGGCAGCTTGACCAGCTACGTTGGACAGTAAGCTTTGAGTTACCTAAACTTACACCCGAACAGCGCGATGAGCTTCTCGGTAAGTTGGCGAGTATCGTAGGTTCTCCACCCATCATGAAGGGTGCTATCGGACACGTAGCCCTCAAGAAATGGTTGCGTGCCCTTGAAGACGCTGGTAAGCTGACCGACGACCTTCGCACCATGTTCTCCTACGAGGCTGGTTCATGTACTATAATCGGTGAGGTGAAGGACAACAAAAAGAAAACATTGACAACAGAAGGAATCTAAAGCATACTGACACAGCAGTAGCAGGCTTCTAACGGCTTGCTGCTGTACATCAAACACTAAACCAACAAGGAACACCAAATGCCAAAGAACGAAATCGCCATTGTACCATTAGACAACGACACACTCGCACTACTATCAGCCGTCCAAGCCGACGCAGGCAAGGGCATGGAGGAGGTCACAACCAATGACCTAATCCGCAGCGACGTCCAGATGATTACCACCACTGGACACTTCGCAATGAAAGCGTACCCAAACGCTAAGATTGGTGACTTCATCGACGACACCACCAAAACCAATTTCGGTAACAGCTTTAGCATGGTGCTGTTCGAGTCTCCATTCTTAACCATTAACGAAATCAGAGACCCAAACAAAGTAGTCGGTGAAAAATACTGGGGCGAGCCGTACACACTAACAACGTTCAGCAAACTTGTTCCAAGGCAGTGTCCTCTTACCGAGGGTGATGCCGACGAGATGTTCCACACTGAACTAAACCTTTTCGTACGCGTCAAACTTCAACTGTTCGGTGCTGTAATAGATGCTCAAGGTGGTGTACAACCCATCCGCTTCCCTCAGCAGAAAATCATCAGCCCTGAGAACGAGCGCAGCCTTAAGAAACAGCTGAACACATTGCTGGCAGGTGGTGTGCAACCCATCTACCTGAACGTGTTGACGTTCGGCTCTAACTCATACACGAGCAAAAAAGGCCGTATCAGCCAAGTTATGAACGTAACTAGTCGCAGAGCCCTTGCTAAGCTTAATGATGCTGGCACAGGCTTCAGCGAGGACAGCTTCATCCAAGACCCTGTGGCACTACGCCGTGCCATCACTGCCCTTAAAGTCGAGTTCGACAGCTACCACGCCACACCACCCAACACTGGTTTTCGAGCCACCTACAACGTCGTCTACGATGAAGTACAAAGCAACGACACACCTACCACGGCTGGCAAAGCTACAAGCACACAGACGACCGAAGATATTACGGCCTCTATAAAAGGTTTTTAATCGGGACATCCTCACTGGTCGGGGAGCTATCCTTTCAGCTCCCTTTTTCTTTACAAAATACCGAGGATTCTAATGTTCACGCCCGACGCTCAAAAAAAGTTCATACAAGCGTTTTCACCACACGCAGAGCGTTACAGCCTAGTACTTAGTACGACGACTGAAGACAAGCAGGGGCTACTCATCGAGGCTGCACCTACAGCTGTGGAGTGGCAGAAACACTTCACGAACGATAACATCCGACTCGCGCTCGCACCAGCACACACCCAAGGGTATGTACAGTGGGCAGTGCTAGATGTCGACGACCAAGCTTTTAATCACGACATACCCGACGTTGGCGGTATACGTTACCCCAGCAACAGTGGCAAGTTACACATCTTATACCTCTTTGGTAAGGACGAAAAAATCAATGAAGTTATCACGCTACTTTCCCGCTACGCCGCGATGCTCGGAACCACCAGGTTCGACGTCTTCCCCTCATCAAACGGCACAACAACCATTTCATTACCCAAGTTTCATACCACCGCAGACATGGACAGATTCTTACAGCAGTGTGAGTCAAGCCGAACTGTGGCGGAGCATTGGTCTGGCATGGTGTCAGGATGTTCAAAAACACCGCTATGTTTTTGGAAGGTGTCTCGAGATGGTATCCCAGCAGGTCAGACTGATGAGGCGTTGCGCAGTGGTTTCAGTCACCTCTACAGCGCAACTCCTGATAGCTCTAAGCCACTTGCTCGAGATATGGTGGCGTCACATCACAGGGATTTGGTGGGGAAACTGGAGAGGTTAGCTGGTAACACTAAACTCACAAAGGCTAAAATATCTAAGGCGTGCCTTCACGTCATGGAGTTGGGGCTCTGCGCTGGTGAGGCCTGTGCGCTCCACCCCAAGCACCTCGAACCCTACGAAGTTCAGACGTCAGCAACACCGTTCGTAGAGTCCATATTGCTGACGTCGGACATCATTGACCACGTCGTCAAACGATTGGACTGCGACGACCCCACAGCAACGACCTACAGCATCTACACCACCGAAAGTCCTACCCCGATTAACATTGACCACAACGACTTGAACAGCCGAACCATGTTCCACAAGTCGTTCTCGGCAGTCCTTCGGTCGGTAGAGCTCGACAAGGAAGAGTTCCCACGTCTAACTAAGTACATCATGTCGGTGGCCGTCGAACACGCCATCTCCTTCGAGTTCACGCTAACGGGCAGGGTAATGTCCACCATCCTAGAAATGCAAGATAGTCTCCCTTTACATTGTATAGCGACTGTGGCAACGCCAGCCTCCACAGCCTTAGTACTCACCACAGGGGAGGCAGCCTTCACAAGAGGCACGCTGGCTAACGAGATACTCAACGGAATGAAAGGCGCAAAAGTAAAGAACGGAATGATTGAGCAGGCGGTAGACGAACTAGTAAAACTCGGCAAACTAAACAAAATACAAGTTTTCAACAAAACATTTTACGCAGTACGCGGCATGACCTTAGAGGAAGTATGTAATTATGAAACTCCAGTGCACAACACATAAAGTTATAGGCTCCGCAGGGACAGGCAAAACGTCCTATCTGCTAGAAGATATGCGCGAAATGCTCAACGTTGGCGGGGCAGAACCCGAACGCATGGGCTTTATATCTTTCAGCAACCAAGCTGTGACCACCATGTCGGAGCGTCTCGGTAAGGACAAGGCTCAGTTCACATGGTTCCAAACCATTCACAGCCTATGTAACAGGCTCTCGCCCACACGCCACAAAGTTCTCGACGAGATTGACCTAAAGAAGCTGGCAAGAGGCTGGAACCTGCCCGAAATGTGTGCCACCGAGTACTCGCTGCTGCGTGTCCGCAAGGAGAATCCAGAGGAGCGCGACTACACACACCGCAGATACACTAAAGGTTTCCGTACCCACATCACCACCTTCATAGAGCACGTGGATAAACACAAGCGCGCGACCAAGTCCATCGACTTCCAAGATATGATTGAGGTGTTCATCAAGGAGGGTGTCGTCCCTGAACTAGATATCCTTTACGTGGACGAAGCTCAAGATTTGTCGCTCGACCAATGGACAGTAGTCCGTATATTGTCAAGCCGTGCTAACCGATGCGTGGTTGCTGGAGACTTTAACCAAGCCATCTTCACCTTCGCTGGTGCTAAGGCCGAACACTTCCGCTTCCTCGAGGCCGATACCGAGACAACCCTACCTATGACGTACCGCTTTGGTGCCGACATCCACGACCTCGCCATGACGCTGTTGCGCCGTAACGATTCGGTTGTACCTTACGCACCTAACCCTAACGTCACAAGCTGTGTGGCCTTGGCAGACTCGTTGGAGGATGCGCTGAAAGTCGTACAACCTGGTACAGATGTGCTGATGCTGGCACGCAACAACTACCACCTCGACACGGCAGTGTTCGAGAGCCTGATACCTGCCCACATTCACCCCGAGATGTCGTCGGACATGGCGCAACCCGCGTCTAGGTTTGTTATGTACATCTACCAGCTCGCACTGTTTTACGAGTCAGCCAAGAGCAAACCGCTCAAACCAAGGGAACTAAAGAGCCTCGAAGCCCGCTTGCACTTCCCCTTGGCCACCTGCTACAACAAGGTTATGACGTGGCAGCAGGCCTTCAAGGATGTTAAGCCTCAGACGTTCACCCTAGTCGAGCAACTGATGCACGCTAAGACGTCCAAACGTCGCCTGCGGGTCAGCTCGATACACGCAGCCAAAGGTGACGAGGCGGACACGGTCATCCTGCTCCCTGCATTGTTCGCAGAGCAGCACAAACAGTTTAATCTCGGTGATGAGGGCGAGCTGCTCACCCTCTACGTGGCTGTCACACGCGCCAAAAGCAACCTCATCCTCGTGCAGGATGGCACAGCACGTAAGAAGTACCCTTGGAAAGACCTAATATCGGAAGCCCAAAATGTTTAGATTACCACCATTCCCCTACCAGCTTGAAATCTTTGAGAAGACCAAGCACTGCAAATACAAGGCCTTGTTCCTAGAGCAAGGTCTAGGCAAGAGCAAGATAGCCATTGACCTAGCGTCGTACCACTACGAGCATGGCAACATCAAGAACCTAATCATTGCAACAGATAACACCGTCCTCTCCGAATGGCACCACTCACAGCTTCCAAAACACCTTTGGAAGCCAGAGGAGGCTCTTACCCACCGCTACAATGCTAAGGGCAAGGAGCGCGATTTCCGAGAGTTCTGCTCGACCAACACCAAAGACCTTAAAATACTTCTCATCAACAAGGAGGTGTTTACAGGCACCAGCATGAAGCCACATGAGAATATCGCCAAGCTCATAGGCACAGGCGCAACCATGCTAATCGCCGACGAGAGCACATGGTTAAAGAACTCAGTTACTGTACGCTCACGCACGTGGCGCAGGGTGCGCAAGCATTGCGAGTACGTCTACATCTTAACAGGCACACCAGAGCCTAACAGCCCCGAGGATTGGTTCGGGCAGCTGCTGTTCTTAGATGAGAGGATTCTCGGTACACCCACCGTTCACAAGTTCCGCAACAGATACTGTGCAACTGAATCCATCTGGGGTGTTAAAACGGCACACGGCCACATACCGCAGAAGACCGTCGACCTTAAGAACCGTACGGAGTTCTACAAGCAACTCGAGCCGTTCTGCTTCCGTCTCAAGAAGGCTGACGTTATGCCAGACCTGCCAGAAAAGATGTATCAAGAGATTGCAATTGACTTGCATCCCGAGACCGAATCAGTCTATAATACATTAAAGCACGAAGCATACGCCGTGCTGGTTAACGAGGCTGGTGAGCAAGGTAACGTCAGCGTCACCAACGTACTCACCCAAATGACCCGTTTACAAACTGTAGCTTCTGGCTTCGTCAAAGATGACAAGGATAGCATTATCAACCTTCCAAACGCAAAAGCTGAATACTTGAAGATACTGCTTGCCGACGACGTGCCGACGATAGTATGGTGCAGGTTTAGACACACCGTAGAGACGCTTAAAGAGGAGTACCCTCACGCAGCGGTACTGTGGGGCGGGCTGTCTCCCGAGGAAACGCGCATAGAAATCGCCGCCTTTAGAGACGGTGAGACCAACCTTCTAATATGTGTTAACTCAGACTCATCTAGCAAGGGTCTCACGTTCACCAACTGCGCAAGGAATGTATACTTTTCAAACTCGTTCAACGCCGAGCACAGGCTCCAGTCCGAAGACCGTACCCACCGCATTGGGCAGGAAGCATCCTTTGTTCAGTACATCGACTTGATTGGTTACGCTGACGGCAAGCCCACCATCGACAGCCACATACTCGCGACCCTGATACGCAAGGCAACGGTTCTCGGCACCATGCCATCCATGACACTTACAGAAGTTAAAGAGCTCCTCGGAGTTTAGTCCCACCCCAACGCTGAGGAACCAGCCCATGTCCGATACCATACCTAAGTCTATGTTTGATGATTTTGACGAAGACCTGCCCGAAGACCCTGTGCTTCTTGCCAACGCCCAAGGGTTCAAAGGTGTTCGCGATAAGCTAGAGGCGACGTTAGAGGAAGCCTGCAAGCTGAACCCCGACGAAGACGAAGGCTGTATCATGTGTAGCGGATAAGCGACAATATCGACACGTCCCATAAACATGTCGTCACCATCGACATAAGGATATACCATGCCAACCACAGAATGTACAGATTACACCAACGTCCAAGAAGCAAAGATAGCCGAACTGACTGCCGAAGTGGAAAAGCTTCGTGTGGATATTAAACACGCCCAAGAAGTAAAGATAGCCGAACTGACCGCCGAAGTGGAAAAGCTTCGTGTGGATATTAAACACGCCTTCAATGACGGCTTCATGTACGGTATCGAGCGTGACGACGACAACGACGACGACGACAACAACGACGACGACAACAACGACGGAGATTAAAGTATGCAAATAGACTGGGACAAGAAGGCCTTCGATGCTACCTACGTAACGTTCGTAGACCGTTGGGACAAACTTCAAAAAGAAGCTAAAAGTCGTGAAGCTGTGATACCTCGCGAGCTGCAACCCCTTTTGAAGTCCTTCGTACACGACCTGTGTAGCGAGATTGTCCAGCAGAACGTGCTCGCCCAAAAAATGAAAGCCGAAAAAACACATTACACCATACACGAAACGGTAACTAGAAGGATTACAACACATGTTCATGGAGCTCAAAGTTTTAAACTTAGGAAGCGTGCAGCTACTGGACACCATGGGCTCAGACCTAACAGTCTGTAATGCCGCAAGGGTCAGCTACGGTGGCGAGTCCGAGTTCGTGTCCGACGATAAGGCATCGGCCTTCTGGGAGCGGATTGAAGCTGGCGAGGACGTCGTAGATGCGAAGTACACCGAGGCGTATGTTGCGTACTTCATGGCGGGTGGTCGTCTGAAACCGAAAGACTTTAAGCTGCTTAACTTCTTGGCAAGGCACAAACATTGGACTCCTTTCGGCCAACCGCAGCTCCAGTTCAGGCTCAAGATGCCTATCGCCATCGCACGCCAGTTCATGCGCCACAACGTGGGCATCGTTTACAACGAGCGTTCGGCACGGTACTGCGACTTCTCGGATAACGAGAACTACATCCCAGACAAGTGGCGTATGCAAGCTGCTACCAACAGGCAGGCGTCTTGCGACAACCACGTCGAGGACACTCACGGCAGATTGAACAAGGCCGTCGAGGAACATTTCGACAACGGGCAGCGTCTATACACAAGGTTAATCGCGGAAGGTGTGGCCAAGGAGCAGGCTCGGTTTGTGCTGCCTGTTGCAGGCTTTACCGAAATCTATGCTACCATGTCGCTCGCTGCTTTGTGTCGCATCATCAGCCTTCGCGATAAGGAAGACGCTCAGTATGAGATTCAGCAGTACGCCAAAGCCATGCGCGAACTCGCCGTACATTGGTTTCCAGCCAGTATCGGGGCATTGACATGATACCAGAACCTATGCTTCTTGAGAACAAGAGCCGCTTTGTACTCTTCCCAATTAAGCACGCAGACATATGGGAGATGTACAAGGGTGCGGAAGCCTCCTTCTGGACAGCGGAGGAGGTCGACTTGGGTAGCGATATGGTGCACTGGAACGAGCTGACCGACAACGAACGCTACTTCATCTCTCACATACTGGCCTTCTTTGCAGCCAGCGACGGCATCGTTAACGAGAACTTAGCCAGCCGTTTTTCCAGCGAGATTCAGTATCCTGAGGCTCGCTGCTTTTACGGTTTTCAAATCGCCATCGAGAACATCCACAGCGAAATGTACAGCCTGCTGATTGACACATACATTCACGACACTGGGGAGAAGGCTCGGTTGCTGAACGCCATCGAGACGATACCCTGCGTGAGCAAGAAGGCTGACTGGGCACTGCGCTGGATTAACGAAAGCGACTCGTTCGCCGAGCGTCTGGTAGCGTTCGCCTGTGTCGAAGGTATCCTGTTTTCGTCTAGCTTCTGCTCAATCTACTGGCTTAAAAAGCGTGGGCTGATGCCAGGGTTGTGCTTTGCCAACGAGCTCATCGCACGTGACGAAGGTCAACACACCGACTTCGCCTGCCTGCTGTACACCAAGCTGGTGAACAAGCTGCCCGCTGACCGCATCCGTCAGATTGTAACAGAGTCTGTCGACATAGAGAAGGAGTTCATCACGGACGCCATCCCTGTGGAGCTTATCGGTATGAACTCAAAGCTGATGTGCCAGTATGTGGAGTTCGTCGCCGACCGTTTACTCTCGGAACTGGGTGTGCCTAAGCTGTACAACACCAAGAACCCCTTCCCATTCATGGAACAAATCTCTATGCAGAATAAGACCAACTTTTTTGAGGCTCGTGTGGGCTCATATCAGAAGGCTGGTGTAATGAACAAAGATGTAGCAGACCGTTCGTTTAGTATGGACGAAGACTTTTAGAAACGTAGCGCAGGTAAGATGTAAAGGAGTGTCCGATTGGAGCATATGTCCTAGCCCAGCCCTCAGGTTCCCATCTATCTTTACCAAACTTCCCTATCGGGTCTCTAGTACCACTTATAACTTCGCTACCCAGAGCCGCAAATGTCGGCTCATTTTTTTTGTATTGTAGGAAGGCACGCACTGTGCCCAACCCTAAAGGTGAGCCACAGAGTATAACGATAGGGTCTTTATAAGGTCTGGCGTTACGGCGGAATCTCACGTCGCAGCTTATAGCCTCCCACGTCATCAGTGTACCGAGAGAGTGCGCAACGACGACGTCATAACCGCCTGTCAGTATGACACCACGGAGAACACCAGCGATTTTTGAACGCACACCAGGTGACACCAACCACGTTTGCACATCACCCACTTCGTCGACACGGCTCGTTTGACGGAAGGCTGCGGCAATAGGCCAGATTAGTTTAGATGTTAGGCGGACAAACCAACCAGCATCGTCAAGTACAGTCGCGTAATCGAACTGGTCGGTGGTTGCGGGGTCGAAGTCGCCAGCGGCAAGCAGCTCCGTCCAAGCCTCTTGGGTAAACCCAGAGCCAATGCCGTGTACAAGTAAGACTTTCATTTAACACGCCTTTCGGCTAGGTCGGCCAGCCGTCTGTTGGCAGCATCAAAGCTTTCACAAATCTTGCTAAGCGTGTTCTGATGTGTTTCACACTGCGCCCTGTTTGTGATATAAAAAAGAACTGCGATGATGAGGGTTGGTGATGCGTTAATCAACCATTTAAGCTCGCCCATTAGTATGAGAACTCCCGTTTGTTGCCTAGGTCGATATGCGTAAAGTTGCTGCCTGTGCCAAGGCCACCTGTCCAACCAGCTGCGCGCAAGCGACGTTGCACTTCTTGTGCCGAGAGTCCTTGGACGGTAAAGTCGGCAGCCTGCCCATCGAAGTGGTAGCTGTTCCGTGCGGGGTTGTAACCTGCTTGTATAAGGCGGTTAAGGTCGGCAGGTGTGCGGTAGGCGTTGGTTATAGTTATCGCCCTGTTATCAAAAATGCTGGTGCGATATGTTTGCAGTATCCAAGCCACCGTCTTCATCGCATCTTTATGCGCGTTTGGTATGGGGCTCAGGCCGCCTCGGTTAAACTCAAACTCTCTAAAGTTTGGAGGCCACGGGAGGGTTCTAAAGGTTCTAGGCATGACAATATCTCGGTTCCTGCGGCGTCTGAAGGTCTACACAATCTAGTATCGCACACTACAGTACCTGTTGTAAACCGTTATTGTCGTCACTCTGGCAACTCTTTTACCCGAACGGCTAACCTAGTTCCATTATCCAATTGCCTTGGTTAGTATGTCCAGTAATTCCTGTTTAAGCGGTGCAAACTTATCTGGCACTGTGAAGTTGGCAATAATGTAACTGGCTTCATCTAATGCTCCCGCTTCTATGGCATCTGCTACGGTCACACGTAGTGGTCTAACGGCTGCTCTTAGTGCTACTGGAACACGCTCATTGGCCTCCACGGCATCCAGGGCTGCGTTGAGTTGCTCGGTAATGTTTAGTGCTCTAATGACCTTGTAGCCCTTTGGTAGCTCACCTTCAACCTCTTCAAACCCAAGGGGTATGCTCGCATACTTGCCAGGTTCGCCGTGTCCAAAGGCCAGTATGTCGGTGGGGGTGCCTATTTTCCTAATATAAAAATTACTCATTAACCGTCAAGCCTCATTGTCCATGTAAATATCTCAATAGCAACACCGCTGGTATCCACTCGGTAGTCTATTTCTTGGGATGCGTTGAGCCGTACTAGGATAAGCAAGGTGGCATTCCCAAAAGGGAAGCCATTACCATACCCTGTATGGGTTGCCCCACGCTCTCTAAAGTTGACGGTCATGACTGCACCACACCTGACCCAAACCTCGGCGAACCTAGCAAAGGCGGGTACGTGGGCTGCGCACGAAAGCAAGGTAAAGCTGGTGGCAGTTAGGGATGCGCCTATTTGAGTGGGAGCCGTGGTGGTATCTGTGTTGTTGGAGTGCCTAACATCAGGCCTAAACGTTACTTGCCCACTGCCCCATTGTAGGCAGTGGCCTTGTATAAAGTTAGAGCTGCCGTCGTTACGCACTGCACCAATGAGTCGTTTATGTGTGTACCCTGTTGGCATGGTTGGGTTGGTGGTACTTGTGCTAAGCACAGCCCCTACTGTAAAAGGTGAGGCGGTTTGCTTAATAAGCCATATGTAGTACCACGTGTTTGCCGCTTCGCTGCCAGCATCTAGGCCGTTGACACCGCTGGCTGTAATCAATACATCTGTGTTAGCAGCCACTTTCATGGGCTCGCCTGTTGCAACGTCTACGGCAATCAAACCGCTAGGTAGGGTAACAGTGGTGGCGTTAGGTACAAACCAAGGAGCCCCGCCCATTGCTAAAGGGTCAAAGTCGCCCCCCGATACGATGAGGGCATCCAGCTTTGCTTTGTCTGCACTGCTTAGGTTACCAGCTACCGAGGTGGTAGCAGCTGGGAAGGCTTCGGGGTTGCTGATAGTACTAGCTGGTTGGGCGCCTGTATGCGTAGTCCTATCCCTTAGGTCGGCGTTTGAGGCGTTGGCCGTAGCAGCAGTGGCTATGCCATCCAGCTTGGTCTTATCTGCACTGCTTAGGTTGCCAGCTACTGTTGTGGTAGCTGCTGCAAAAGCGGATGGGTCACTGATAGTGCTAGCGGCCTGTGTCCCTGTATGGTTGCCCCTAGCCAAGAGCGTAGCGTCGGGAGAGTTGGCCGTAGCAGCAGTGGCTATGCCATCCAGCTTGGTCTTATCTGCACTGCTTAGGTTGCCAGCTACTGTTGTGGTAGCTGCTGCAAAAGCGGATGGGTCACTGATAGTACTAGCGGCCTGTGTCCCTGTATGG
>Ga0163154_10003148_pt1 | contig 23259 bp, 18 predicted proteins | sample OliLakLV19MP9P1_FD_148649 | JGI IMG/M metagenome (GOLD analysis project Ga0163154, IMG submission 148649) | Freshwater microbial mat bacterial communities from Lake Vanda, McMurdo Dry Valleys, Antarctica - Oligotrophic Lake LV.19.MP9.P1 | ecosystem: Environmental > Aquatic > Freshwater > Lake >... | reverse complement strand
AAGCGAGTGTCGGCCCGGAGGGCCGAACGGAGCGCTCTGAATACTGAGCGAGTGTCGGCCCGGAGGGCCGAACGGAGCGCTCTGAATACTGAGCGAGTGTCGGCCCGGAGGGCCGAACGGAGCGCTCAAACAGCCCTCAGCCCGCCGGGCTTTGCCCGGCGCGGCGTACGGAAGCGAGTGTCGGCCCGGAGGGCCGAACGGAGCGCTCTGAATACTGAGCGAGTGTCGGCCCGGAGGGCCGAACGGAGCGCTCTGAATACTGAGCGAGTGTCGGCCCGGAGGGCCGAACGGAGCGCTCTGAATACTCCGGCCCGGAGGGCCGAACGGAGCGCTCTCACAGCTCCGACCGGATGGCCCAGAGATCCGGAAACAGCGGCGTGAACAGCGTCTTGATCAGGTACTCGACGCCCGGGCTGCCGCCGGTGCCCATCTTTCGGCCGATGGTTCGCTCGACCATCTTGACGTGCCGGTAGCGCCACTCCTGGATCCCCTCGTCGAGGTCGACGAGCAGCTCGAGGATCTGCCGCACGCCGGGATGGTGGTGATAGATGTCGATGAGCGTCGGGTGCAGTTCGGGGCACTCCCGGGTCGGGTCGGTCGGCCCGCGCTGCGTCGCTTCCGGTGGCACGGCGAAACCGGAAGCCCGGAGGTACGCGAGGAACCCGTCCCACACCGTCGGTTCGGCAAGCCGGCGCTCCAGCGTCACTCGTTCGGGGCTGCCCACCGGATAGTTGTTGAGGGGCCCGGGCCGCTTGGCGCCGAGCAGGAACTCGAACTCGCGGAACTGCGAGGACTGAAAGCCGCTCGAGGATTCGAGTCGCGTGCGGAAGGAGTTGAAGGAGATCGGCGTCATCGTCTCGAGGACGTCGATCTGGGCCACCATCGTCTTCAGGATGGTGAGCATCCGCCGCAGCGTGGCCCCGGCCGCGTGGGGGTCGTTGGCCTCGAGCCGATTGCGCAGGCGACCGCCCTCGTGGAGCATCTGCTTGAACCAGAGCTCGTAGACCTGGTGGATGATGATGAAGAGCGTCTCGTCATGCTCCGGCCCGTCTGAAACGGGCTGCTGGAGCGAGAGAAGTTCGGAAACCTTGAGATACGAGCCGTAGGTGAGCGCCACGTCGCAGGGTATGGCCGACGACTCAGCCGATGGCCATCGCCGCCGCCGGCATTTCCGCCGCCGGTGGGACCGACCGCGCCCCGGCGTAAGGCACGCCCATCTCGCGACAGACCAGTTCGGCGGTGATCTGCGACGACAGGAAGATCACCGGCAGTCCCGAGCCGGGATGGGTGCCGCCTCCGACGAGCCACAGTCCGTCGAAGCCGGGAAGGCGGTGCTGCGGACGCCAGTGGAGCATCTGGGTGATGTTGTGGGCCAGATTGAAGGTGGCCCCGTGATTGATGTTCATCGCCCGCCAGTCATCCGGCGTGAAGAGCGTCTCGGAGACGACCCGACCCTCCAGTCCCTCGACCCCGAGGGCCCGTTCGATCTGGTCGTATGCGGCCCGGCGCATCCGCGGCGTCTCCGCCGGCCAGTCGATCGGTGCCTTGGTGTTGGGTGTCGGCACGAGGACGTAGACGCTGCTCATTCCCGCGGGGGCCATCGTCGGATCGATCCGCGAGGGGTTGCAGAGGTACATCGAGGGATCGTCGCTGAGCCGTCCGCGACTGCTGATGTCGGCCAGGTTCTCGCGGTACGAGGCCGAGGTGTAGATGGTGTGATGGGGGAGGTCCACCTCGCCGCGCACGCCGAGATACATCATGAAGGTGCTGCAGGAATAGCGGCGGGCGTCGATGGCCTTGTCGGTGTCGCGCCCGCGGAGCGATTCGGGCACCAGGTTCTTGAGGGCCCAGGCGGCGTCGGCGTTGACGATCACGTGGGCATGTTCGTGCCAGGTGTTGTCGACGCAGAGACCGCGGATCCGCCGACCGTCGAACTTGAGGGCCGTGACCGGCGCATCGAGGCGGATCTCGACGCCGAGCGAGAGCGCGGTCTCCGCCAGCGCCTGCATGAGCGCATGGCAGCCGCCGATTGGATGCCAGATGCCGTACTCGTACTCGATGAACGGCAGGATCGAGAAGAGGCTCGGGCACTCGAAGGGACTCATGCCCAGGTACTTGCTCTGGAAGCTCATGGCCAGACGCACCGACTCGTTGGAGAAGTACCCGCGGAGATGGTCGTAGAGCGAACTCCAGGGCTTGAGCTTCGGAGCCACCTTCAGTCCGTCGAGGGTCATCAGGTCGAGCAGGCTGGTGATCGGCTTCCGCAGGATCGGGGTCATCAGCCGCAGCTTGGTGCGGTTGTCGGCCATGAAGCGCAGGAATCCAGCGCCATCACCGGGCGAGATCGCCTCGAACTGCCGAGCCATCCGGGAGAGATCCTGGGTGGCGTCGATCCGCAGCGGATCGCGATCCGGCTGGCCGATGACCAGGCGGTACATGGGATCGAGCCGCCGCAGGTCCACGAGGTCGCCGAGCCGGGTGCGTCGCGGCGAGGGGCCATGCACAGCATGATCAGCATGATCAGCATGCACAGCATGATCAGCATGCACAGCATGCACAGCACGCACAGCACGCACAGCATGATCAGCATGATCAGCATGATCAGATCGGCCAGATCGGGTCGCCGAGGAGATGATCTCCTCGAGCACATAAGGCATCATGAAGAAGGTCGGGCCGCGGTCGAAGCTGAAGCCGTCGACCTCCAGTCGTCCCGAACGACCTCCGATTGCCGAGCGCGATTCGTAGATCGTCACCCGAAGCCCGCTCGCGGCAAGCAGCACCGCGGCGGCGAGCCCGCCCGGGCCTGCGCCGACGATTGCGACGGACTCACGATGTGGGCTTGTTCCGGAACGCATCGATGAAAAGGTCTCCCGTGAAATCGGCCTCGACACTGCTCTTCCGCGGAGGGCGGCATCGATCCAGTTGTACCTTCGATTGGTCCCTTGAACGACCTACGCCGTGGGCGAGTTCGAAGACCGCCCGCGGCGGATTCACGCCGCCTGGGCCCGCATCCGATCCCGTTGACGGGGCGAAGCAGGCCGGTTATTCAATGCTGTCTGGACTCCTCTCATGACGGACGGCCTTTCCGGTGCCCACTCGCCACCCTCGCTTGCCCATCGACGACGCTGGATCGAGCGCTTTCGACTGAGCGTGCTCGACCGCCTCGAGCCTCTGGTCGACCTCGTCGAGGACGAAGTCGGCAAGCCGCGGCACGAGATCGTGACCACCGAGATCCTCCCGCTGGTCGCCTCCTGCCGCTGGCACGAACGCAACCTGGATCGTCTGCTGCGCCCTCGAGGTCTTGGCCTCGGCGCCTGGTGGCTCACCGGTCAGCGTCATCGTGAACACCGCGAGCCGCTCGGACGAGTCGCCATCATCGCCACCTGGAACTACCCGGTGCAACTCCTCGGGATCCAATTGCTCCAGGCCATCGCTGCGGGCAACGAGGTGGTGGTGAAACCTTCGGAGCGGGCCCCGCGGACCCAGGACTATCTCCTTTGGCTGGCCCGAGACGCGGGTCTCAGCGAGCGTCAGCTCACCTGGATCGATGCCACCCGTGCGGCCGGCGAAGCGCTCCTGATGACCGAGCGGTTCGACCACATTCTCTTCACCGGTTCGACCGAAGTGGGTCGGGACATCGCCCGACTCGGGGCCACGACACTCACCCCGACGACTCTCGAACTCTCCGGTCAGGACAGCGCCTTCGTGCTCGAGGACTGCGATGCCGCGCTCGCGGCGAAGGCGATCTGGAACGCGGTCACCATGAATGCCGGGCAGACCTGCATGGCGCCGCGACGGGCCTTGGTCGAGGTCGGGGCGTACGGCGCCTTCCTCGCCGCCCTGGCGCCGCTCGCGGCGGCCGCTCGAGGGGTGAATCTGATCGACGAGGGCGCGGCGACGCGCTGCCACGAGCTGTCCCGCAGTGCCCACGATGCAGGCGCACGCAGTCTCAGTGGCGTGCTCGAAGCGCCCGAAGGAAGACGTTTCCGACCGCTGGCCATGGTCGACTGTCCAGAGTCGGCGGCGCTGGTCGACGGCGACCACTTCGGTCCGGTCCTCGCGGTCGTGCCGATCGCGTCGGTGAAGGCGGGCCTGACCATCCATCACCGCGTCGGCAAGCACCTGGCGACCTCGATCTTCACTCGCTCGAGACATCGGGTCGAGGAGTTGCGCCGACTGCTCGGCTCATCGCTCATCACGGTGAACGACGCGGTGGTTCCCTCGGCCCACCCCGGCGCTTCAATCGGTGGACGCGGCGAGAGTGGTTGGGGCGTCTCCCGCGGGCGTGAAGGACTGCTGGCGCTCACACGTGCGGTGGTGGTCTCACGAACGCCGAGCCTGCTGCGATTGCCGACCGATCCGCCCACCTCCGCGGCCCTGTCGACTCTCATTCGAGTCGCGAGGTTCCTTGATGGAGGAGGGGATGGAGGAGGGGATGGAGGAGGGGATGGAAGACGGAATGGAAGACGGGATCAAGGCCTGGACGTCCGCGGGAAATCGACGCCGGCAATGAGCGAAGCCCCCGCATCGAGTGCGACCGCTGCGCAATCGACCTCCGAACAGCCGGCGGGCGCGGCCCGACCGGGCGCGACGGAATCGCGCAATCGACAGCCGCAGGACAACTCCACACGAGGCGGCGCGTGACCAGCGATCTCCGCGTCGTCGTGGTCGGTGGAGGACTCGCGGGTCTGGCCAGCGCGGTCGAGCTGGCTCGACGCGGCGCCAAGGTGACCATCGTCGAGCGCAACACCCATCTGGGCGGCAAGATGAACGTGCTTGAGGAGCAGGGGTTCCGCTTCGACATGGGGCCCACGATCATCACCATGCCCAATGTGCTCCGAGGGATCATCGAGCGCTGCGGGCGCTCGGTGCACGAGTACATCGACCTCGTCCGCCTCGATCCGCAGTGGCGCTGCTTCTATGAAGATGGCACGGTCCTCGATCTGCGCGAGGACGTCGCCACCATGTCCGCCGCCCTCGATCGACAGTTCCCCGGCACTCATGCCGGCGAGGGCTGGGCGAGCTTCATCGCCTGGAGCAGGCGAATGCTCCGCCTCAGCAACAAGGTCTTCTTCTACAAGGATCTCGGCGGGATCGGCGACCTGATGCGCAAGCCGCCCATGAAGGAGCCCGGACTTCTCGGCGATGTGCTGGCCATGCGGCTGCACAGCACCGTCGCCGCGACCGCCCACGGCCACATCCACGAACCGCATCTGCGGCAGTTGAGCGAGCACTTCCTCCAGTACGTCGGCTCCAGTCCATTTCTCGCCCCGGCGATTCTCGGGCTGATCGCCGCGGCTCAGGTCGACCAGGGGTGCTGGTATGCGATGGGCGGCACGCGGATGGTGGCCGGTTCGCTGGTGCGCCTCGCGAACGAGCTCGGCGTCGAGACGATCACCGGCGTCGGCGTGCGGCGGATCACAACCGGCAACGGCGCGGGACGCCCTCGCTCGAAGAAGGGCGTCCGGGTGAAGGGCGTCTGGGTGAAGGGCGTCCAAGTGAAGGGCGTCCGGGTGGAGGGCGTCGAACTCGAGGATGGTCGTCTTCTCGAGGCCGAGGTCGTCATCAGCAACTGCGACGTGCAGCGCACCTATCGCGATCTGCTCGACACTCCGGCAGCTCGACGCCAGGCCGGGTCGATTGCCCGCGACTACACCCCGGCGTGCAGCGGGGTGGTGCTCTATCTCGGGCTCGATTGTCAGTACGACCATCTCGCCCATCACTGCTTCCTCTTCAGCCGGGATTCGGCGCAGGAGTTCGAGGACATCTACGCCAGGGGCATCCCCGCCGACGATCCCACGATCTATCTCGCGGTTCCGTCGCGAAGCGACCCGACCCAGGCGCCGCCCGGCGGCGAGGCCCTCTACGCCCTGATTCACACGCCATATCTGCGCCCCGGACAGCGCTGGGAGGGACCGGGCGGGATGCTCGAGGCCTATCGCCCGCGGATCATCGAGAAGCTCCGCCGCTTCGGCATGGAGGATCTCGAGCGGCACATCGTCGTCGAACGCTCGCTCACGCCCGCGAGCATCGAGCGTCTCTACAACGCAGAAGGTGGGGCCATCTACGGACTGGCGTCACATGGTCGACTCAAGGGCGGCTTCAAGCCCCGCAATCGCAGCCGGTCGGTGAAGGGCCTCTATCTCTGCGGCGGCAGCGCCAATCCGGGACCGGGCGTTCCCATGGTGCTGATGAGCGGCGTCACCGCGGCCATGGCGGTCGCGGAGGACGTGCTGGGCGAGTCATGACCCACATGACCCACATGACTCACATGACTCACATGACTCACATGACTCACATGGCCCACCGCGACGACCGCGCGGAACAGCCGGCGGGTGTGCTCCCGGCGCGATACTCGCCGAGGATCCACGCGGCCTTCGGGTGGTACGTGGCCCGACTCCTCAGACGCAAGTTCTACGCCCTCCGCATCCGGCGAGGCGACGAAGCCCTCCTTGCGTCGCTCGATGGGCACGCGGCCCCGGTCGTCGTGGCGATGAATCACCCCTCCTGGTGGGATCCGATCACGGCCCTGGCGCTGGCGCGATCCTTCATGCCCTCGCGCCGTGGTGCGGGGCCGATGGAACGAGAACAGCTTCTTCGCTTCTCGATCTTCCGCCGACTGGGACTTTTCGGAATCGATCCCCACGATCCGCAGGCCTTGACGACGATGCTCGCGCACATGCGAGTGCGCTTCGCTGAAGACCACCGGCCGCTCTTCTGGATCACCGCCCAAGGGGCCTTCACCGACATCCGTGAGCCCTTCCGACCACACCCCGGCGCCGCGGCGGTTGCGGCCCTCGACGATGGGGCGCGGATGATCGCGTTGATGGTCGAGTACAGCTTCTGGCAGGATCAACGGCCCGAGATCTTCGTGGCGGCCGAGGAGGTCCGGCCCGAGGCCCGCACCCGCTCCGGCTGGCAACGGGCCCTGCTGACCGCAGCCCACCGAACGGCCGCGGATCTGGCAACGCGAGTCGAGAGTCGCGATCCCGCGGCGTTCGTGGCCCTCTTCGGTGGCGAAGGCGCTGCGATCCACCCGGTCTATGACTGGTGGTTGCGACTTCGCGGCCGAGGTGGGGCAATCGACTCGACCAAGAGTCGAGCCCGGGCCGAGAAGGCCTCCGCGCCTCGCAGTGGCGATGCGGTTCGGTGATCATCTGACCGGCGAATCCCACCCATGTGGCTCACGATCATCCTTCTGATTGCCGTCGTGATTTCGGCCCTTGCCCTGGCGATGACAATCGCGAATCTCGGGCGATATCGGTCGCCGCCGGAGGCCGGGCCGCAGGTGCACGCCGAGCAGGCGATGCTGCTCTCGATCTGCATTCCTGCTCGCAACGAAGCGGCGAACCTGGAACCGTGCGTGCGCTCGCTCCTCGGCCAGAGCCACCGCGCCCTCGAAGTTGTGGTCTACGACGATCAGAGCACCGACGAGACGCCCGAGATCCTCGCCCGCTTGATCGCCGGCGACAGTCGAGTGCGGGCCGTGCCGACGGTGCCGCTGCCGCCGGGCTGGGTGGGCAAGCAGTGGGGCTGCGATCAGATGGGCCGCGCCGCCACGGGAGAGTGGCTCCTCTTCACCGATGCCGACGTGCGCTTCGCCCCGACCTGCCTCGAGCGCACGCTCGCAGAGTCCAGCCGCTCTGGGGCCGATCTGCTCTCGACCTTTCCGCAGGAGATCACCGGGTCGCTGGGCGAGGCGCTCCTGATCCCGCTCATTCACTTCATCCTGTTCAGCTATCTGCCCATGGGGCGGATGCGGGCCACGAGCGATCCCTCGGCCTCCGCCGGGTGCGGGCAGTTTCTCTTCGCCCGGCGAAGCGCCTGGCTCGAGGTCGGGGGCCATTCTGCCTGGCGCACCTCGATGCATGATGGGATCCGCATGCCCCGGGCATTCCGCGCCGCCGGGCGGCGCACCGATCTCTTCGACGGCACCACGCTGGTCTCGTGCCGGATGTACCGCGGGTTCCTGGCCACATGGCGCGGGTTCGCCAAGAACGCCTACGAAGGCCTCGGCTCGGTGTGGCTCCTGATCCTGCTGACCGTCCTGCATCTGACCGGTCACGTCCTGCCCTGGGTGGTGTTGGCGATTGCCCCCTGGAGCGGCATCAGCATCGCCGAGACGGCTCTGATTGCGATTGCAATCGTGCTTCAGCTCAGCCAGCGAGTCCTGCTGGCGTCGCGCTTCCGCCAGTCGTTCACTTCCGCACTGCTGCATCCAATTGGTGTTCTGCTGATGACTGCGGTGCAGTGGTACAGCCTTGGACTCCAAGTGACGGGCCGACGCGGATGGAAGGGGCGTGGGGGAGCGCCCGCGTAGGCTTGCCGCGGCATCGCATTGTGAAGAAGACGGCGAAGACGGCCGGCGATGGCGGAGACAGAGAGACCAGAGCGAAGAGAGAGCGGAAGGCTCGTTTCCTCCGCCGCGCCAGCTCGCAAGGAAGCCCGCATGGCGAACTCGGATCAATCACGCGGTTCGGACGCCGCGTTCCTGCGCGAGTCGATGCACCGGATCGAGGAGCGCGTGGCCCGGCTCGAACTGGGGCTTGCTCAGGTCGCCCGGCAATCACCGCCGACATCCGGGGCCATCGAGTCGCACTCGGCAGTGCATGAACCGTCGCCAGCGTCGCCAGCGCCGCCAGCGTCGCCACTGTCGCCACCGCCGCCTCCACCGCCCCCATTCGTGAGTGCGTCATTGCCGCTGCGTGGGCGCGGTGACGCCGCAGCGGTCGAATCCCTCGCCGAGACAGCCTCGAACCTCCGGGGATCTTCGGAGCGAACCTCCCTCGAGTTCACCGTCGGCGGTCGTGTCGCGGCGTGGGTCGGCTCGCTGGTCGTGGTCGTGGCGATGGCCTTCTTCATCAAGTACGCCTACGACCGGAACTGGCTCGGGAATCTCGCCCCGGGGGTGCGCTGTGCAATTGCCGCGGTGGTCGGGCTGGCGCTGATTGCCACCGGCGAGTTCGTGCGTCGCCGCATCGGGCGCGGCGCGAGCGTGGGAATCTCGGCGGCGGGCCTCGGCGTGGTTTATCTCGCCGCGTGGGCGACTCACGGCTACTTCCACCTGATCTCTCCCGATGTTGCTTTCCTTCTTCTGATCGCAGTGGTGCTAATCGGCGTGGCCGTCTCCTGGCGGGCGCAGTCCGCGGTGATTGGGAGTCTCACCCTCATTGCGGGATACGCGGCCCCACTGATTGCCCAGCGATCGATCCCGATTCTCACCGTCGTCGAAGGACATCTGCTGGCGATCCTGCTGGTTGCGGTCGTGCTCTCGGCACTGGCGCGGCGGCCCTTCCGCATTCTCAGGGTCGTCGGCATGGCCCTTCACGGGGCCATCGGCGCGGGGCTCGTCTTCATTGTGCTCGCCGATTGGATGTCGCAGTCGACCCAGGACTGGCTGGCGCTGCTGACCTTCCTCACGCTCTCGTGGGCCCTGGTCTGGGGCGAGTCCTTCCTCGCCTCGCTGCGAGGAGAGACCGGCACGCTCAACGCCATCACCGCCTTCCTCGCATCGATCTGGCTGGCCCTGCTCTCGACCGTGGTCCTCCACCGGCTTCAGGGCGACGACCTCACGCTGGCGGCGGGCCTGCTCCTCGTACTCGCGGCGACGATCGTGGCTCTGGTCGAGACCCTGGGCGACGGGGTCGACGCCCTGCGGCGCCGGCCGACCACGCCCGAGGCCGAGTTTGCGACCGCGGCGTGGCTCTCCGCCGGCGTTCTCCTCCTGGCCTGTTCGGCGATGTTCTTCGACCGCGGCGGCTGGACCATCGCGTGGCTTGGAATCGCCGTCGCCGCAGTCGAGCTGGGGCGCCGAACCACTCTGACAGCGCTCAGCCGCTACGGCCTGGCCACCTGCGCCCTGGCCCTCGTCAAGCTCTTCACGCTCGATGCACTCGACTCGGGACTGCGCCCGACGGTACTGGTCTGGGAGTCGGGACCGCTCGTCGGCCTCAAGGTGTCGTTCACGCTCTGGAGCGTGATGGCCATCGTCGCCGCAGTTGCGGTTGCGCTGGTGGGGATGCGCCGCCACGTCGAACCGGGGCGGCAGCGCAGTGTCACCCGACTGGCCTCGTTTCTCCTCGCCTGCGCAATTCTCATCGTCGTCGGCATGGTGGTTGCGCCCGACGATCAGCCCATCGTGAGTCTCTTCTGGGCAGTCGTCGGCGGAGGACTGATCGCCGCCGGCTTCATTCGACATCGCAAGGCTCTGCGGGTCGCCGGTCTGGCCATGCTCGGCGTGGTCGTCCTCAAGTTCCTGCTGGTCGACCTCCACGAAAGCGAGACGATTGCGAGAGTCGTCGCCTTCGGAGTCGTGGGACTGCTGCTGGTCGCCACCAGCGTGGTCTATCAGCGCCTCGGCAGCGCTCTCTTCCGACGCAGCGAAGGCACGACGTGACCCGGCACCCAGACGAGAGTCCGCTGCCGCGCGAGCTGGCGAGCTGGTTCGCAGGCGAAGGGTGGCAGCCTTATTCGTTCCAGACCGAGGCATGGCGGCGCTGGAACGAAGGTCGCAGCGGCCTCATCCACGTGCCCACGGGAGCGGGCAAGACCTACGCCGCGTATCTCGGACCGCTGGGGGACTGCGTCCGGAGCATTGCGGAGGGAGGTTCGGATACATCTCCGCCCGACGGCCTCGCCATCCTCTACATCACGCCGCTTCGGGCGGTGTCGCGGGACATCGAGAAGGCCCTCCGTCGACCAGTCGAAGCGCTCGGACTCCCGCTTCGAGTCGAGAGCCGCACCGGCGACACCTCAACCAGCGTCCGGGCTCGACAGCGCAAGCGCCCGCCACACGTCCTCATCACCACCCCCGAGTCCCTGACGTTGATGCTCACCCAGGATGACGCCCCGGAGCTCTTCAAGGGAGTGCGGGGGGTGATCATCGACGAATGGCACGAGCTCCTCTCGAGCAAGCGCGGCGTGCAGGTCGAACTGGCCCTGGCCCGGCTGCGGCAATTCACTCCGACGCTGCGGACGTGGGCCCTCTCGGCCACGCTGCGCGATGTGCATGCCGCGGCCCGCGCTGCGGTGGGAGTTGACTCTCCCGAGCCGGCGATCGTGACCGCGTCGATCAATCGGCCGATCGTGGTCTCCTCGCTTCTTCCCACCTCGGTCGATCGCTTCCCCTGGGCGGGCCATCTGGGCATGTCGATGCTCGAGCCGCTTCTTGCCTTTCTCGATCCCGCCCGCTCCACACTCATCTTCACCAACACCCGCTCGCAGGCCGAGCGCTGGTTCCAGGCGATCCTGAACGCCCGCCCGGAGTGGGCCGAGCGGCTCGCGCTCCACCACGGCTCGATCGACCGCGACGTGCGCGAACGGGTGGAGGCCCAGCTCAAGTCGGGTGCAACCACGCTGGCGGTCTGCACCTCGTCGCTCGATCTGGGCGTGGACTTCGCGCCGGTTGCGCGAGTGGTGCAGATCGGTTCTCCCAAGGGCATCGCCCGGCTCATTCAGCGGGCGGGACGCTCGGGACATCGACCCGGCGCCACCTGCGAAGTCGTCTGCGTGCCGACCCATGCTCTCGAGCTGATCGAGATCGCGGCGGCGCGGGAGGCCATTGCCGCAGGCCGCATCGAAGAGCGCCCCAGTCTCCAGCGGCCGCTCGATGCCCTCGTGCAGCATCTGGTCACCTGTGGATTCGGCGAGGGCTACGACCCCGAGCGTCTCTTCGACGAGGTGCGGTCGACGATTGCGTATCGATCCCTGACCCGCGAGGAGTTCGGCTGGTGCCTTGAACTGGTCGAGCACGGAGGCGCCACTCTCAAGGCCTACCCCGAGCATCATCGGATCATGCGCCGGGAGGGGCGATGCGTGGTCAGCTCGCGGCGACTGGCGGCGATCCACCGACTCAATATCGGCACCATCACCAGCGACGCGACGATTGCCATCCGTCTGGTGCGCGGCGGCGTGCTCGGCTCGATCGAGGAGTCGTTCATCGGCAAGCTGCATGCCGGCGACACCTTCGTCTTCGCCGGACGACTGCTGGAGTTCGTTCGGCTTCGCGATGCCACCGCCTTCGTGAAGCCGGCCACGAAGCGGACGACCTTCACCCCGCACTGGGCGGGGGCGCGGTTTCCACTTTCGACGGCCCTCTCGGCGGCGATGCGGGAGGTGTTGGACCGGGTCGCTCGGAACACGCCAGAGGGTGAGGGGCCCGATGCTGCGGAAGCCGAGGTTGCCCCTGAGTTGATTGCGGCGCGGCCGGTGATCGAGACCCAGCGGGCCCTCTCGGCCCTGCCGACGCGGGACGAGACACTCGTCGAGTTCCTCACCAGCGAAGACGGAAGCCACTGCTTCATCTACCCCTTCGATGGTCGCCTGGTCCACGAGGGGCTCGCGGCCCTTCTGGCCCGTCGGCTCGGTCGCATTCATCCCGCGTCCTTCGCCCTCTCGATCAACGACTACGGGATCGAACTCCTCTCCGCCGAGCCCTTTCCATTCGAGGAACTGCTCACGGTCGAACTCTTCTCGAGCGAGCGACTCCTCGAGGATCTTCTCGAGGCGATCAATCTCGGCGAGCTCGCTCGGCGGCAGTTCCGCGAGGTCGCCCGGGTGGCCGGACTGGTCCCGCAGAAGTATCCAGGCGGCGAGCGCTCCACGCGGCAGCTCCAGGCCGGAGCGTCGCTCCTCTACGAGGTCTTCAACGAGTTCGACCCGGACAATCTCCTCCTGGTGCAGGCGCGGCGTGAAGTCCTCGAAAGGCAGTGCGAAGACAGTCGGCTGGCGAGAACCCTCGAGCGCCTGCGAACCAGCACGCTGCGGATGGTTCGCCCGAGCCGGGCGACGCCGCTGGCGTTCCCGCTGGTGGTCGATCGTCTGGGGACGACTCTGTCGACCGAGTCGCTCCGCACGCGAATAGCCCGGATGGTGGGGGAGTCGGTGGTGCCGAGGTCGGATTCCGCGCCCGCTGCGAGATCGCGAATACGCTCGCACGCATGAACCCGCCGATCCGGGCCCTTCGCGGCATTCACATCGAACTCCAGGGCGAGCGAGTGGCGCTGTTGCCGCAGCGGGCGATCTGGTGGCCGCGCATGAAGTGGCTGATCGTGGCCGACCTTCATGCGGGGAAGAGCGAGGTGTATCGACAGCACGGAGTCGCCGTGCCCGACGGCGTGCTTCAGGAGATGCTCCGCCGGCTCTCGCAGATGTGCGAAGCCCTCGCTCCCGAACGACTGGTGATCCTCGGCGACCTCGTGCATCACGCCGACGGCATCGACGGCGCCGTGCGGCAGGCCATCGGCGACTGCTTCAGCACCTTGTCGCGGCCGGCTCTTCTGGTTCGCGGCAATCACGACACCTCCGTGGCCCTGCCCTCCACCTGGCCCATCGACGACGCGGGCGACGCGCTCGAGGAACCGCCGTTTCGCTTCACCCATCAACCCTCGGTGACCCGCCATTGCTACACCCTGGCGGGGCATCTCCACCCGACACTCTCTCTGGCCAGCACCACCGATCTCCTGCGCCTTCCGTGCTTTCACTTCGGTCCGCGGCTCGGCGTGTTGCCCGCCTTCAGCCGCTTCAGCCGAGGCGTGCCGATGCAGGTGGGCCTCGCCGACCGGGCGTATGTGATTGCCGACGGGGAGCTGATTGAAATCGGCGAGGGCGACTCCGGCGCAGATCGATCGAGTTTGCCTGCGGATGAGCCGGGGTCGAAGGAACCGCACGCGTGAGATTGCCCGCGACGGCGCCGGGAGCCTCTCGCCCGCACGCGCGTCCGACGCGTTGGCCGTGAACACGCTCCGCCGTGTTCTCCGTGGTCTCCGTGTCACATTCCGTCGTCTCGGACGGCCCCGGCATCGGCGGCGCCACGCAGTCGTGACACGGAGGTCATGGAGGCACACGCAGAAGAACGCGAGCGCGAATCCACCGCGCACGACCGGTGCTCGCCGCCTCAGCCCTGGGCCATGACAACCTGATCCTCGCCGCGAAGCTGGAGCAGGACCATGCCGCGGTAGCGACCGCTGAGGGCCATCAGTTCGTCGTGGGAACCCATTTCGATCAGGCGGCCGTTCTCGAGCACGATGATGCGGTCGGCGTGGCGGATCGTGCTGAGGCGATGGGCGATGACGAAGGTGGTGCGGCCCTTGACCAGGTGGCTGAGGCTCTGCTGGATCAGGAGTTCGCTCTCCGAGTCGAGGTTGCTGGTGGCCTCGTCGAGAATCAGAAGGCGTGGATCGGCAAGGAGGGCCCGGGCGATGGCGATGCGCTGACGCTGTCCGCCGGAGAGGCGCACGCCGCGCTCGCCGATGTTGGTGGCGTAGCCCTGCGGCAGGGCGTCGATGAACTGCGCCGCGTTGGCGGCTTCGGCGGCGGCATGGATCGCCTGAGTCGACGCGTGGCGGTTGGCGTAGGCGATGTTCTCGGCAATCGAGCCGTCGAAGAGGAAGACATCCTGCTCGACGATGCCCAGCAGTCGTCTGAAGTCATCGAGATCGATCCGCCGCAGATCCACACCGTCGAGCATGATCGACCCTTCGGTCGGATCGTGAAAGCGGGCAATCAGGTTGCACAGTGTGGTCTTGCCGCTGCCGCTGGGCCCGACGAGTGCGATCGTCTCTCCCGGAGAGGCGTCGAAGGCGATGTGCCGCAGCACCGGAGTCGAGCCACCCGGATAGGTGAAGGAGAGATCGCGGATGGTGATCCGCCCGGCGGTCGTGGTCGGGCTGACCCGATGGACGTGATCGGGGCGGGGCATGTCCTGCGGTTCGTCGAGCAGATCGAGCACCTTGTCGAGCGCCGCCAGACTGGTCTGGAGCTGGGTGGCGCTCGCGGCAAGGGCTTCGATCGGTCCGAGCAGCATGACCAGATAGGCAAGAAACATCACCAGATCGCCGGGGGTGATTGCCCCGTCGAGCACTCGCGAGCCGCCGTAGTAGAGAAGCCCGGCCGAGGCGATTGGAATGAGGAGGGCCCACGCCACCTCGAGAATCCGCGACCACCACCAGACCAGCAGTTCCTGGCGGGCCATGTAGTCGCTGCCGCGCACGAAGCGACCGGCCTCGCTGCGCTCGCGGCCGAAGCCGCGGACCACGCGCATTCCGCCGAAGGCTTCGGTGGCATGGCCGTCGATGTCCTGGCGGGTGTTGCGGATGTCGCGAAAGATCGGGCGGATGCGATTGATCCAGGTGCGGTGGCTGATCCACACCGAGGGCAGCAGCACCAGTGACCCAAGCAGCAGGCGCCAGTCGGTGAAGGCCAGCACCGCCAGACTTCCGCTGAGCTGGATGATCGCCCGCCAGGGGTTGTAGAGCATGCCGAAGACGAGTTCGGCAACCGCCCCGGCGTCTTCACGCAGCAGGCTGGCCACACCACCCGACTTCAACTGATGGATGCGATGCAGCGGAAGGCGCACGGCGTGGTCGAAGACGTCGCGGCGAATGGTCACCTGCAGACGCTTGGTGACCCGCGTGGCGTGCCAGCGTCCCCAGAGGTGAAGCGAGGTCTGCATCAGCGAGACCACGGCGACGGAGATGGCAATCAGCGCCAGCAGTCGAGAGCCGGTGGGAGGATCGTTGAACCAGCGGGCCAGCGGCTCCGGCAGTGGCGCGCCCGAGAAGACGCAATCGATTGCCAGCTTGGTCGCCGCCGGAGGCGCAAGACCAAGAACCGTGGCGACCGTGAGCGTTCCCAGAGCGAGCGCAATCGCCCCGGTATGGGGGCCGAGCATCCCCAGGAAGCGGCGCAGCAGCGTGGCCACGCCGCGACTGCGGGGCTTCGGGGCGTCGGAGGCGGGTTCGTGTCCTTCACCGGGCTTGCCCGACTGGCCCGAGTTGCTGCCGCGGTTGCGCAGGGCAAGGCGATAGTCGTCAAAGCGGATTCGGCTGCTGCGGGCTGGTGAAGTCATGCGATTCAGTCGACGATGAATCCCTTGTGGCTGAGCGCGACCTTGAAGGCTTCGGAGGCGAGCCAGGTCGCGTACGCCCGGGCCGCTTCGGGGTGGGCGCTGCGGCGAGAGGGGGCGATCTCGATGTATCGCTCCTCGACCGCGAAACGCCGCAGGTCGCGGACCATGTCGCCGGCGAGGGCCCGGTCGGCGCTGCCCACAATCGCCGCGTCGACCTCGCCGCGCATTGCCAGCTCAAGGGCAATCCGCACGCCGTCGGTGAAGGTCATCCGGGGAGCCAGCGTCTCCCAGATTCCCTCGCGCTCCAGGGCCTCCTTGATGATCCGCCCCGATCCGGTGGTTTCGGGATTGGGCATCACCATGTTCTGAAGGCGCGGGTCGGGAAGGTCGTCGTTCCTCGCCGACATGATCGTGCTGTTGTTGGGCACCACGAGCAGCACATCGTCGCCGGCGAGCGGACGGAGCTCGGCCGGATCGATCACGCCTTCGGCGATCAGCAGGGCGGTACGGTGGGGGTCGTCCATGATCAACACGTCGATTGGACGGCCCTTGCGGATCTGCTCGACCACCTGAGCGCTGTCGCCGACGACGAGTTCGACGTCGATTGCGGTCAGTCGCCGCTTGAAGTTCTTGGTTTCCTCGAGCACCGTCTCGAAGAGGGAGGGGGCGACGACCACTTCGAGCTTGATCGTCCGCACCGGCTGCGGCGGTGTCGTCTCCGGAGGCTTGCACGCACTCGACGCAGCGGTCGCGAGTAACGCCACTGCCGCGAAGCCTCGGAGCATGCGGCGGCGAGGAATCGGACTCTGCACTCGGGCGGAACTCACAGTTCGCCGCCTCCGACGGTGAGCGAGGCCTCGCCCACGAAGCGGCGCTTGCGGATTGCGGCGTTGCCGAGCTGTCCGCATGCAGCCATCACCGAACGACCTTTGGTGCGGCGGGTCTTCACGAACTGTCCAAGGGCCTGGACGCGGGCGACGAAGGCGTCGACCTCCTCGTCGGTCGGCGCCGGCCAGGGGCTCTCGCGCCTGGGGTTGTACGGAATCACATTCAGCGACGAACGGATCGGGCGCAGCCACTCGCACAACTCGTCGGCGTGCGACGGATCGCTGTTGACGCCCGGAATCAGGACGTACTCGATGCAGATCGCCGCGTTGGGACGCTTGGGAAAGGCAAGGAGCGCCTCGCGGAGCCGGGCCATCGGGGCGCCGCGATTGATGGGCATGATCTCGGAACGGATCGCGTCGTTCGGGGCATTCACCGAGACTGCGAGATTGAGGCGATGGAATCCACGCTGCTCGATGAAGGCTCCGTAGCGGGCGATTCCCTCGAGGTGACCGACCGTCGAGACCGAGATGTTGGAGGCGGCAATCGACGCACCGTTGTGATCGGTGAGGATGCGGATCGATTGCAGCACCGCGTCGAGATTGTCCATCGGTTCGCCCATCCCCATGAACACGATGTTCTTGACGGGCTGACCGACGACATGCCTGGCCGCGAACCACTGTGCGACGATCTGTCCCGGGGTGAGATGCTTCATCAGTCCCATCTGGGCGGTCTCGCAGAAGCGGCAGCCCATGGCGCAGCCGATCTGGGAAGAGACGCACAGCGTGTGGGAGAGTCCGCCGGTGCGGTGCTCCATGGGAATCAGGACCGACTCGGTCTCGAGTCCGTCATCGTGACGAAGGATGAACTTGCGGGTGGAGCCATCGACCGCCCCATCGCCGAGCGTGTCGACGAGCGTGTCGACGAGAGTGTCAACCAGCGGAGCCGTCGGAACCTCGATGGGAAGTCCGCGCTCGGCCGCGGCCGTGGCATCGCCTTCACGGAAGAAGCGTCGATAGACCTGCAGGGCGTCGCGCTCGGCGACTCCGTGAGTCGACGCGGCGCGGGTGAATTCGGCGCTGGTCAGATCCAGAATGGGTATCGGCGTGGACAACGCGGTCACTGTACGTCCGGTGGCGCGGAGGCTCCGGCCCCCGGCTTCCTTGGCCGTCTCAAGTGTGCGAAGCGCGGCGCTGATGAATCAGGACCAGATTCCGGACGTAGATGATGAAGCCGAGTCCCTGCCCCAGCACGCCGACGATGTCGGTGCGCCACAGGAAGTAGACGAGGAGCATCATGCTGCCTCCGAGGCTCATCCACCAGAAGATCGGTGGGACCTCGGATCGGCCCAACCGTTCGCTGTGCAGCCACTGGACGAGCATTCGCCCGGTGAAGAGGAGTTGGCCGGCCAGCCCCAGCGCCACCCAGGTGAGCCCGAGGGGACTGGTGATGTTGAAGACCACCGAGAGCCAGTCGCGCTCCAGACCCTGGCTGTAGATGGATTCCGCGAGTTCATCGGGAGAGAGCTGTCGCGTCCCGCCATCGGCATCGCGCACCACATAGAGGTAGCCTCCCGGTTCCGCGCGGACCAGGCGGACCGCCTCGCGCGATCCCGGCAGCCGCAGCTTGATGCCCACACCTTCCGCCGCATCCGGGGTGCCGCCGGTCTGACTCCACCAGATGCCGCCGACCACGACGAGCGCCGTCACCAGTGCCGCGCCCGCGAGCAGCGTCGCCCAGCGCCCGTTCATGGTCGCCCTTCCGCAGAGTGCGCCGCGAGGCCGGTATTGCCGGTACTTCCGCTGCTCTCAGCATTGCCCTCGACTGCGCGAGTCGAACTCTCGGCGAGTCGCGAGGCGGTGTGCTCCTCCGGCCCGGTTGCCGTGGTCGTGGTCCACGCCGTGGGTCGTCGTCGCGCGTGCATCCAGCGGACCGCGAAGCAGTCGAGGAGGCCGGGGAGGGCCCGATTCCAGATGCCGTACTTGGCCTGGCCCGCGACGCGAGGTCGATGACGCACCGGTGCTTCGATCACCCGGTAGCCGAGTTGCCGGGCGCAGATGGGGATGAAGCGATGCATGCCTCGATATTCGAGCGGGATGGCGAGGGCGACTTCCCGCCGCATGATCCGCAGCGAGCAGCCGGTGTCGCGGATCGAATCAGCGAGCAGCAGTCGACGCGCCCAGCGTCCGATGCTCGAACTCACGCGGCGCACGAAGGAGTCGCGGCGATTGGCCGAGCGGTCGCCCTGGACCATGTCGGCCCGCTCGGCGTGGAGCAGTCGCAGCATCGGGGGGAGGTCGGCGGGATCGTTCTGGCGATCGGCGTCGAGCACGGCAATCAGGGCCCCGCGGCTGGCGCGAAACGCGGCATGGAAGGCGGCGGACTGCCCGTTGCCGCGCCCGAGAGGCGTCCGCAGCATGCGGATCACCCGCAGCCTGGGTTCTTCCGACTCCAGCTTCAGAAGCTCGATTGCGGTGCGATCGGTGGAGCCGTCGTCGACGATCACGATCTCGAAGGGGATGCCCAGAGGAGCGACGGCCGCGACGATCTCGGCGACCAGCGGGCGGACGTTGGCCTCCTCATTGTGGGCGGGGGCGACGATGGAGAGTTCGATCGCCTCGGGGCCGGGCATGTGTGCAGGGTACCGAAGGACCCCCCTTCAAGTGGCAGCCGTCGAGGGTCGTCGCATATCCTCGGCCCTATGCATCTGCGACGAACCGACCATGATCACGGACCTCCCGTGGTCCCGATCACCTTTCTCCTCGAGGACCCGGAGGCGCTCACCAGCACCGCGCAGCGGGAGTGGAAGGTGATGGGTGCCGAGGGAGAGTCGATTCTCGAAGTGGCGATGGACAACGGCATCAACATCGAGCACGCCTGCGGCGGCGTCTGCGCCTGCTCCACCTGCCACATCTTCATCGAACAGGGCATGAAGGAACTGACCGAGGCGAGCGAAGCCGAAGAGGACCGCGTCGAGGAAGCCCCCGGCCTCCAGCGCAACAGCCGCCTGAGCTGCCAGTGCGAGCTGGTGGGCAAGGGTCCGATTGTGATCCGCGTCCCAGCGTGGAACAGGAATGCGGTGAAGGAAGTGCCGCATTAGTTTGAGCGCTCGGTTCGGCCCTCCGGGCCGACACTCGCTCCCTTACGCCGCGCGGGGCGGAGCCCCGCGGGCCGCGACCAGCAGGGAGCAGACCGGCCGCTGCGCGGCCTTGCAGGGGGCAGCAGTGGGTTGCACGATCTGATGTCAGCGCGGGGTACCTGAGTCATCCCCTCGAACCGCAGCGCACGCATTCAATCGTCTCCAACCCTTTGCCATTCCTCCTGCTCCCTACAAGGCCGCGAAGCGGCCGGTCCGCACTTCTCCCGCCTCCAATCGCGCGCGACGCGCCCTCCGTCCTCCACCCCCATGTCCCCCCTCCACTGGCTTGATGTCGAACGGATCGCCGAGGAGCTTGCCGAAAGGCATCCCAATTGCGATCCAAACACGATCACCTTCCCGGCCCTGCGCGATCTGGTGCGCTCGCTTCCCGACTTCGCCGAGCAGCCCGGCCACCCCTGCAACGAACGCATCCTCGAAGCGATCCAGCAGGCGTGGATTGAGGAGGCGGAGTAGCGAGCAGGGAGCAGACCGGCCGCTGCGCGGCCTTGCAGGGGGCAGCAGTGGGTTGCACGAGTGGATGTCAGGGCGGGGTCTGGAAGGCATCGCTCCGAGATGCAGCGCACGGGTCGAACCGTGCAACCCCCTGCCATTGCTCCCTGCTCCCTACCAGGTCGCGCAGCGGCCGGTCTGCTTCTACACTCCGCTCCCACTTCCGCCACTTCCGCCACTTCCGCCACCGTTCGACCACGGCAGCACATGACCGAGACCACGACTGCACGAAAGACCGCTGTTCTTGTCACTGGCGCCGGAGGGGAGATGGGGCATGGACTCCTCGCGGCGCTGGCCGAGCGAGGGGAGCGGCAGGGGACCGCGGTGGTGGCGATGGATGTTCGTGAACTCGGTGCTGCCGAGCGGGCGCTCTGCGCCGAATCGATCGTTGCCGACGTGCGCAGCGCGACGGCGCTTGAGGCTCTGGGCGAGCGGTATGACTTCGTCGAGGTCTACCACCTCGCCGCGGTCCTGAGCAGCGGCGGCGAGCGCGATCCCGAGAATGCCCACGGCGTCAATGTCGACGGCACGTTCAACCTGCTGCGGTTCGCCGCCGAACAGGGCCGCCGACTCAAGCGGCGGGTGCTCTTCATCTATCCCAGCACGATTGCCGCGTACGGCCTGCCCGACCTGGCGACGAAGGCCAGCGCGGGGCGAGTTGGCGAGGATCAGTTCTGCCAGCCGATCACCATGTACGGCTGCTCGAAGCTGCACGGCGAACACCTCGGGCGCTACTACACCCGCCACTATCAGCTTCTCGCGCCCGCGGCCACCCGGGTCGAACCGTCAATTGACTTCCGCTCGATCCGCTTCCCCGGAATCATCTCGGCCGACACCGTGCCGACTGGCGGGACCAGCGACTACGCCCCCGAGATGATCCATGCCGCGGCCCAGCGCAAGCCATACGCCTGCTTCGTCCGCCCGGACTCGCGGATCCCCTTGACGACCATGCCCGAAGCAATCGATGCGATCCTCGCCCTCGCCGCGGCGCCGCGGGAGCGGCTGACCCGCTGCACGTACAACATCACCAGCTTCAGCCCAACCGCAGGCGAGATCGCGACACTGGTCAGGGAGTCGTTTCCGGGCAGCGAGATCTCCTTCGAGCCCGATCTTCGCCGCCAGTCGATCGTCGACTCGTGGCCGGCCGACATCGACGACTCCGCTGCCCGCCGCGACTTCGGATGGGCCCCGAAGCACGATCTGCGGAGCGCGTTTTCCCAATACCTTCTGCCGAAGATCACGGCGCGGTACCGCTGAGTGCAATCGGGGTCGTCGCAATCATCACGTGGAGGGTGAATTGGGTGAGCGATGAGGCTGACGAGCGAACACGGTCGGAGGAGTTGACCGGACCACGTGCCAACGACGCTCCTGACCCACCCGAAGTCGGGGGCGTGCAGGTGCCCTGCCGCGCCTGCGGGGCGATGCTCGAGTACACCCCCGGCACCAGCGAGCTCAATTGCCCGCACTGCGGCGGCACGACTCGAATCGAGGCGCCGCCGCTGCCCGTCGACGAGCAGGACTACACCGCCGCGCTGGCCCGACTTGCCGACGAAGGCGAGACCATGAGCGTGCGGACCATGACCTGCCGCTCGTGCGGAGCCACCACCGAGCTCATGCCCGAGGTCGCCGCGGACCACTGTCCATACTGCGGCAGCCACTACAACGTCACCGCCGAAACCGCCCGAGTCATCAAGCCCAACGCGATCCTGCCCTTCTCGATCGCCCGCACCAGGGTCGACGAGTTTCTGATGACCTGGATCCGCAGTCGCTGGTTCGCCCCCAACGCGCTCAAGCGAGATGCCGAAAAGGAGCGGGTCGTCAACGGGATGTATCTCCCGCACTGGACCTACGACTCGGCGACGACCACGTCCTATCAGGGCTGGCGCGGCGACTACTACTACGTCACCGTCGGGAGCGGCAAGAACCGGGTTCAGCAGCGGCGGACCCGCTGGTCGCCGCGACAGGGCGTGGTGTCGCGGCGGTTCGACGACGTCCTCGTGCCGGCGAGCACCTCGCCGCTCACCGGACTGGCCAGCCAGCTCGGAGGCTGGGACCTCAGCCGCGTCGTTCCCTACGACAATCGATACGTCGCCGGCTTCCTCTCCGAGGTGTATCGCGTCGATCTGCCCACAGGTTTCGAAACCGCCAAGGGAATCATGGCCGCCACCATCGAGGGGGACATCCGGATTTCGATCGGCGGCGACACGCAGCGGATCGACGCACGACGCACCGCGCACAACGAGGTGATGTTCAAGCACCTGCTCCTCCCGCTCTGGGTGGGAGCGTTTCGCTACCGCGGAAAGGTCTATCGCTTCGTGATCAACGGCCGCACCGGCGGCGTGGTCGGGGAGCGACCGTGGAGCTGGATCAAGATCACCCTGACGGCGCTGGCTGCGGCTGCGGCGGGCTTCACCATCGCCTTCATCGCCAGCCAGAGGTGACAGACCGGCCGCTGCGCGGCCTTGCAGGGGCAGGGGGCAGCAGGGAACGCAGGGGGTTGCACGACTTGAGGCGTGCGCGGGGGTGCTGTGCACCGCGATTTGGATGCCACGGTCGGCTTGCCCGACCGTGCGTTCCCTCGAAGGCGCGGGATCGACGCAGGCGAGACCACGTCCGCTCAGCCCGCCCGGCTGTGCCGGGCGCGGCGTACGGAAGCGAGTGTGCGGCCGGAGGCCGCAACGGAGCGCTCGAACAGCGTCCGCTCAGCCCGCCCGGCTGTGCCGGGCGCGGCGTACGGAAGCGAGTGTGCGGCCGGAGGCCGCAACGGAGCGATCGCACAACGTCCGCTCAGCCCGCCCGGCTGTGCCGGGCGTGGCGTACGGAAGCGAGTGTGCGGCCGGAGGCCGCAACGGAGCGCTCGCACAGCGTCCGCTCAGCCCGCCCGGCTGTGCCGGGCGCGGCGTACGGAAGCGAGTGTGCGGCCGGAGGCCGCAACGGA
>Ga0163154_10003147_pt1 | contig 23261 bp, 24 predicted proteins | sample OliLakLV19MP9P1_FD_148649 | JGI IMG/M metagenome (GOLD analysis project Ga0163154, IMG submission 148649) | Freshwater microbial mat bacterial communities from Lake Vanda, McMurdo Dry Valleys, Antarctica - Oligotrophic Lake LV.19.MP9.P1 | ecosystem: Environmental > Aquatic > Freshwater > Lake >... | reverse complement strand
TCCAAGGAATAACAGGACTCATCGGAATCACAGGAATTCAAGGAGTCACAGGAACCCAAGGCGACACCGGTATCAGAGGAGTCACTGGCCTACAAGGCCCAACTGGTATCCAAGGAATAACAGGACTCATCGGAATCACAGGAATTCAAGGAGTCACAGGAACCCAAGGCGACACCGGTATTAGAGGAGTCACTGGACTACAAGGCCCAACCGGGCTCCAAGGTGTCACAGGATTCATAGGTGAAACTGGAATCCAAGGACTCACCGGAACCCAAGGTGAAACCGGGCTCCAAGGTGTCACCGGATTCACGGGTGAAACCGGTCTCCAAGGTGTCACTGGAATCCAAGGTCTCACCGGATTACAAGGTCCAACTGGTATCCAAGGTCTCACAGGTATTCAAGGTCTTACAGGAATAGAAGGGTTGACCGGCCTGGCCTTAGGGTCTACAGGTTTGCAAGGTCCAACAGGGCTTCAAGGACCAACAGGCATCGATGGATCAACCGGAATTCAAGGTATTACCGGATTAAGCGTAAGAACAATTTCCCTTGTGTTCACCTTTAACAATGGTGTTCCAGGATCTGGCACTCGGTTCTTAAGGACAGGACAGGGGGTAGTGTGTTCCGCAGCAGGAATCAGAATAGATCCTGCAGTCACCATCACAATAGTGACCATAAGAGTAAACGTAGCAGACGCAACCAATGACTATAACGTTGAAATTATCAGCAACCCGTCAGGAGCACCAACCGTGCTAGCTACCTTAGCATTAGCTGCAACCAATATAAGCGCAGGAGGGACCTTCGCTGCAGCCGTAACATCTGGAACTGAACTCGGAGCCAGATTGGTCAGAACCTCCGGAGCCGGCAGCTCTGCCTTCAACGAGATTAATGTGATGGTCCTCATGGAGTGATTTGATAAGATTTGAAGCATGGCGACTATAGTAATCAGTACTAATGTTTCCCAAGCCACTGATGTCTTGATCAGAGATTGTGGATTCTACGTTCCAAACAGCGGAGGTTCGGTTACTTTTACAGATGTTGGCAATATTAATAATATAAAAGCCTCCCGAAATACGAGACAACTCGCAACAGATGATGCTTTTGGTGTTGGATCCTCGACCATTGTTTTAAACGATGGCACTAATGATATTGATCAAGATCTTGTTAACACCTTTTTAGATAGTGTTGATTCTGTAGAAACAATATTCTTGGCCATCGGAGGCAGTTTAAATTCCGCAGGAGCTTTGCCGGTCTCAGGTTTGGGTTCTGATTTGGTTATGATAAATAGAACATTTACACAACTTCGAGGTAGAAGAGGTGTTGCGGGGACCTCAGGAACTACAACTGTTCAATTAGAAACGGATGGCACCCCCGTAGGAGGTGCCACCTTATCTTGGACATCCGCAGACTCCGCTTTTGCACTTAAAACCGCTATTATCAGTGCAGTTACTTCTCCGGGAACTAGATTAAGTCTAAGATTAACCTCTGTTGAGGGCGGCAATCCACAGGATGTTTACGTGGAGACTAATTAATGAGTACAACTGTAATTGATAATCTTCAATCAGACGGAGATACACCACCATCTTACCCATATATCAGAGTTGTTGGTGCTCTAAATGAGAACATAGGAAAGGTTTCCGTAGTTACTGTAAATCCTGATACTGGCATTCACACCTCGCCCTCCTATAGCACCTCTGACGCTTTCAACAGAACAAGAGTTTCTAGTCCAATATCACTTTTTGATTCAAAACAAATATATGCCAAGGATACCTTATTTTGGACCGAATCTCTTGTGACCGGGGCTACTTCCACATTTTTAACAAATGAAGCGGCTGTTCAGCTAGAAACCACCACTACTAACGGATCTTCTGCAATTAGGCAAACCAGACAATACATGATATACCAGCCAGGAAGAGGCTTTTTGTTATATGTCACAGGTGTCATGGGAGCTATCAAAGCTAATGTAAGACAAAGAATCGGATATTTTGATACTAATAATGGTATATTCTTCGAACAAGATGGTACTAATCTCAGAGTAGTCAGAAGAACTTTCGTCAGTGGATCCGCAGTAGACAATGCCGTTAATCAATCTTCGTGGAACATCGATCCTTTAGATGGGACAGGACGAAGTGGATATAGCATTAACACAGCTACTTTACAAGTATTTGTTATTGATTTTAGCTGGTTGGGGGCTGGCCAAGCTAGGCTGGGAGTTTTATCCGACAATTTTATTTTTTATTGTCATGAATTCGCAGCCGCCAACACGTTGACTGCTGTGTGGAGTCAAACTCCGACACTTCCTGTTAGGTTCGAACTGACTAATACCGCCGGCACGGCTTCAAATACTACAATGAAGCAGATATGTGCTGCCGCTTTATCCGAGGGAGGGTTAGATCCGCAAGGTTTGGTAGTAGCAGCCAGTACCGGAGCCCCCACAGCCATCACAGCCACTGCGACAGAGACAGCAATTATTGGAGTTAGACTCAGCTCCACCTTTAATCGCGCATCACTGTTTCCAATATCTTTTGATGCGTTAACGACCAGTAACACTAACGTATTAATTCGTATTTACGGCAGAGCCACCCTTACCGGAGGAGCCTGGGTTGCAACTACTGGAGTCGCTACAGAGTATAATATTACACCTACAGCATTTAGCGCGACTGGTGCCGTAATACTAAGTTCAATTTATCTAAGTGCTAACACCACAAGAACTGGTGCTTCAATTGTTCCAGGTAGACTGGTGTTAGTATCTGATTTTGCAGGAAACGCTAGAGACGAGCTAATCATCACCGCTCAAACACTAGGGGGTAATGCTGGTATGCACGCGTCGCTAACTTGGAAGGAAATTTACTAATGCCCGTCCAACAATTCAATGGAACCGCAACAACCACACCGGCAACTATTAGTTTTGGCGGAGATCTCTCATCATCAATATTTGTGCAAAATGTAGATTCCGGGGCAGGAAGCGTATTAGTCAGTTTTGATGGGGGGGTAGTGTTCAAAACACTTGCAAACCAGTGGGATTTCATATCAATAGATATTGGCATAGAGAATTTTGTCATTAAGACGAGTTCAGGCTCTAAACTATACGAGGTGGTTATCGCTATATGAGCATTTTTGCAGGAAATTTTCCACCTGGAAACACTGGCATTCAAGGATTAACTGGTCTCCCAGGTGTGGGCGAAACAGGCATCCAAGGTCTCACAGGAGTCCAGGGTGTCACCGGATTCCTAGGCGAAACAGGTGTCATAGGAACCCAAGGGCTGACAGGATTCCAAGGTGTCACAGGTTTCGAAGGTGTGACGGGAATACAAGGACTCACGGGAATTCGTGGTGTTACTGGGCTGACAGGTCCAACAGGAATCAGAGGGTTGACTGGACTACTAGGACTCACAGGATTCATGGGCCACACTGGGATCCAAGGAATTACCGGAGTTCAAGGGTTAACCGGGTTCCACGGGCAAACAGGTATCCAGGGAATTACAGGAATTCAGGGAGTAACCGGTATACAAGGGCTCTACGGGCAAACAGGAATCCAAGGGCTTACAGGAATTCAGGGAGTAACCGGTATCCAAGGGCCCACCGGATTTACAAGTGAGACAGGCATCCAAGGAATTACCGGAGTTCAAGGGTTAACTGGATCCTACGGACAAACAGGTATCCAAGGGCTTACGGGAATCCAAGGGCTCACAGGAATCCAAGGTGAAACTGGCCTCCAAGGACTCACAGGAATCCAAGGGCTTACAGGAATTCAGGGAGTAACCGGTATCCAAGGGCCCACCGGATTTACAGGTGAGACAGGCATCCAAGGAATTACCGGAGTTCAAGGGTTAACTGGATCCTACGGACAAACAGGTATCCAAGGATTAACCGGAACCCAAGGACTAACTGGAACTCAAGGGCTTACCGGATTCTACGGACAAACAGGTATACAAGGATTAACTGGAATCCAAGGGTTGACTGGATTCTATGGTCAGACAGGCATCAGTATCCAAGGCGTCACAGGTTTTTACGGACAAACCGGAATTAGAGGTGTTACAGGCATTCAAGGTTTCACCGGACAAATTGGAGTCACAGGAGTAGTCGGAGTCACCGGATTCTACGGCCAAACAGGAATTCAAGGCTTAACAGGAATCTTTGGACTAACCGGTATACAGGGTGTAACAGGACTAGCTTGGGTAGATAGCATAGCTACAGCAACCGCCGATACTACTACCAGCAGCGCCACAGATGTGCTAGTAAGCGGAATGACGTTAACTCCACAATCTGGAACTTACGCTGTTTGGTTTACAGGCTCGATTGAACACAGCTCTAAGAATGATACAATAAATACAATGATTTATGTTGGTGGCGCTTTAGCAGCAGACTCCGAGAGACTGTGGCGGCGCGGAGGTAGCCAAGGAGATATCGCTAGTTCATTTGCTTGCGTTGCCAGAGTAACTGTAAACGGAGCTGAAGACATCGAAGGACGTTGGAGAACTAATGGCTCCACTGCAACAATGCATCAACGTAATTTATATATCCTCAAAGTCGCCTAATTAAGATAAAATACATTTATGGCAACTCCAACTAATTACACATATTCAATCCCACTAGATTGCCCAGATGGCGCAATAAATCCAGGTAAGCTGCAAACAGCCATTCAAAATAGCGCTATTAGCATTTCTCTGAATTACATATCCACTGATGGCGGTGTAGCTATTAATGGCCAAGTTACTACCTCAGGAACCATTACCATCTTTTTCAATGATGCCCTGGACGCAGCTAACAGAACAATTTTAGACGGAAACAATGGCTCAGGCGGTGTGAATACTGGATTACCGTCAGCTACCCACCCTGCCGCAGGATTAATAGCCAGCACCGACAATTCGCAAACACTAAACTCATCTGGTGAGGCAGGAGTAGCAGCATTAGGTTCTTTCGCAGGAAGGATCCCAAGTGCTAGCGGAAGATCTTACGGGTATTTTCCAACCTCTTCTATTTCCAATCTTACTATTCGGGCAACTACATACACTCCACAAACTAACGCAGTCCAACGAAGCATTGGAAGCAATAATGCTGCCGATGCGCTAGCAGGAGCGGGTGCTCAAAAAGTAAAAATAGTCTACTACAACAATTTAGTCGAAGGACCCTTCACCGAGATAGTGGACATGAACGGAACTACTCCAGTAAATACAACAGCGACGGATATAGCCTTTATTGAAGACCTACAAGTTGTCCAGGTAGGGGCCAACGGAGGAAATACTGGCACAATCTCTTTATATATAGGATTGGCAGGAGCAGGCGGGGCTTATGCCTCTATAGCGCCAGAAGATAACATCACTTACTGGTGCCATCATTATGTTCCCCCAGACACTGACTGTTATATTACTTTAATTTCAGGATCTGCCAACGCCATCAACGGTCGTTTTTCATTGCAGTACGTCAATCCTATAGCGGGACAAACAGCCCCACAAGTAAGTCCTGACGCCGCTATTCGTTATTCAACATATGAAATCTCTAGAACATACGGTATGCCAATTCAAATAGAAGGACCCTCTATAGTTTTTTTAAACGGAAAACCAGATTCGGCCTCTGCCTCAACTACGTTTGCCACTTTCCATTGGGTGCATTTTGCTATGTAAATCTTATTGCATAGATGTAGAAAATAGGTTATGCTGTAAGTAGGAGAAATTAATTATGGCAGTAACACCCGTCACCCCACCGGTCCCACCGAATAGCAACTACGCACGCAGTATGTTCGTTTGGGGGTCAACAGACGAAATAACAAGTGACACTGATAAGCAAAATCTACTCGATTGGTGCCGTGATCGTGGAGTCAATGTGTTATTTTTAGATATTTGGCGCTTTTTAGGCGGTGGTAATTGGTCCACTTCCAATGCCAACAACATCGCAGAGTTTATCAACGCAGCGCATAAATCTGGAATTCAAGTTCATGCTTTATGCGGCAACGTTGATTGGGCCCTCAATCAAGCCTGGGTTTCCAAAAACGTGATTCAGCCGTTAGCTAAGTATCAAGCTCTTCACAACAACTCTTTCCCAAAGAGCTTGTTTGACGGAGTTATCTTCGATGTTGAGTATTGGACCGATGAAGGTACCTACCCAGCTAGCACCAACCTTCCAGGCTTGCTAGACCTGGTGGCAGCAACCCGGAGTAAATTAAACATTCCTGTCGGAGTTTTCTCGGCGTTCTATCTAAAAGACAACACCGCGACCCGTCCTAGTGTGACTTATCGTGGTAAATCTGCTCAGGATGGTGAACACATGATGGATGTGTGTGATTACGTAGTAGTTGGGGCATATCGTAACACGGCCAACTACAACTCCGGCAACGGTCAGCCAGGGCAAATTGATTTATTTCAGCCTTGGTATGATTATGCAAGGCAAGCAGGGAAAAACTTCCTGCTTTACTGCGGCGCAGAAACAATCAGTATCTCTCCAGCATACATCACATATCACGGACAAACCAGAACCTTCATGGAGGGTGAGCAATCTACCATCTCTACTGCTTTCCAGGTAGGGGGGAACTCAAGTTTCCTCGGAGCCGCTATTCACGACTACACCGCTTACAAAGCAATGACAGCTTAGTTTGAGTAAGCAACTGGTGGTTGGGTTTGCTAATATATTGCCATGAGTACTAATTTAGGAATTTTGTACGCAGGTGGTAACACTGTAAACCCAACCACCGGTACTGTTTTGGTCACCACCGGAGATTTGAGTGCCGGGTATTACATGTTTCAAGCAACATTCGCGGCGTCTGTCGCGAGTTCATTTAATTACGAGATACTTAATGCCGCAGATACGGTAATGCAAACTGTAATTATCAGGTTAGCAGCTAATAGGACTGAAACTATACCCTTAGGGTATATCCCAATAGGTAATAATTGGGAAATCAGAGTTAGACCGATGGAAAATATAACAGGACAAGTATCTGTTTCTATTATCGCCATATTAGAAGGAGTAGCCTAATGGTAGAACTACTCGGAACTCTTTTTGACGGCAGTAATACCCCCACACCCGGAACAAGCACGGTACTAATTACTACAGGTGATCTCGCTGCTGGTTATTATATATTTACTGGCTTCTTTGCCGCGAGCAGCAATAGCCAGTATAATTATGAAGTATTAAACTCTGCCGATGTAGTCATCGATACCGTGGTAGTGAGAGTTCTAGCTAATACAACTGTAACAGTCTCTCTTGGGCCAATACCCATCGGAACTAATTATGAGGTAAGGGTGAGACCTCGGGCCGCAATCGGAGGCGGTAACTCAGCCGCAGTCTCTATCATTGCTACTTTAGTGGCTATCGCTTAAGGCGATCCGCGACCAACACAAAAGACTCCACAGCTTTGCGATTCCGATGGCATTAGCTATTGTGCTATAATGGTGATGTGTGGATAATATTTGCAACCCTAGTCATCGGCCTATGTATAGCACTCGGATTAAAACGTAGAAATACGGTATGCAAACAAGGGTCATATACTATTGAAGCTTATTGCCGGGATAAGGAGAGCCGGCTGTTTTTTATTACATTGAACTACGATACTTGGGAAGAAGCATGTAAAATTAGAAATGGCATGGTTGGAAATGATTACTTAGAACTCGATTATAACGATAAAATTCATCATTATACAGTTCTGAGCACTAAAATATACAAAGTAGGGCAGCATGACAAATAGAATCGACGAGCAGGAGCGGCCAATGTTTTACCTGGATTACACTTCGCTCGATGATATCCCCACTGTATTGGACTATTTAAAGAAACGAACTGGTCATTTCGCAATCTACTTTAATGGAATTACTATTGCGTTTAGCGATGAAAGCGATCGTCACGCGTTTGTAAATGGTCTTTCATGCATTTATAATATACTCAATGAAGTATAAACTGTTCAAAATAAGAGTAATAAGCGAAGAAGAGGCCCTTATTTTCTTAAATTGGATCCATGGCATTGAAACACCCTTCCATCTTCAAGTAAATGAGGGCAATATACACACTATCGAAAATGGGATTCAAAAACTTTTTTGGTTGTCAGGCTTTGAGGCACTGATTAACGTAGGTGAAGTTTGAAAAGTCGTGTTTTTCTGTTACGGTAGAAATATGGCTCTTATTTGCACGGATGCTCTTTCTGGGTTGAAAACAATTCATGATAACACTATTAACTTAATACTGACCAGCCCGCCTTACTCAACAACTAGGAAATCTTATAACGGTGTTAAGCCATCCGATTACACTACATGGTTTTTACCAATAGCAAAGGAGATGCTGAGAACTCTGGCCCCGGATGGATCTTTTATACTGAACATTAAAGATAAGTGTGATGGTGGTGAGCGGATTCCCTACCCCTTTGAAATTGTAGTTAAGCTTAGAGAAATGGGTTTTTACTTCATTGACACCGTTATTTGGGCTAAAAAGAACGGAGTTCCTTGTGCTGGGCGTCGGCGAGCTGATTATTTCGAATACATTTTCCATTTTTGTAAAAGCACAGCCCCAGTTTGGAACGTGGACGAAATCCGCACACCATATAGTCCTGCGTCTACGAAAAGGTCCGCTACCCCGATCAAACAGAACACATCAAATAGAGAGTCCAGAGATACTACCAAATACAAGGAATGGAAGCTAAACCCGTTAGGAGCCTATCCGAATAACGTGATTTACTTTCCAAAAGACAGCGGCAAAGACCATCCAGGCAGTTTTCATATAGATCTCCCAGTTCATTTCATCAAGGCGCACTCCAACCCAGGAGATATAGTTCTAGATCCCTTCGCGGGCCGGGGCACAACACTAATGGCGTCCAAAATCTTAGGAAGAAAAGAGATCGGTTTTGAGTTAGAGCCTGGTTATGTAGCATTGTCTAAAGAGGTTTATCCAAAATTATGGGTCTAATTCTTCATAGAACCTTGCGGCAGTCGATCTTCGACTACTTTGGGATGGGAGAAATCTCAGGCTAATCCTTCCTTAGAACAGGTCAGGAAGGTGACTGATGGAAACATTAGTTCTGAGGGAAGAAAGACCCTCATTCAACTACCTCAATGATTTTGGGGGATTTTGGAAACCTGGGGTCACCACAAAGAGTCTAAGTCACCACTACATTAGAAGTGAGTTTCAATTTAAAATGTTTAGCTAGTTCGGGGTGCCACGGTCGCGAGCTTACTCCGCACCAAGGGTCAATGCAAGAACCAATATCCATCTGGGTAAGCCGGTCGCCGTAACGTTGAAATCCTTGATCTACTAGTAGTTTGGCTAGTAAACTACAAGAGTAAATTACTACAGGGTGCTCGTCAATGTGCGCATCTATAGATATTTCTAAGTTACGCTGGATTTCAGGAGCTTGGTTCCAGCAATTAGACGTAGGCACCAGTATGTGGTTTTCCGATAACTGTAGCTTCCGCATGTAATCGGGGCCGACAGTTATTACTACTCTTCCTTCCAAAGCTGTTTTCAGGCAATTAATACCTCGCTTTATAGTAACCGCATTAAAAATGTCTCCATATATAACATTTTTCAATGGCTCGATCATTTCCAAAAATGAATCTTTCTTTTTAAGAATAGAACCATGTAAAGCCCGTGTAGTTGAATCGATGCCTATGTAGTATGGTGGTTTTCTGTTAATAATATCAACCAGCGCTTTGGATATAATTAAAACTTCGTCTAAGCGATGCTTGTGGTCTCGAATGTAGTTTGTGAAGAATGGTTCGATTTGCAACATGAAAACCCACTCCCCATCATTATATCTAGCAACATGGAATGATTTTTTCTGCTGAAGGTTGGTGACCATAGCATCAAAGAGTGTGAAGTCTTCATGATTTTCATGAAAAGGAGCCGCGTGTTTGAACGCTTTCCAAAGAGGAGAGCTGGAAGCAACTGGGGCGTAATCCCAGGGTCTTTTTTCATTAATTCCGTGATGAAAATAGTGCCACTCTCCGCTTGGAATCACCCCAGCGGCTACTGCCGCAGCTACGTCGATATGAAGCTGTAGATACAACTCTTCGTTAAAATTAGGTATTAATTTTCCCATTCAAGGCAATTGTAGCAATTCTTATTGCTTTAATTGTTGCGCTTAGATAAGGTGACGCTATGGAAATCAGTCAGGAGCAACTTCAACTTTGGGAGCAATCAGAAAAAGTATTAGCTGGCACAGGGCACCGTCCAGAAAAGCTCAATAAAGAGTATGAACTGGTCGGACCTTGCGCTACAAACATCAGAAAAGAGTTGGCGAAACTTTTCGAAATATTAAGACCTTCGAAGGTAATATCCGGAATGGCCTTAGGATTCGATCAATTGTTAGCACTGTTTTCTATCGAAAAGGGTATCCCGGTTCTAGCCGCGGTTCCTTGCGACAACCAAGAAAAGGTGTGGCCTAAAAAGAGCCAAGAACGCTACACACAAATACTATCTAGTAAACTTGTTTCTACTTATGTGGTGTGCCCTGAGGCCTACCATCCAGGAACTATGCAAGTAAGGAATGAATGGATGTGTGATCACAGCAATGGATTAGTTGCTGCTTGGGATGGCACTTCTGATGGAACAGCTAATTGCATTAGATACGCAAGAAAAAATAGTATGAGTATTTTTTACATCAATCTAGACCTACAGAAAACTAAAGACCCTCAAAATCGTCTATTCGAGTAAATCTTGACAGCTGTCTTTTTTGACATAAACTCGAAATATGAGCCATGTTCAAATACCCCTGGCCGAACTCCAAATCGGAGATCAAATCGCCCACATAGTTAGAATTAACAATGTTTCTATAAGGCAAGGCAAAAAGCCGTGGTTGGCATTCACACTTGGCGATAAAAGTGGAAGCAAGCACTTCGCTAAGAAGTGGGGCGAGGGCAGCGGCGCTACTGAAGAAGAGTTAAAGCGCTACCAAAGTATTAATGTTGCGTTGGTTACTGGGGAAGTGCAAACTTATAATGATAAACCTTCCTTCGTGTTGAAATCGATAGCGCAACTTGCCGCCGACGACTTTCCACCAGAGAAGTTGAGTGAGTTTCTAGGCGAAGCTTCTGTAGAAAAAGAAAATACCAAAGGAGAAAATATGGCAAATGGAAATGAAGGATCTTGGAGCTTTAAAACTAAAGCCGAAGTCAATTTTGATGGACTAGTCAAGACTCAAAAGCCCCTGCGTGATTGTGTAGAGAACGATCCGTTAAATCACGTCCTACGGGTTTGTGGGTTGACAGCTAGTACCATTAAAAACGGAACTCCAGTGATGGATTTCCAACTAGGCGATGCGCAATCTCAGCCGATTAAGGCGCGCCTATGGCGAGTCCCGGAAATTCACTTGGAAACGCTAAAAGAGGCTAAAGTTCTTTATGTGACAGGGAAGGTAGAGCTATACAATGGAGCATCTCAAGCCAAGTTAGACGGAGATCATGTAACTATAGTGTCAGACGCTACAGAGTCTGACATTAACCAGTTAGTCCTGTCTAGTCCTTATCAGATCAAGGCCCTGCTCCTTGGTATTTGGGAGATTGTTCAAAGCTTTGAAGACCCACACTTGAAAGCTTTATGCGAGTCTCTGCTAAAAGACCCTAAGAACAAAAATTTCCGTTTTGTCCCCGCCGGACTAACCTACCACCATAGTTGGCGATCCGGACTAATTGAGCACACGTATCGACTGCTACAGTTACTAGATTGCTTCGTCAAAACTTACAATAGCACTCCATTACAGGGCAACAACATAAAGCTAAGCCGGGACACGATCCTAACAATTGGTTTATACCATGACTTCTTCAAACATGTTGAATATACAGTTGATTGTGGTTACGCCCCCGAGGGCAATTTACTAAAGCACTTATCTCGCGGTGTCATGGACATTGGTGCCAGGACATCGCAAATCGAGGGTTTCCCAGAGAAACTGCGGCGGATCTTGGCGCACGGTGTGGGCGCGCATCACGGCAAAAAAGAATGGGGCACCATTGATACACCAAGCTGTCCGGAAGCTTTTATTGTTCACTGGTTCGACAACCTGTGTTCTAAGCTGGATCCAACCTTAACCGAACTTAACCTACTCAAGGGGGATAATAAGTTTTCCACTAATCGACTAAAACCTCTTAGCAGTATTCCGTATCTAGGTGGGTGTAAGATCGGAGAAGTGGTTCCCTTTAGCCCTGTCAGTCTCAAGGAGGGGTATTCCAAGAAAGACCTTGAGCAGTGTATTCGTCAACTTGTTGAGAACATCCAGAACGAGCCAATTAAGATGCTGTGCACTAAAGTATTGAATTCAGAATTTGAGAAATTCTCAAATATGGTGGATGTCTCTATTAGCCCGGAAAATAAAACTTCCAAGTATGCATTTGGTTTGATGGAGTTTACCTGTCGCGTAATGATGTTCATTGGGCAATTTGTAAATGACTACAACGAACGTGGCTGGCCGGGGAACAAAATCTATTTAGATAGTGATTACTTGGTGGGTGGTGCCTTGCTGCAAAATTATTTCAAATTCAATAAAGGCGATCCGATGTTGGAAGACGTTGGCTCCTGCTTGATGGCAATTGGGGAGATCGCTGCTTCCATCCCCGACTTCCCTGGTGATATCCGTGATCTAATGGCTCAGATCGCCGCATCGCAGGCCGAATGCTCACCAGAGCTGCCAATCTGCCCAGAATCAGTGACAAATCACTACTATTCACATCTGCTGTTATATGTAGATAGTCTGAATCTAATATTGAGCGGTAGCCACACAGAGTTTGGTAGGAAACTGGATGGTTCAACTAGTGTAGCAGTTCCGATGTTTGGCAAGCCAATTAACATGGGTAACTCGTCATTTATAAATGAGGATTAAATAGTGAATCGGAGTAATTTGGCCATCTATTTAAATTATCCCTTCGATGGGACAAACCCCTCTATTCGACTTAGGCTCTTAAATATAAGAAAGCCACTTAGAAAACTTGGCGTCAATGCCGATAACATTTATAGATTCGAAGATCTCGGACCTTTCCAAAATATTTTGGTAAGCCACTTCAGCAAAGAATTAATCGAGCAGTGTAAAATTCTTAAAAAACAAGGAAAAACGCTATTTTACTCGCATACCGAGGCCCTTTGGAATTTGCCTTACCAAGCAGAGACATTTAATTTATGCGATTACATTATCTGCTGTAGCACTGCACTGGCAGAGTTTACCCAAGCGCGCCTTACCTCCCCATACACCAAATGCGTGGTTATTCAGGACATGTCAGAGGGACCACACACAGATGGCATCAAACCCCATCAACCTGTAGATAAACAACAGCTAGTTGTAAATTACACGGGGATGGGTGGAAACGGCTATTTAGCCAAGCAAATAAAACCAATCATCGAAAAACTCGGCATGAAACTCTGTATGATCACAGAGCATGACGACGCAGATATTAAATGGGATCGAGATTCGTACCTCCAAGATATGGCCAAAGCGGATATGGCTATTTGCCCGCAGAATTATCAACTACAACCATGCAAAAGCAACGTGAAGTTGACGCTTGCTATGTCGTTAGGTCTTCCTACTATATCCAGCCCACTTCAATCTTATAAAGAGATAGTCACTGAGGGCTATAACGGGTTTCTCGCGGGAACCAATGAAGAGTGGGGGGCTGCTCTCCTCAAACTAAAAGATTTTAACACCCGACAAAACATGTCCCAAGCAGCTTGGGAAACTGGTCTCCAGTATTGGCCAGACAAAATAGCAGAGAAATATCGCGACCTCTTACTAACTTGCCAGAATCAAGTCGCTTTTGTCAATAATACCCTTCCTCAAAAGTACTTAAGCTATGGTGATCGAGTTCTTGAGGTCCTCAGATCCGGAGGGCATGCAGTCTACGAAGAATATTGGTATGAAGACATCGATGTACTCCCGCAAGAAAAGTGTGGTATGCAGATTTTTATCGAAGTCCGCTACGATCCAGAAGAACTAGCTTATCCAATCAAAGTTCCGCGGGTGCTTATCACCAAAGAAGACCAAGACATCAATAATTTACCCCATTTCAATATTATTGTTACACCTCTTAAAGAATTAGCCGAAAAATGGACTAAGCGTGGTTTTGTAAATGTGTGTTGGATAGAAAATCTAGAGACACTTAGCTATCAACTTTTAATGAACCTCTTAAACCAGGACACCACCCCCAAGAGACAAGCTCACAACCTCAAATTACATGAAGACCACATTAATGCCTTTCATCATTTAATCCATCCAGAGGAGCGTTGGACTAATGGAAACAGAGATAAAGAGCATATTAGATTTACGATGCAGCATACTAAAGAAGGCGACAAAGTACTAGATCTGGGGTCCGCTGACGGTTGGCTGTCTCTTTATTTGGCTACACAAAATCGACAAGTCAGTGCTCTAGAGTTTGTTCCTAGAGGTATGGACTGGGCCCGCCAAAACGCAGAAAGGTTAGGGGTTAAGATCGATTTACGTTATGGTTACATGGAAAATATGGAGGAGGTATTCGCCCCGCCTGTCCGCTTCCACACTATTTTGTGCTATGAATTATTAGAGCACATTGACTACTATCGAATTCCTTGGTATTTTAATAAAATGGAAAAGCTTCTAGAGCCGGGCGGCTCTATTCTGATATCTCTGCCTCTTCAGAACCTTCGGCACAACCCAGAACATCTTTGGTCTCCCAACGAGAAACTCATTAAGAAGGCTTTCCAGGGCAAGCAGGGTTTAACCCTAGAATGGACTGATATTCCAAACCATGGCGTGCCTGGTGTTTGGTTTGTCAGATATAACGTGTGAATAACATGAATACAATGGACACCAAAATGGTTGATCTCCTATACACCTTTAGAAACTTAATTGATGCGATTAATGATCGCCACGAACTTTTTGAAAAAGACGAAGAAATGCTAGATTTACTAGACGAGGCGCAGAAATCGTTAGATAAATACGCAAGCCTAGACGAAGATGAGATCGATTAATGAGCATTGCTTATCTGTTTAAAAGCAGATTTTTGTTACCATTTAAACCAGCCGGGGGCATCAACACTGCTAGACTTCCGTTGTATAAAGTTGTAGTAATTAATGCCGGAAATAGTCCTGAAAATCAATTGCTTATTAAACGCCTAACTGACGATAAAGATTTTTTTATTTCTTACAAGCAAATCGAAAACGATTTTTTTTCAGGAGCAGCTGTCGATAGGCATTACCAATTACTTGGGTTTAAGTGCCAAATGTATGACAAATATGTAGAGATTACTAGGAACGATCCATTTATCCTATCAAATTAGCTCCTTCAACACAAGCCGTTTCGCTCCCTTGATTTAGTTCGGCCAACTGGTATCCTCTAATTTAGAGGATTAGGATGATTTTAATTGAATCCTTAACTGCTGAATCACGAGAGGGAGGCTACTTTGTTCGATAGATTCGTATTGTCCGCCCGAAAGGCGATGAAATTATCTCGTGAGGAAAGTCACAGCAATAAACATCCATACATTGGAACGGAACACATGTTGATAGGGCTCCTATTGGAGGATAGTGGCATTGCTGCCGCCGTACTTCGCCAAGTAGGTGTCAATCTGGATGCGGTTCGTAAAGAAATTAACATTACACCAGCAACAAATCAAATTGCGGTTGGGGCTATTCCATTTACATCTAATGCCAAAGATGCTTTAGAGGCATCTGTCCTGGCAGCTTCAAATCTTCGACATAACTACATTGGAACTGAGCATCTCCTACTAGGAATAGTTTCAAATGTAGAAAGCACTGCCTCACAGATATTAGAAAGACTTAATATCAATATATCTGAAATAGAAACTTCAACTTCTGATTTGATCGGTGCCGTGCCTACCTCCGCAGAAGTAGCTGAAAAGGGCAAGGAAGAGGATAAAGCTGGTAGTAAGAAAGCATATAACGCCCCAGCCAAGAAAGATAAAAGCGCCCTCAGCCAATTCGGAAGGGACCTCACTCAACTGGCAGCGGAGGGCAAGTTCGATCCCCTCATTGGTAGGGAAATGGAGATCGAAAGAGCTGTGCTTATCCTGGCAAGACGCACGAAAAACAATCCCTTGCTCCTTGGAGAACCAGGGGTAGGTAAGACAGCGATTGTCGAGGGAATAGCCCAGAGAATCATTGACGGAAAAGTCCCAGATTCGCTCAAGGACCACCGCATTATTGCATTGGACCTCCCTGGGATGGTGGCTGGCACCAAGTATCGAGGACAATTCGAGGAGCGTATCAAAGCTGTAATGGTCGAGGCTGCCAAAGAACCTGTAATACTATTCATCGATGAGATGCATATGCTGGTTGGGGCAGGGTCTGCCGAAGGCGCGATCGATGCTGCAAATGTGTTAAAGCCAGCACTATCGCGTGGTGAGATCTGTTGTTTAGGGGCCACGACACTTGATGAGTATCGTAAGTATATTGAAAAGGACGGAGCTTTAGCTCGCCGCTTTCAATCAGTAATAATCGAGCCTCCGACAGTCGCTCAGACTATTGACATTCTCAGAGGTCTGCAAGGAAAATACGAAGAATTCCACAGCGTCACTTACGCCGCAGATGCTCTTGAGTGCGCCGTTAAACTCTCAGAGAGGTATATCACTAACCGGTTTTTGCCTGACAAAGCAATCGATGTGATAGACGAGTCAGCTGCCCGCGCCGTCATGGAAGGTTTACGCCCCAAAGAAATTACTGATTTGGAAAAGCAGATTTCACAATTAGAAGCTGAAAAGGTCGAAGCTGTAGCATCTCAAAATTTTGAGGAAGCCGCGGATCTCAGGGACTCCATTGAAAAGGCGAATACCAAGCTTAAGAATGCCATCAGTAAACGCAGTAAAGTTAAGAGGGTTTACGTAGTAACTAAAGAGGCTGTGACAGCTACAGTTGCTAAAATGGCAGGAGTTCCTCTTAACAGTATCTCTGCCTCGGAAGCCGATAAGCTGCTAAACTTTGAGCGAGAATTAAGCAACACAGTTGTTGGACAGGACAAAGCTAAGAAAAGTTTGGCGCGTGCGCTGCGCAAGTCCAGAGCTGGGCTGAAGGATCCCAAGCGACCAATCGGTTCATTCCTTTTCTGCGGTCCCACTGGCACAGGAAAAACATTGCTGGTTAAGGCCATGGCTAAAAACCTGTTGGGGTCCGAGAATGCCTTGATACACTTAGACATGTCTGAGTATGGAGAAAAGTTTAACGTATCACGACTTGTTGGTGCGGCTCCGGGATACGTTGGTTTTGACGAAGGCGGACAACTCACCGAAGCTGTGAGGAGAAAACCTTATAGCGTCATCCTGTTCGATGAGATTGAAAAAGCACATCCAGATATTTTCAACATATTGCTCCAAATTATGGAAGAAGGCAAGCTAACCGATTCCGCCGGGCGCGTAGTTGACTTTAAAAACACCATTGTGATTTTAACTTCCAACGTCGGAAGTTCGCTGATTCAAAATAAAGCACCCCTAGGGTTTGGACAATCGACGGTCTCGGTAGATGACGTAATTGAAACGCAAATCACGGAAGAGTTGCAAAAGGTTTTCAAGCCGGAATTTATCAACCGTCTTGATGGGACAATCTTCTTCACACAGTTAACGCGTGATGAACTTGCCCAAGTGCTAGAATTAGAACTCAAGCGCTTGGAAAAGCAGTTAGCTGATCGGAAGTTCAAAGTCCACCTGACAGATAGCGCCAAAGATTTTCTTTTGGAGAAGGGCTGGAACCCAGAATTTGGGGCCAGACCTCTTCGGCGTGCAATTTCCGCGCATGTCGAGGACCTGCTCGCTGACGAAATTCTAAAAGACCAAAATCTAAAAGAATTAACGTTAACTAGGGATCCAGATTCTAACCACTTAGTGGTTTTAGAACATGGTTCGTAGGCCAATAGGTGCTCAGTAACCCCGCCGAGTTAAAAATAGGCGATTGTCTTTTTCTTCCTGGAGGGCTTTTTTATGAGATCATTAAGCTCCCCGGACAAGAAGACGGTCCCCCTGCCGGGCAGGTAGACGTTGGGCGGATAAGTCCGAATGACCCATGTTGCAGCCAAGGCAGGCCCATCGGTCTCGCCCTCACAATTGATATTGTTGTTTGGCTAGATCTTCTAGCTGTCAACCAAACCTCTGAGTCAAATTTAGTTAATCTTGCAAAAACGGTTCGCCCTTGAGTCCCTTTAAATCCCGTGCTAATATCCTGCTATCGATATGACAGCAACCACAAGCCGGATAACTCAGTTAGCAAAAGAGATTTTCGACCTGCGTGCTCAGGAGTCTGAGCTTAATGAGCAGGCTAAAAATCTTAAAAAGAAACTAGACGTCCTCGAAGAGGAACTCATTACCGAGATGACCCATGAGGAACTTCAACGAGTTGACCTAGCGGGGAAGGCTAGTTTCCACATTGCGACGAAAAAATTCTTCAAGATCGCCAACCGCGATGATCTGTTGGTATTTCTTCACGAGAATGGTGACGAAGACCTCCTCACCGTTAATCACCAAACACTCAACGCTTACGCAAAAGAAATGCTTGAGCGCAAGGAAGCTGAGGGTATTTCAGATTTTGAAATACCTGGAGTCAGCTTCGTTCAAAAACCCGGAATACGCGTTAGAAAGGCAACCAAGTAGGAAACATGGCAAAGAAAACAGAAATCGAGAAAGCGTCGTCAGGCCCACTTCCATTAGCAAGATCTGCGGATCTCCTCCCGGAGGATGTAGATTTCAATGAGCTGCTGGAAAACCTAGCAGAGATGGATGAGGTAGAATTCCCCCGAGTTAGGCACAAGGGTGGTAAATTTTACTTCAATGATGATCCGAGCGACAAAGGTTGTGAGGAGTTCGAAGCAGTTGTATTGTTCTACGGTAAGCAAAATACTTACTGGGAAGGCAACTACGATCCTAAGAACATCGTAGCACCAGAATGCTTTTCTGTAGACGGCTCTAACGGCTCTAAGCCCCGCGATGAGGCCGGTAAGTTTGGGACTTGCAACGACTGTGCTCTGAACCAGTTTGGTTCTGGTGCGGGCCGTGGTAAAGCTTGCCGCAACCAACTGAAGCTGTATATTCAAAAGCTAGGAACCACTGTTCCTATGACTCTATTCCTTCCGCCCACGTCAATTCGCGCCTTCGAGAGTAACTACATCATTCATAAGGTCACTCAAAAAGGTCTAAGCTATCCCAAAGTTGTCACCAAATTCTTGTCTTACCAGCAGCAAGGTGAGACTTACTACCGTGTCAACTTCGAGATTGCAGGACAGTATAAGGGTGAAGAAGCGGATGCTGTCAAAAAGCTCCGTGAATACTGGTTGAAAGCGATCAAGAAGGATCGTGCCCGCCTGGACATGGGAGCAGCTGACCATGATACCCCTTCTGGGGGTAGCCACTCTTCGAACAGCGGCAGTAACACGCGCACAGTTTCCCCCCGTCCCGCGGGGACTGCTGAGTCCCCCGCACCAGCGGCAGCTTCTGCTGGCCCGGTGGCTGACGACGACTTGCCGTTCTAGATTTTTAAAGGCGGTGTCAAAGTAACACTGCCCCCTTTGTGTAGAATTAGGCGACTAACATTAGTCGCCTAATTCTATTTTTGGCATTTATAGGCAATTAACGCTAAAATGTTTCACCTGTTTGCATCAGAATTCCTTTTGGTAAGATGGGGTATCAAACAATTGAAATTGTAAATCGAGTGTTTACACTGTAGGGAAGATATGACCACATCAGCAATAGAGGGTCTCGCGGACTTCGTGAACGACCCAGGGAAGGGCGTCGAGATTTACTCGGCCCCAGAGAAGGGCGTCGAGATTTACTCGGCATTTCTTCGCAAAGCAACGTTAGAACCGGAAGATCGGGAAGCACTAAAACGAGAGCGTGGTTTTAGCGATGACACCATAGAGCTATGCAGGTTCGTTAGCTGCTCCCCGAAGAATCGGGAAATTATAGAAGAGCTTAAAAATACCTTCACTGAAGTAGATCTAGTTGAAGCAGGTATACTAGACGTTAAAGAAACGGGAATTGTTCCCTGTTCCCAATTATTGGGTATTTACAACAAAAAAGACCAATTTGTTAACAATATTTGCATCCCGTATTTTAACGCAGATGGGGAGCCGTTCTACCTAAGGCCGCACAAATTCGGGTTCAAAGGTAAAGGTATTAATGTATACGTTCCTGTTAGGAAAATAGATCCGACTAAACCACTCATATTAGCCGAGAGCGAGTTCAAGGCTGCTGCCGCTGTCCAGTATGGTTTCCCAGCAATAGGTGTTCCAGGTATTCACTCCTTTGCAGCCAGCAATTTTGATCGGCTCAAATCACTGATAATAGATTTGGGAGTTTCTGATGTAGTTGTGATGTATGATAATGAGATCAAAAATAACCCGTTACTTCCCAACTATAAAACTGAAGTACTTAAGCAATGGGATACTCAATGGAGAGCTATAGATATTAGTCGTAAACTAATGAAAGCCCTTCCCACACTCAAAGTTAAGGTAGGTGTGCTGCCCCAAAACTGGATGGTTGACGGTAAGATAGATATCGACGGAGCCTTGGCTGCTAAAAAGTCCCCTGCCGAATTCCGAAGTGTTGTATATAGGGCCTATCCCTGGAACGAATACTTAGAGACACTTCCCCCGGTGGCTCGCAAAATTATTTACAGAAAAATTCAAAGAGAATCTCTCTTAGATAACAGTCCCGTTAGAAAAGTTGCTAGAGTGGGGGATAGGCTGGGAGATATTGATGATAAAGATAGACCTATCGGTTACTACATTCGTAAAGAAATCAAAGTTAAAGGCGGGGATGAGAAAATGGGGTTTTGGGATCCCGTCACCAACTTTGTCATGGATATCTACAAAACTGTCATCGACGGTGAAGACTATGTGCGCGAAGTTATATTCCGTAGCCAGGATGGGACGCAATCTGACCCCGCCCTCTGTACCCGGGGTATGAACATCCTAAGAGATTTCAAAACATGGGCGTGGGCCCGCGGTGATTTCCACTTCAGTGGATCGCAGGATGATCTTGATAAGATTTGGAGGCTGGAGGGCCTGCTTTGCGATGGGCGTGAGATCGTCAGACCAGAGCAGATCGGATACATTAATTCGGTTCAGGATCCGATGTGGCTCTTTGGAAACGTCCTAATTAAGAGCGACGGGTCTATGCTCACTTGCGAAAATGGGGATGGTGTTATTTGGGATGGCCTCGTTGGCTACTCACCACGCAGTATTAGGGAAGATAAAGACAAAAAAGGAAAAGTTGCTACAAATTCTCAAGTTCCTGTGATTAATTTGGACCCGGAACAGGCGTTTGGGCTCGCCGAACTTAAAGCAGTAGGCAAGAGTATTGAAGGTATCCTAGGTACAAGAACGGTTACCCTTGCTTTAGGATGGCTAGTAGCTTGCCTCTTCTCTGACGAGATATTCAAGAAATATGCTATTTTTCCGCTACTCTGCATTTCCGGTAAACGCGAATCTGGAAAGAGCACTCTGGCTTCTTGGCTCATGGCCCTAGCTGGACAATCCGGAACCGACAATGCAGGCGATGGTATCGGAGAATCTACCACGGCGGGTGTAATTCGAAATCTTTCCTGGTTCAGTAATCTACCATACTGGTTGGATGAGTATCGTAACGACTCTACTGGTAAAAAGTGGGATTCATTCTTACGAAATATTTACCAAAGACAAGGGCCCACCAAAGGTACTCTGGGTAAACACATCCGATCTTACGACATTAATGCTTGCTTAATGCTTTCTGGAGAAGAAACTCCGCAAGATAACGCTTTGCTTAGTCGTTGCATTGTAATACCTCTTACTAAGAGAAAAAAAGGCAACTCTGATGCTTTCAATCAGATCGAAGCTTACCGGACCCAGAATCTATTATCACGTCTGGTCTACGAGGTCATCAAGCAGAGGAAGCAATTGTTGCCTATTGTTTTGGAAGCTATCGATGGCTGCAAGAAGCGTCTGATAAAAGAGGGTGTGGGCGATCGTATTGCGCTAAATTACGCTGTGGCTGCTATTTGCTATGACATTATCTTCCTCGCAGGAGAGGATACGGAAGTTCGGAGGCAATATTTGGAGTGGGTCATTAAAGAGGCCTCCCGCAATGAAGAGGAGAAAGAAAGAGAACATATGCTTTCAATTTTTATGGACGACTTGGTGGCTATGGGCGAGGATCTCAACCCTCACTACATGGTTTACAGTCAAAACGCAGACCCAAAAGGAAAAAGACGTATTGCGTTGCACTTTCCTTCTTTCTATAACCAATGGTCGAAGGAAGCTAGAAAGAAAGGTATGGAGCCATTCAAACGGCAGACTATCATAACTTATATACGCGATGAGAAGTATTACATTGAAGACAATATAGTTAAGAGAATCCAAGGAAAACCCGTCAGATCACTGATTCTGAGTTTGGATCCGGCGGACAATCCACCTGACGCGCTAGTATATTTGGCGGCTTCAGTGTCGGAAACTTCTGATGAAAACGCTAAGATTATTGGTCCCGCAGGCATCCCGCCAGAGATTTCTACTGATGATTTGTTTTAATTTTCAGAAGAAGCTAGTCGGTCCAGCCGCCGCGACCCGACAGAGAATCCGCAGAGATTTGAGCACTAAGCACTACTTTATTGAAGACCGCGTAGTGAAGCGGTCAAGACCCAACAATCAGTCGAATGTATTACATAATGCGCAATGTTGAAGCAGTCTTACATATCGGTGAACTATGCTCTAATCCAAATGGTTGCGGCTACCCAGCCTAAAACTTTGGTTAATCGGGGCTTTCGATTTACTCGCGCGTCCTACAAACCTCTTCATTTACCTCTCAACCGAGCCACCGCATTCTTAATAACAATATCTCGGTCATATCTTGTTGCATTTGCGGCAGAGCTACTAGCTAATCCGCGTGCTTGCGGCATTTTCAGAAGTTGACGTCATAGCCTATATATGTTAATATTATCGTATGAGCTACATCAATCTAAGTTCTCGCTACGAATTCTTAACTCAAGAGCGAGACCCAACAAGTATTCACGAAACTCCAACTAAGTTGCCGACCAGGTTCGGCGAGATATTGGAGGGGGTTGATCCAAAAGTTGCAAACGCTGCGCTACTAGGCACAGCCGTGGCCCTTAAGATGTTCTATGCCACGAAAGCAAAAGCAGCCAATTGGTATCGAAGAGTTAAGCAAGCAATCCAGACAAAACCTAATTTTGTTGCTTGGAAGGAAATGGATTCCAGGTTTCCAAAATCCCCCAAAATCCCCCAAAATCATTGAGGTAGTTGAATGAGGGTCTTTCTTCCCTCAGAACTAATGTTTCCATCAGTCACCTTCCTGACCTGTTCTAAGGAAGGATTAGTCTGAGATTTCTCCCATCCCAAAGTAGTC
>Ga0163154_10003136_pt1 | contig 23321 bp, 16 predicted proteins | sample OliLakLV19MP9P1_FD_148649 | JGI IMG/M metagenome (GOLD analysis project Ga0163154, IMG submission 148649) | Freshwater microbial mat bacterial communities from Lake Vanda, McMurdo Dry Valleys, Antarctica - Oligotrophic Lake LV.19.MP9.P1 | ecosystem: Environmental > Aquatic > Freshwater > Lake >... | reverse complement strand
ACATCGTGACCTCATCGACTATGTTGAGCGCGCTTTCACATTGGAAGCGCTCTTAATTTAACGAGGATATCACCATGCAATCCGGTTCCAAAACTTCATTTGACGCGCAGTATCAACGGCTGCTGCAACACCTGACCCTTAAAGGCCTTCAGCCAAAGACCATCGCCCACAGTGTCGTCTGTTGCCTGCGCGCCGCCGGCAACCCCTGGAACTGGGAAATGAGTCAGTTGCGCTTCCAGCACTTGGTGGCCGATGTCGATCTGCAACACGCGGTGCGCGCGGGCGTGAATGAAGTCGACATCGGGCGTGACTATTTGGAGCTGCGGCTGGAATGAGAAGTCGGCAACGGGAGCGCTTAGCAAAGACGCGTCAAGGGCGAGGAGGGCCGGTAAAGGCCAGCCCAATGTGCTTAATATTGTTCTGGCATCGCATCCGACCACCGATGACATCCTGGTCCGGCGTCAGATCAGGCGGCGACGCTACCGCATCGACAGTCGGCGACTCGCTGGACGCTTAGGGGTTTGTTTCGTTCTCATGCGCGTTCATTCGAGATCTCCGCTAGTTAAAGGCTGGGAAGAGCAATCGCCCTTCAACCTTCTAGTACGTAATGACAACGGGTGAGAAATCATCAGAAAATTTATTTTTACCTCTGGTCCACAGCGGAGTTTTCAGGCTTCGGGACGGCCTGGTAGGACGACTTCCAGGCCGCGGCCGTTGCATTGCACCAGCTGGCCAGTTGTCCGAGTACGGACTGCACAGCGGCATTCGCGGCGACCACGCCTCCGTATGGATTCTCGCTGGGCGCAGCCACTGAGGCCTCGAGGTCACGACGGGCGAGGACGCGCCGCGTGGTGCTGTCTACAAGGTAGGCGCGCAAGGTGAAACGTACCTTGCTCGGCTGGCTGCCGAAATCCTGTTGCAGCCTCAAGATCTCAGTGTCAAGACGCAGGTCACCGCTGGCTCCGGTGGTGCTGAGCAGCACGGCGTCAAATTCACCGCTAGCCTCTACAGCGGCAACCAGCAGCGGTGCCAGCATGCGCGCTGGCGTGTCGATCCACTGGCTGTGCGCAAAGTATTCCAGCTGGTAGGCCTGGCGCACATAGATAATGCGTTGGCTGTCGAATCCAGATGCGGCGCGCGGTGCATTGATTACCAGCGTAGGCGCAACCCTTTTTTGACTTGCGTCGGCTGTCAGCGCGGTGCGCTGTGCGCGCGGCGCGGGTCCGGGCGACGCCGCGTCGAGCGTGTAATAAGTCGGCTGCGGGCCGGGCTTGGGCAGCAGCCCGCTGCACCCGCTCAACGCCAGCGACAACGCGACGGCGCTGCACTTTAGAAATCGCGATGGAAGAAACTGCTTCATGGCTGTTGCTCCGCTGTCGAATCGCCTGCTGGCTTGCTGCGTTGCGACTTCGGCACCGACTCTCCCGGCCCCAGGGGCACCGGGCTGGTGCCAAAGATCAGGCTCGATGGATTGCGTTCGGTTTGTTCGCTGAGCCGGCGCATTGAGGCGGCGAGCACCTGCATTTCGCTCATCATATTTTGCAATTCGGGCAAAACCTCGCCGGTAAATCGTTGCAATTCGCCGCCGACGGAATCAATGGTCTTGCCGGCACTCGCGCTGGCGACGGCGACATTGTTGCCCATGCGTTCGACTGCCTCGGCGCCGTCGTCCATGCGATCCAGGGTCGGGCCGATTCGTGCGCTGATACGCGCGGTGTTCTGCATCGTGCGTGCGGCGTCGGCGATCGCGGCATCCAGCGTTTCCGAGCGTTGCGCGAGGGTGTGCGTGAACGTGGCGATGTCCGCGAGTGCGCTGCTGACGGCTGCGCGGTTTTCATCGCTGAGTAGCGCGTTGACATTGTTCGACGTGCCATCGAGTTTCGCCAGCACGTTGGTCAGGATCGTTTCCAGCCGAGCGCTGAGCGAAGGCTTAGTTTTGATCACCGGGTACTGCTCGCCCTCTTTGGCAAGCAACGGTGGGGCAGTCAAGGCGCCGCCGTCGAGTTCCAGATAGGCAATGCCGGTCAGTCCCTGCACCTTGAGCACCGCCACGGTATCTTGTTTGATCGGTGTGCCGCGTTCGATCGCGAGCAGTAGACTCACCCGTTGCGGGTTGGCCTGGTCGAGTTGGATGCTCTTGACCTTGCCGACCTCGACGCCGTTGTATTTGACCGGCGCATTGACGCTGAGACCGGCGACCGATTCTTCCACGATCGCCAAATAGAGGTCGTATTTGGTTTGCAGCGAACCGCCCGACACGATCCACAAAATCGCCGCGATCAGCGCCGAGCCGAGCACCAGCACGAAGGCGCCGACCAGTGTGTAGTTCACCTTGGTTTCCATCAGATCCTCTTCGGTTCGCTGGTGGTCGCCGCAGCGTTGCTTTGCGCCGTGGGCTGGTAATCCTTTGCAGCACGGCCGCGTGCGCCATCAAAGAACTGCCGGATGGCGGGGAGGTCGATATCTGCGAGTTCGGCCATCGAGCCGATGCCCTGTACCTTGCCGTCAGCCAGCACGGCAACGCGGTCAGCCACCTGCCAGAGCAGATCAAGATCGTGGGTGATCATGACGATCGTCAGGCCGAATAAATCGCGCAACTTCAGCACCAGTTCGTCGACGCCGCCGGCACTTGCGGGGTCCAGCCCGGCCGTTGGCTCATCCAGAAATAGCAGTTCCGGATCAAGCGCGAGCGCGCGTGCCAGCGAGGCACGTTTCATCATGCCGCCGCTGAGTTCGGCTGGATACTGCGCGCCGACCGCGGGGTCGAGGCCGGCCATTGCCAGCTTTGATGCCGCGATCTCATCGATCAAATCGTCCGCCAGATCGGTATGTTCGCGCAGCGGCAGACCGATGTTCTCCTGCACGGTCAGCGATCCGAACAAACCGCCATGCTGAAACATGACACCCCAGCGCAAGCGCATTTCGGTAGCTGCGGCTTCGTCGAGCGATTGCAGATCGACGCCAAGCACCTTGACCGTGCCCGAATCCGGTTTGTGCAGCAGAATCATTTCGCGCAGCAGGGTTGATTTACCGGAACCACTGCCGCCGATCAGCGCGAAGATTTCGGCGCGCCGCACCTTCAGGTTGATGTCGCGGTGCACAACGTGGCTGCCGAACGACGTCGAGACCTTGCTGAGCTCAATGACCACGTCGTCAGTCTGGGCCGGCTCGCGCATGTCAGATGTCCAGCGCGCTGAATACGACCGAAAAAAGCGCGTCGGCGACGATCACCATGAAGATCGATTGCACCACGCTGCGAGTGGTCTGGCGTCCGACGCTGTCGGCGCCACCGCGGGTACGGAAGCCCTGAAAGCAGCCGACGGTTACAATGATTAGCGCAAACACCGGCGCCTTGCCGATGCCGACCGTAAAGGTCGTTAATACGATCGCCTTGACGAGGCGATCGAGAAATTCGCCATAGCCAACGTCGAGCTGCGAACTTGCCATGAGCATGCCGCCGAACACGCCGAGAATGTCCGCGAACACCGTCAGCAATGGCAGCGCAATGACCAGGGCAATCAGTTTGGGCAGCACCAGCATTTCCTGCGGCGAGATGCCGAGCGTGCGCATCGCATCGATTTCCTCGGTCACCTTCATCGTGCCGATCTGCGCGGCATAGGCCGAGCCGGAACGCCCGGCGACGATGATCGCGGTGATCAGTGGCGCAAACTCACGCAGCATCGAAATACCGACCAGATCGGCGACAAAGATGTTGGCGCCATACTGACGGAGTTGGTCGGCCCCCTGGTAGGCGACCACCACACCGAGCAGGAAGGCGAGCAGACCAACGATCGGCAATGCATCGAAACCGGCGCGGCGAATGTTGTACAAAACCGGACGCCAACGGATCGTGCGCGGACGCAGCACGCTGCGGCCCAGCGCGATTGCGGTTTCGCCGACGAAAGCGAGCAGCGCGTTGCTTTCCTCAACCACCGGCCAGGTGCTGCGGCCGATGTTTTCGAGCGTCGATCGCGCCGGTTTCGCCGCGGCAGCGGGCTTGCTCGCCTGCGCGGCCACTTGCTCAGCGACCGCGTCCATCAGTTTCACGAAACCTGCCGGCAAGCCCTGCAAGTGGATCACGACACCCTCGTTGCGCAAGCGCAGCATCAGCTTGTGCAGCAACCATGCGCCGGCCGAGTCCAAGGCCTCGATTTGCGCCGCATCGGCGGTGACCTCGCCCGTTCCGTGCAGTTTGAGCGCGTCCAATTCCCGCACGACCGCGCCCAAGCCACGCGCCGTCCACCGCCCGGACAAGCTCAGCTCCTGCGGGCTCAGCTGTGCTATTGCCGCGGCTGCTTGCTGGGTCGATTTCATAGGTGAAACAAGAATTGCCGGTTTGCCCCGTGTTCGTATGTTCGCGAGCCCACAGAGAGGGAGGTATCTCGATCGGGATCACGAGCGCGCCCATCGCAGCAACGCGCGTTGCGAAGCGCGCTTGAAATCGCAGCCCGACAAATCCAGGACCTAGCAGCCTGTCGGGCTTTCCTCGCGAGTGCGCTGCTGGCGTCCATCGGTTGGCGGTACCGGACGTCGCAGGCCCTGGGCTGATGCCATCAAACCCAAGTCAAATTTAGAAACTTGACGTCATTCGAGGCAGTTGCTGTTCTCAAGGGCTTCTAAGCACAGGAAGACCCGTTGTTTTGAGATTGAAGCGCCGTAGGGGCTAAATGTGGGTAGAAAAGGGGCACCAACAGGCAAGCATCCCGTAGGGTTGCAACCTTTAACCTTTAACCTTTAACCTTTAACCGACATTACTTCCCTACGGGGCGGGGCCTGTTTTTGGGCTTCTTTTCTACCGACATTAGGTCCCTACGGGACGAAAGTATTGATCCTAGGATGATGCACGGTGAGGCGAGGTTCGAGTGGTTTTCCTACAGCATTGCAGGAAATCAGCCACTGACGCTGCAGCGCCTGAGCCGCATGCTCCATCAAATTCGCCGCAAAGACGAGCATCCCAGATGAACACAGACTTACAGCAAGCCCTTGAGCAGCACTTTGGCTTTGCTGATTTTCAGCCCGGACAGCGTGCGGTGATTGAGCACCTGATGGCGGCTCGTTCTGCCGCGGCGGTGTTCCCGACCGGTGGTGGCAAGTCGCTGTGTTACCAGTTGCCGGCCTTGCTGTTGCCGGGCGTGACGGTGGTGGTGTCGCCGCTGATTGCGCTGATGAAGGATCAGATCGACGCGCTGGCGCGCCGCGGGATTGCCGCTTCCCGGCTGGATTCCTCTTTGGATGCCGCCGAGGTTCGCACAGTGATGGCAAAGCTGCGTAGTGGCGAGCTACGCCTGCTTTACGTTGCCCCGGAACGCTTCAACAACGAGCGCTTTCGTGCGGCGATGGCCGGTATTCACATCAGCCTGTTTGCGATTGACGAGGCGCACTGCATTTCCGAGTGGGGACACAATTTTCGACCGGATTACCTAAAGCTTGCGGGAATCGCACGCAAGCTCGGCGTTGAACGTGTGTTGGCACTCACGGCCACGGCGACCGCGCCCGTGCTGGCCGATATCTGTCGTTTGTTCGAGATTAGCGATGACTGCGCGGTGCGCACCGGTTTCTACCGCGCCAATCTGCAGTTGTTGACGCAGGTGGTGACCGCTGGTGAGCGCGATGCGGCGCTGCTGGCTGCGCTAGGCAGTCGCCCGCCGGGTCCGGGCATTGTCTACGTGACTCGCCAAGCGACGGCGGAAACGCTTGCGCTGAGTTTGAGCAGGGCCGGCTGGCCAGCGCGCGCCTATCACGCGGGCATGGACGCAGCCTTGCGCAGCGAGGTGCAGGAGTGGTTCTTAAGCTCCGAAAGCGCGCTGGTGGTGGCAACCATTGCCTTCGGCATGGGCGTGGACAAGTCCAATATTCGCTATATCTACCATTACAACCCACCGAAGAGCCTGGAGAACTACGCCCAGGAAATCGGCCGCGCCGGGCGCGATGGCAAGCCTTCGGTGTGTGAGGTGCTGTTCTGCGCCGACGATCTGAATGCGCTGGAGAACTTCATCTACGGCGACACGCCGGATGCGGTCGCCGTCGCCAGCTTGATCAAGGGACTGTTCGCTTTGGGGCCAAAATTCGATCTGGCGCTGGTGGAAACTTCCAATCGATACGACATCCGTCCACTGGTGCTGCGCACCTTGCTCACCTATCTGGAACTCGATGGCTATTTGGAAGAAGGCACGCCGTTCTATTCGGATTATCGCTTCCAGCCGCTCAAAACGTCGGCGCAGATCCTCGACGCTTTCGAGGGCGAACGCCGCGATTTCCTGCGCGCCTTGTTCGCCCAAGCGAGGCGCCAGCGGACTTGGTTCAGTATCGATATCGATGCCAGCATCAAGGCGCTCAAGTGCACGCGCGAGCGCATCGTCAAGGCGCTGGACTGGCTCGGCGAGAAGGAGTTTGTGCTTTTGCAGGTGGCCGGGGTGCGTAACAGTTTTCGATGCCTGCGCGAACCTGCGGATATTGCGCAACTCGCACACGCCCTGCACCAGCGCCTGCTCGCGCGCGAAGCGGCCGAGTTGCGGCGCTTGCAACAAGTGACTCAACTGCTGTTTCTGCCCGAATGTCGCAGTCGCGCGCTGGCGCTGCATTTTGACGAAAATTTGCTCAGTGCCTGCGGCAGTTGCAGCGCCTGTCTCAATCAAACCGCCACGCTGCCCAGCCGCGCGCGGCCGACCATCCCGGCGACGCTCGCCGCTCAGCTCGCCGCGCTTATCGACGCCAACGGCAAGTCGTTGGGCAATGTCCGCAGCCTGACCCGCTTCCTCACCGGGTGTACCTCGCCGGGACTGACCCGTGGCAAACTCGCCAAGCATCCGCTGTTCGGGGTATTAGCCCAGGTGCCCTTCAGCGAAGTGTTGGAATGGTCGCGGAAGCTGTCAGTGCATTTGAACGCGTAGAGTGCGCGTAGGTCTTAAGCAGCCCAACTGCGCTTTTGATAAAGGACCAACGGCCCGTTCTATACCAGTCTGGGGCAACGCCCCAGGTAACAGGGTCAATAAGATTCCAGAGCGCTGAAGGCGCGACCCCTATGCAGTTGGGTGTCACGTAATGGGCCGGGCTTTGCGCCCTCACGTTGTTTGGCGGCGGTTGCCTGGAGCCTTGCCCCAGGCTGGTATGAAATCGCGCCGTTGGCGCTGCTTACCTCGCTGCGTTTTGCCCCGACTAAGTGTTCCTGGAAGGCTCCAATGCCATTGAGCAGCGCTGCAGCCTACTTGCTGGGCCGCAGCTTTTGCATCCAGCTCAAAAAGCGGCGCAAATCCAGGGGTTTGGGCAGAAATGCGTTAGCGCCGGCCTGTTCGGCGGATTGCCGGGTCAGGGTGTCGCTGGCGCCGGAAAACACGATGATGGCGCCGGCAAATCGTCGTAGGCGCAGTTCCTGGGTGATCGCCAGCCCCGAGCGCGCGCCTAAGTCGACGTCGATGACAACCAGCGCTGGATCAAAGCTGGCCACTCGGGCTTCCGCCAAGCTGGGATCACTCAGCATCTCCGGTTCATAACCGGCGTCGCGGAGCGACCAGACCAGAAGCTCGCAGATGTCCACGTCGTCGTCGATGATCAATACGCGGCGATTGTGCAGGGTCAGATCGGGCTCGTCTGAGGGGCGCACGATCGGTGGGCCGATCATTTCTGGCGCTTCCTCTGGCAAACGCACCTCGATGCGGGTGCCGACACCCACCACCGATTGCAAATGCAGCGTGCCACCCATCGATTCGACCAGCTGCTGAACAATCGACAAACCCAGCCCGGCGCCTTCTCGACCTTGCTGTGCGCCGCGATTGAGCGGTTCGAACACGCGCTTTTGGTACTCCGCGGCGATGCCTATACCGGTATCGCTGACCACCAAGCTGAGCGTCTTGCCGTCCCAATCCAAATTGGCTTCGACGCGTCCGGTCGGCGTGTAGCGCACCGCGTTGGACAGCAGATTGATCAAGATTTGCTGCAGCTTCAGTTGATCGTAAAACGGCGATCGTTGCGCACTCGAGCTTGCCCTGACGGTGAGCGCCAAGCCTTTGCCGTCGGCCATCGGTCGAACAATGGTCTCCACATCGCGGGCTAAGTCGTCCAATGCGAAAGGGTGCCGCTGGATATGCGTTTCGGGATGTCCGTGGCGCGCCAGTTCCAGCAGGTTTTCGGCCAAAGACTTCAGATACACGGCGTTGCGTTGGATCGCGCCCAGCGCCCGGTGCAGCGCCATGTCGTCCTTTAGGTAGGGCTCGAGCAGCGCGGCATATCCGCTGATGGAAGTCAGTGGCGTGCGCAAATCGTGCGCCAGCGTATCGATCAAACGCCGTTGGAAGAGTTGGGTTTCAGTCAATACGCGACTGCGTTGTTCCAATTCGATGCGTGCCTTTTTTAGCTCGCGAATGGTCCGCGATTTTTCCATGCTGGACAGCGCCAGCTCATTGGCGGCTTGTTGGCGCTCGGTCAATTCGGCGTTGCAGACATCCGAATCGGTGATGACGATGTGGTCAAAGGGCTGGTCGGGTATCCATTGCAGGGCCACGTGATGACCGTGCGCGATCGCCACCAGCGGCCAATAACACGGTGACTGCCGATCCGCCCCGACCAACATATCGTCAACCAAACGCAGCAAGGCACGCACATCGCCGTCCACGTGGCCATAGTGCGCTGCATCACCCTGCAACTCGCGCACTTGGCCATCCGCATCGACGCTCAGCACCAACGGGTGCGCACGATCAATCAGGTTGCGCTGCAGCGCTGCTGCCACCTTCGGCGGATAGCGATTCATGCTGACACCTCCATGATGCGCCGTGCCAGTTCGGCAAAGGCCTCGTCGACGCCCTGGCCGTCCATTGCGCTGGTGCGCCAGGTGGGCAGGCTTTGTTGTAGCCGCAGAATGTCGCTGGCCGACACCTCCCAGCGATCAATCAGATCCAATTTGTTGACCAACATCACCACTGGCACGCCCGGCAGATGTTTTTGCGATTGCATCCACAAGTACAACGCGGCGCGCAAGCTGGCTTCGCGAGTGCCGTCGGCGACCAACATCAGACCCTGTGCGCCGCGGATGTAACTGCGATTCATGCTGTCCAACTCGGACTTGCCGGCCAGATCCCAAACCACCAGCTTGACCGCCAGCTGCGCCAGCTCGATACGTTTACTATCGACTTTGACGCCCACGGTGGTCAGGTATTTGTCCGCGAAGGTGTTGCGCACAAAACGCGCCACCAAACTACTCTTGCCGACGGCGAAATCGCCCAGCAAGCAGATTTTGCGCGCCATCTCAGCCATGACCTTGCTCCAAAACGACGCGTACGCTGACCGACGGCAGTTCGCCATCGCGTTCATCGGACACGATCCGAATGCGGTTTGCGGGGACCGAATGCGTCATTAACACTCCAGCTAGCGCTTGCGCTCGATTGGCGCGCAACGTGGCGTTAAGGCTAGCGCTACCGCCATCATCACTCCAGCCACGCAGCTCGAAAATCGCGCTCATTTCGCATTCTTCGGCCAGCAAGATGGCTTCGGTCAGTTGCGCAGCCAGCGCGATTGCCATGTTTTGCGCGCCGGCGTCTAGTTGCACCGCGCCGCGCGCGAAGCGCATCAACTGGCTTTCAATCTGTGTCTTGAGCGCATGCAATCGCGCCAATTGCTGCGCATCGACGCGGATTTGCAACGCGGAACTGTCCACTTTGCTGATCCCCGTCAGCGCCCAGGCGCGGCTCGCTAAGCGTTGGGCAAAATCGCGCTGAGCGGCGCCGCTGACCAATAGCACGCCATTCGCCACGCGCAGTTGCACCTCTGCCGGCGCCGTCAAGATGCGTTTGGCGCGCTGCAAAAGCAGCGCATCGTCGAGCGCCAGATAAGGCTGCGTTTTGAAAATCAGTTGCTCGGCGGCCAGACCGGTCTGTGCGCGCAGCTGTTCGATGCTCGGCGCATCGGGATCGCGCAGTGCGCGCAGGTGCCAAACGCCGTCGAAGCGTAAATCCAGCAAGACCCAACCGGGGGTCGCGGCAATCGCTTGGCGCAGTTGCGTGGCTTGTTCCTGATGTTGCCAGCGTTGCCAAATCCAGCCGCAAATCAGCACGACGAGTAGCACGCTGATCAGCAGCAGCGGCCAGCGCGCTGCCGTTGGCGCCGTCTGGCTGGCGCCCAGCCCGTTCAAGTCAGCAACCACCAGCGCCTGTGTCGCGCGGGTTTCCCAGTCAAATGGCGCGCCGTCGGGCAGCGCGTCCCGCTCGCGGTGCAACTGCTCCAGCGCGCTGTGCAGGCGCTCAGCCAACTGCAAGGGTGGCACGCCGCGCACAAAACAGGCGAGCACCGCGACCGGCCCCTCGTACACCTGCAACAGGTGCTCACCAACGGTGGCCGATGCTAAACCGCCCTCGCTGGACGCCGCCTGCACCGAATCACGCACAAAATCGCCGATCGCGGTGAGCATGCCGGCGATCGCGTCGGCATCCAGATCAGGCAATTGCGGCGCGCTGTAGCGGTGCAGCAATAAACCGGATTCGCGTTCGATCAAAAACAAATGATCGATGCGGTAGCGCAGCGTGTGTTTCATCACCACTTGCGCAAACGGCACGCCGCTGCGCCAGGACTCCAAACGCCAAGCCAGACCGCGCGCTGTCAGGCTGTGATCCAAGGCGCGATTCAGATCGACGACAAAACCGCGCAAAGCCTCGGCGATCGCTTTGCGGATGGTCGGGCCGATGATCGGAAATAGCGCATCAACAATGGTATGCCGATCGCGGCGCACCGCATCGCTCAGCGCCGCGGCCACCACTGGCGCCAAAGCCTGCTGCAGCGCCGCGCCACGCTGCGCTTGCGCGGCCTCCAGCATTTCCGGCAAACGCTGCGGCATGTCACGCTGCGCGCGCTGCAAGGTCTCGATTTGCGCCTGCTGTTGCCGTAAATCGTCCTGCTCGGGCGATAACAACAATTGGCGCAGTTGATCGAGTTTAGTCAAGATCGCGCTTGCGGTAAGTCAAACTCGCCATTCAAGCGCATGGCGACCTCGGTCAGCAGCGCGGCCAGATCGGCGCGGCCGACCTTGTCACCGCGCAAATCCTGATCGGAGCGCGCCAGGGCGGCGCTTAACTCGCTCACCCGGGTTGCCATCAGCTGGCGAAGCTCGGCCAGCGCTTCGCGTTGACGCTCGTCTTTGGCGCCAAAATCCGATTCCAAAGCTTGCAAACCACCCTGCAACTCGCCGCGTAAAGTGCGTTGGCCTTGTTGCAATCGGGTTTCCAGATCGTCGATGCCGGCGGTGCGATCCGCAATTTCCTGGCGCAGTTGTTTAGTCAGCTTGTCAAACTGATCGTCTAGGCGTTTTTCCAACTGCCCAATTCGTTTGTCGAGGTCACTGTGCAGGCTTTGACTCTCGCTTTCCAAGCGTTGCGACAGATCCAGAAAACGACGCTCGTAGTCGCGCATCTGCCCGCCAAACAGGATGTCTCGAATTTGATCGACGTTGCGATCATTGCCGGTCTCGCTCCTGCGCGCACTCCGCGTGGTGTCAGGCGGCGCAAGTGGCACCGTGATTGGGGATTTTGCAAGCTCATCAGGCGCTACGCTCGCCCCGCGTTTGCTTCTGGCAGCCATAGCGCTTTTCCTCGCCGATCACGCAAATTAGCGCAAAGTGCGGGCAAATGCGCGCCGAGCAGCCGGTCGGACTTTCATCGCGAGTAGAGCGCTTCCAAACAATGCGCCCGACCGGCCTTTTGGCAGGCGCTGAGCACGCTGCCGCGACAAGCCGGTTCCCCGGCTGCAGATCGAGATGCACGTCACGCTGGCCATGCGCGACGGACAGTGAGGCTTGACAGCCCAGCCGCGCGCGCTGATCGTGCAGACATGACTGCTCATACTTTTCGACTGAATGACCGTGACATCGCACTGGACGATGTGGACCCGCGCGAATCTTTGTTGCGCTGGCTGAAGCGGCGACGCTTGACCGGCACCAAAGAGGGCTGTGGGGATGGCGACTGCGGTGCGTGCACCGTGGCGCTGATTGAGCGTGACGCCAGCGGATTGGGGCGCTATCGGGCGGTGAATGCCTGTTTGTTGCCGATGGGTCTGTTGCTGGGGCGGGAAATCATCACCGTTGAAGCCTTGGCCGATGGTGAGCACCTGCATCCGGTGCAACAGGCTTTGGTGGATAGCGCCGGTTCGCAATGTGGTTATTGCACGCCTGGATTTGTGATGAGCCTGTTTGTCGGTTATTACGAGGGCGATTTTGACGATCATGTGATCGATGGCAATTTGTGCCGTTGCACTGGTTACCAGCCGATTCGCAAAGCCGCCGCAGCGCTGGCGGCACAAACGCGCCCCGCTGATCGATTTTCGGCGGCGCTGACTCACCCGCCAGCGGCCCCAGCGGCTGCGGTTGGCGCGCAGCGCGTTTTCCACAACCCGGACACGCTGGTCGCGGCCTTGGCGCTAAAAAAGGCCCACCCAGACGCGATCTGGATTGCTGGCGCCACCGATTTGGGGGTCGCCCTCAGCCGTGGTCAAACGCTGGCGCCCACGCTGATCGCTATCGATAACCTGATCGAATTGCAGGTTCTTGCAGTCGAAGAAACGCAGGTGCGCATCGGCGCTGGCGTTTCACTGGCGCGCTTGGAACGTGAGATTCCCGGTGTTTTTCCGGCGCTGGATCAAATGCTGCCGTGGTTTGCCGCGCGGCAAGTCAAAAATCGCGCGACGTTGGGTGGCAATCTAGGCAGCGCTTCCCCGATTGGCGATCTGTTGCCCTGGCTGCTGGCGCACGATGCAGTCGTCGAAGTGCAAGGCGTGAACGGTGCACGCGAACTGCCCATCGACCGCTATTTCCTCGACTATCGGAAAACCGCATTGCTGGCCGACGAGCTGATCGTCGCGCTACGGGTCCCGCGTTTGGCTTCGATCCAGGCGGCGTACAAGGTTGCCAAGCGGCAAACCGATGACATCAGCATCGTCGCGGCGGTCTACGCGTTGAGCTTGCACGAGGGCCGCGTGCGCCATGTTCGCCTCGCCTACGGCGGCGTAGCGGCGATCCCGCAACGCGCGCTGCGCACCGAGGCGTATTTGCTCGGCCAGCCACTGGATGGGCAAACCTGCGCGACGGCTTGCGCGATGTTGTGTGCGGAGTTCAGCCCGCTCAGTGATCAGCGCGGCAGCGCCGATTACCGGCGCGCCTTGTGTGGCAGTTTGTTCGCCAAGTTCATCGAGGAGCACGCACCGTGAGCCGCACGAAGCATGAAAGTGCGGCCGGACATGTCACTGGGCGCGCGGTTTACACCGATGAACAACGCGAACCGGTCGGCATGCTGCGTTTGTACCCAGTGCAGGCGCCGCACGCGCATGCGCGCATTGTCAGCTTGGATGCGTCGGCCGCGCGCGCTTGGCCGGGCGTGCACGCGGTGCTCACCCCCGCTGACATCCCGGGCGCCAACAATACCGGGCCGATCTTGCACGATGAGCCGCTGATTCCGGCCGATTTCGTCAGCTATTTCGGGCAAGCCGTGGCCTGGGTGGTGGCCATCGATAGCGCCACGGCCGCAGCGGCGGCGCGTTTGGTGCGCGTCGATTATCAGCCTTTGTCCGCCTGTTTGAGCGTAGATCAGGCCATCAAGGAACAGCGCTTTCACTTGCCCGCCGCGAAAGTGGAACGCGGCGATGTCGACAGCGCCATAGCCCGCGCGCCGCAGCAATTAAGTGGCAGCGTGCGCTGTGGCGGACAAGACCATTTTTACTTGGAGACCCAGGCCAGCTGGGTGCAAATCGACGGCGATGGCATCGTCCAAGTCACCGCATCCACGCAACATCCATCAGAAACGCAAGCCATCGTCGCCCACGTGCTGGGACTGCCGAGCAACAAAGTGGTCTGTAAATGTCTGCGCATGGGTGGCGGTTTTGGCGGCAAAGAAACGCAAGCCAATGCCTTTGCGGCGCTCGCCGCGTTGGCCGCGCAAATCACCGGTCACCCAGTGGGCATACAACTGCCACGCGCGCTGGACATGCAATTGACTGGCAAACGCCATCCGTTTGTCGGGCAATTTAATGTGGGATTCGACGCCGACGGCCTGTTGCTGGCGCTGGAGGTCGATATGGTGGCCGATGGCGGTTGGAGCTGTGATCTATCGCCGCCGGTGCTGATGCGCGCGATGGTGCATGTCGACAATGCCTATTTTGTGCCGCATATGCGCGTGATGGGTCGCATCGCCAAAACCAACGTGGCGTCCAACACGGCGTTTCGCGGCTTTGGCGGACCACAAGGCATGTTGATTGGCGAGGAAGTCTTAGATCGGGTGGCCCGCCATTTGGGCTTAGCGGCGGAAGTGGTGCGCGCGCGCAACCTCTATCACAGCGACGCATTGCCAGAGCGTAATACGACGCATTATGGCCAGCCGGTGGTCGACAACCCCTTGCCACAATTGTGGGCGCAGCTATTGCAAAGCAGCGACTTTGCGCAGCGCCGCGCGGCGATCAACGCCTACAACGCCGGCCAAACCAAGCGCAAACGCGGTATCGCGATCACCCCGGTGAAGTTCGGCATCTCGTTTAACAAAACCGAATACAACCAAGCCGGCGCGCTGCTGTTGATCTATCAAGACGGCAGCATCCAGTTGAACCACGGTGGCACCGAAATGGGCCAAGGGCTGCACACCAAGATGATCACGGTGGCCGCGCGCACGCTGGGCGTATCGCCAGAGCGCATCCAAATCATGACTACCAGCACCGACAAGGTGCCCAATACCTCGGCGACTGCCGCCAGCGCCGGATCCGATCTGAACGGCCAAGCGGTCAAAGCAGCCTGCGAAACCTTGATCGCGCGTTTGGCCCCGGTGGCGGCGCAATTATTAGGCGGCGCGGCCGACGAAGTGGTGTTTGCTGAGGATCGCGTGACTTTGCGGGCGTCCAGCAGCGTGTCTTTCGCGCAAGTCGTGCAAGCCGCCTACAGCGCGCGCATCAGCCTGTCCGCAACGGGTTACTACCGCACGCCGATCATCCATTGGGACGCCGCCGCCGCGCGCGGTTATCCGTTTTACTACTTCGCGTATGGCGCCGCGGTCAGCGAAGTCGAAGTGTGCGCGTACACTGGCGTGCACCAACTGCGTCGCGTGGACATCCTGCACGACGTCGGTGAATCCCTCAACGAGGGCATCGACCGCGGTCAGATCGAAGGCGGTTATGTGCAAGGCTTAGGCTGGCTGACCTGCGAAGAGCTGTGCTGGAACGCCAGCGGCAAACTGCTGACCGACGCACCCAGCACCTACAAAATCCCCACCGTTGGCGACGTACCGATCGATTTTCGGGTTGATTTGTTCCGCCGCGATAAGCCACCCAGCGCACAAGTTATTTTCAACAGCAAAGCGGTCGGCGAACCGCCATTCATGCTGGCCTTAAGTGTGCGCGAAGCCCTGCGCGACGCCGTCGCCGCCTTTGGCGATGCGCGCGAGGTAGCGCTCGATTGCCCCGCCACACCGGAAGCGATTCACCGGGCAATAGGGCATGTAACCGAAAAAAGGCACGCCGATTTAGCCCTGATTTTTCATGAATTCGCGCGATGATCGCGCAGGACATTGATCGTCCGGTGTTCTTTTCGAAGGCGCGGTGTGGTGATCCTAAGCCGGACAAGCGGGAACCAAACACACAAAAGTCTTCGCATGATTTGTCAAGCTGCCAGGCCGCCAGGCCGCCGTCAAAATGGCATTTGCGATTTCGATCACCGCAATAACGCGGTGTGAAGCGTCTGCAATTTACGACCGGCGACTTTCTCGGCAATTGCGATGAATTCGGCCGTGCTGACCTCGCGTTCGCGCATCAACAAGCGGGTGACGTCGTCCAGGTTTTTCCGGGTCGACGTGGCTTTTTTGATTTCATTATCGACCGCCAACATCAAAACCGCGGCGCGTGCAGTGATTGCGCCGCTGGAACCCTCGGTGCGCAGCGTTTTGATGTTTTTGCTCCATTCCTTGAGCCCATCGATGGTGCGTTTATGGCGCTCATTGGTCATGCCACCGCTGCGCAACATCACCTCAATGGCGTAGAACTCGGCCAGGCCTTCGGCCAGCCAATCGTCGCTGCGGTTCTGGCCGCGAATGCGGGTGATCACGTGGGTCAGTTCGTGCAGTAGCGTGCTGGTGGCGTTTTCGCTGACCATCGGCCGATCTAGGTGCAGGTACAAGGAACGCGGCGCCGACAAACCACCACGCCACATCGGATCCGGCGCTTGGACGATTAGAATTTTCGGCGGCAGTTCGCCAAACGCATCTTTCATCGTCGGCAGCGAATAGTTCAAAAAGGCCAGCATGTCCATGCGGCGCATGCCTTCGTCTTTGGGCGCGCTGAGCGCGATTTCGGTGCCGGCGATCACCTCGCGACGCTTGCCCAAATCGCCGACCAACATCCAGCCGACTGGTCGGTCGAAGCGCCGATCAGCATCCTCCACAAGGAAGCTGCCATCCGGCCCAGCTAAATAGGCGGTATCCGAATTCCAGCCTTGGGGGAGGGTAAACTTGAGTCTGGCGCGTGACTGCGCACCCTTCTTTGCACGCACGCGGACGCTGGGAAACACGTGATCGCCGCGAAACAGCGCCCAGTCGCCTGGGAAGTAACTGCGATAAGTACCGTTGTCGCGACGCTCCTCCACACGTACCCGCCAGCGAATCGAGCCACCCGCTGCCGGCGGTGTCCACAACACGCGTTGCCCTTTGCGTTCTAGTTTGCCGTCACCGCTGACGGCCGAATAGCTAGCCGGAAAAGCAAAGTTGAGCGTGCGCACTCGCTCGCTGCCCTTACCCAATTCCAATGAGCCCAGTGCCGACTTGGTTTTCACATCAAAGGCCAGATGCCAAGTCAAATCGTAGGTGGAAGCCACTGCCAAGCGGGTGGCAAACAACATCGCACAGCAAAGAAACGCTCTGAACATCAGTGAAAGACCTAGGTTGGTGGGGTTTTGCCGCAGGTGGTTGGTCGCGGCGTTGTTTTTCAGAGCGGGCGCCGTTTAGCGGGCGAAATCTCCAGCCAGTGCTTTGTAGAGTGCGGCCAAGTGAGTGGCGCGCTGCGTACTGGTTTCGGCGAGGCGATCTTCGAAGTCTAACAGCGAGCGTTCGGCGTCGAGCACGGCTAGAAAATCGCTGGCGCCGGCATCAAAACGTAGCTTCGCCAAGTCCAGCGCTTTGCGGGATTCGCTGACCGCCATGCTGAGCGCCGCGGCTGATTCGTTACTCGCGCGATACGCCGCCATGGCGTTTTCGGTTTCCTCCAGGGCACGCAGTATGGTTTCCTGGTAGGCGGCGATGGCGCCATCGGCGCGTGCGCGCTGCGCCAGCACGCGTTGTTTAATGCGGCCAAAATCCAGCAGGCTCCAGGTCAACGATGGCCCAAACTGCCAACGCTGCGCAGCATCATCAAGCAAATCGGGAGCGCGCTGGGCGGTTGCACCAAAACTGCCCAACAGCGTCAGCTTGGGAAAAAACTCTGCCGTTTCAACGCCAATGCGCGACACTTCTGCGGCCAATCGATGTTCGGCCTCGCGCACATCGGGTCGACGCGCCAGCCATTGTTCGGGCGTGCCGACCGTCACCAGCGCCGGTAACGCGGGTAGCGCCTTGAAAGGCGCCAATTGCGCACGCAGTTTTTCGATCGGTAGCGCGGTTAGCACCGCCAAACGTTGTTCTTGACGCACCACGTCGGCCTGCGTCTGTGGCAGTTGCGCGGCCACCGATAATCCCAGCGCGTTGGAACGTGCGACATCCAGCTCGGTGCCACGGCCAGCATCCAGCTGTTTGCGCAGAATATCGAGATTCTCTGCAAGGTTTGCCAGATTGCGCTGTTGCAGTGCCAAGCGCGCCTGCGTGCCACGCAGCGCGAAGTAGGCCTGCGCGGTTTCGGCAATGATCGATAAGCGCGTCGCTTGCAGCGCCGCCGCGTAGCGATCCACCTCTCGATAGATCGCCTCGCTCTGCCGGCGCAGCGAGCCAAACAGATCGATTTCCCAGGTCAGATCAAAACCCGCCCGATAGGTGTCGGTGCGGCCCTGATCGGATGGAATGAACGGGTCATCGCCGGACGGACTACTGCGCTCGGCGTCGGCAAGCGTGTGGGTGGTTGGGAACAAGCTGTAGAAACTCAAGCCGGCCAGAGAACGCGTCTCATCCAACCGCGCTAGCGCCTGCGCCAGCGTGGTATTGGCCGCCAACGCACGCTCAATCAGCGCATCCAGCTCTGGCTCTTGAAACGCCGCCCACACGCTGCTCACCGGCGTTTGCGGATAAGCCGTGCCTTGCGCCTGATCAAAACGCGGCGCTAGATCCGAACTGGGCCGCACAAACTCGGGCCCGACATTGCAAGCGGCGAGGGCAAACGCGATGCAAGCCGCAAGGGTGAGCTTACCTGCGCGCCCGGTCATCTTATCCATGTGCCACCTCCACCAGAGCGTGCCGAGCATCGCGGCGCACTGCCCATTTTCTTAACACCACGTAGAACACCGGAGTAAAAAACAAGCCGAAGAAGGTCACGCCGAGCATGCCGGCGAACACGGTAACGCCCATCACGTGACGAACTTCAGCGCCGGCGCCGGACGCGAACACCAACGGCAATACGCCCATGATGAAAGCGAAGCTGGTCATCAGAATCGGGCGCAAGCGCAGGCGGCAGGCTTCAATGGCGGCATCGACGATGCCCATGCCGGCTTCTTCCAGATCGCGGGCAAACTCGACAATCAGGATGGCGTTTTTGCAGGCCAGACCCATCAACACCACCAAGCCGATCTGCGTGAAGATGTTGTTATCGATAAACGTTGGCGGCACGCTCATCGGCGGTGGTGGGATCCAACCCATGCCTATCGACATTCCAAACCAAGCACCATTGATGAAATTGAGCAGCCAGATACCGCCGATTGCGCTCAGCAAACACAATGGCACGATCAAAATCACCGCGAGTGGCAAAGTCCAGCTCTCGTACAGCGCGGCCAACACCATGTAGACCAACAACACGCATAACGGGAATACCAATAGGGCCATCGAACTTTGGGTGACTTCTTGATAGGTCAAACCGGTCCATTCGATCTGCATGCCTTGCGGCAAAAGCTGGGTGGCCATCGCCTGTATTTTGCTGATCGCTTGTTGCGAGGACATCAGCGCCGGATTGATGCCAGCCTGCAGATCAGCCGCCGGATAACCGTTGTAACGCACGACTGGATCGGGGCCAAAACTCGGCTTAATTTCTACCACGCTGCCAATTGGCACCATTTGGCCGGCTGCATTGCGCACTTTGATGCGGGCGATATCGGCCACTTCGTCGCGGAAGGCGGCATCGGCTTGCGCGTAGACGCTGTAGGTGCGGCCAAACAAGTTGAAGTCGTTGACGTAGGCTGATCCCAAATAGACCTGCAAAGCCGTGTAGATCTCGGTCAGCGCCAAGCCCAATTCTTTGGCCTTGTTGCGATCAACAATGGCATCTAACTGCGGCACATTGGCCTGGAAGGAACTAAATACCGCGTACGGGTCAAAGCCCGGCGTGCCCTGCAATGCAGCGGAAAAAGCCTGCACTTGGTTATTCAATTCTCCGTAGCCGGCGGCGCTGCGATCTTGCACGTAGGTCTCTACGCCGGCGGCGTTACCTAAACCCAGCACCGGTGGTGGCAACAACGCAAAGGCCAGACCATCCTGGATGGTGCTGAACTTGCCGTTCAACATACCGGCAATTTCCGCCGCGCTGATCGCGCGCGTGGCCGGTGGCGTGATGCCCACAAACATCAGGCCCGCATTGCTGGTATTCACAAAATGCACCGCGTTCAGGCCCGGAAACTGCACCACGTTGGCAACGCCCGGCGTGGCCAGCGCCATCTCGCCCATGCGCCGCACGGCCGCTTCAGTGCGTTCCAGCGTCGCTCCTTCCGGCAATTGCAGCGCGGCAAACAAATACTGCTTGTCCTGCGTGGGGATAAAACCGGCTGGCACTTGGGTGAAGCCATAGACGGTGACCCCGATTAGCACCGCGTAGACCGCCAACAACCGCGGAGCACGCGCGATGGTACGTCCAATGCGGCCTGAATAAGCGCCACTGGCGCGCTTGAAGCGAGCGTTGAACCAGTTAAAAAACCGCCCGAACAGGCTTTCGATCACGCGGCCCAGCCGATCTTTGCGTGCGCCGCGCGGTTGTAACAACACCGCCGCCAAGGCTGGCGATAAGGTCAACGAGTTGAACGCGGAAATCAACACCGAGGCCGCAATGGTGACCGCGAACTGTCGATAGAACTCACCGGTGACGCCACCGATGAACGCCAGCGGCACAAAGACGCTGGCCAATACCAAGGAGATCGCGACGATCGGTCCGGACACTTCTTGCATGGCTTTGTGCGCGGCCTCGCGTGGCCGCATGCCTTCTTCAATGTGGCGTTCGACGTTTTCGACCACGACGATCGCGTCATCCACCACGATGCCAATCGCCAGCACCAGGCCAAACAACGTCAGCACGTTGATCGAAAAACCCAGCATCCACAGCACCGCAAAGGTGCCGATGATCGACACCGGCACCGCCAGTAGCGGAATGATCGACGCGCGCCAGGTTTGCAAAAACACCACGACCACCAACACCACCAGCGCGACGGCTTCCAGCAAAGTGGTGATCACCGAGCGAATCGATTCGCGCACAAAGACAGTGGGATCGTAAGCCACCGTCCAATCGACACCGGCTGGGAAGGTCTTTTTCAACTCGGCCATCTTGGCGCGCACCGCGTCGGATAACTCGACGGTATTGGCGCCCGGCGCCTCGAAAATAACAATCGCCGCGGCTTCCTGGTTGTCCAATAGCGAATTGATCGTATAACTATTGGAGCCAAGCTCGACGCGCGCGACGTCTTGAAGGCGGGTCAACTGGCCGTCCGTGCCGGCCTTCAGCACGATTGCGCCGAATTCTTCCGCTGTCGACAGGCGGCCTTGTGCATTGATGGAAAACTGCAGCGCGCTGCCCTTGGGCTGCGGCGGACCACCAATGGTGCCGGCCGAGACCTCCAGATTTTGCTCGCGAATGGCGCCAACGATGTCACCGGCGGTCAGCGCGCGCGCGGCGGCTTTGTCCGGATCGATCCAAACGCGCATCGAATAATTGCCTGCGCCAAAGGCCAGCGCCTGACCCACGCCGTCTATACGCGCCAATTCATCGCGCACCCGCAGATTGGCGAAATTCGACAGATACAAGCCGTCGTAGCGTTTGTCTGGCGAAATTAGGTGCACCACCATGGTCAGGTTCGGCGAACTTTTGACCGTGGTGACTCCCAGCTGGCGCACGCTTTCTGGCAAGCGCGGAATGGCCTGCGCCACGCGGTTTTGCACTTGCATCGCCGCTAAATCGATATCGGTGCCGCCTTTGAAGGTCACCGTCAGCAACATGGTGCCGTCCGAGCCGGCGGTCGACTTCATGTAAATCATGCCTTCCACGCCGTTGACCGCTTCTTCAATCGGCGCGGCAACCGTGTCGGCGATGGTTTTTGGGTTGGCGCCGGGGTAAATGGCAGTCACTTGCACCGAGGGCGGCACCACATCCGGGTACTCGCTGATCGGCAAATTGGGGATCGCGATCGCACCGGCAATGAACACCAGCAGCGATAACACCGCCGCCAGGATCGGTCGATCGACAAAAACTCTCGAGATATCCGCGTGAGCCATAGGAATTAGCCTTGCGTCGGATCAGCGGCTGGAGCGCTGGGCGCTTGCACGATGGTGTTGGGTGCATTCATCGGCACCGCGACCGGTGCCAGCGGCGCACCCGGGAAGAAAATCTTGCGCATGCCGTTGACCACCACGCGATCGGTACTTTCCAGGCCGGATGTGACGATGCGCAGACCATCCACACTGGCGCCCAGCAGCACCTCTTTGCGCAGCGCCGTATTACCCTCACCGACCACATACACATACTTGCGATCTTGATCAGTTAACACCGCTTGATCGTGAATCAACAGCGCCGGATGCACCGCACTGCCGACCAATTGCACGCGCGCAAACAAGCCCGGCGTAAAACGACGATCGGCGTTGCTGAGTTTGGCGCGCACGCGAATCGTGCCGCTGGCCGGATCAAGCTGGTTATCGACAAAATCGAGCACGCCTTCGTGCGGGAAACCGCTTTCGTTGGTGAGCCCGACGCGCACCGGATTGCCGCCATTGCGCGCGCTGGGCCGATCGCCCGCGCGGATCAAATCCTGATAGCGCAAAAATGTGCGCTCATCGCCCTCAAAAACCACGTAAATGGGATCCAGCGACACCATATTGGTCAATACCGCGCTCGGATCGACCAAATTGCCGACGGTAATCAGCGCTGCACCGACGCGACCGTCGATCGGCGCCACCACGCGGCTGAAATCCACACTCAGCCGACTTTGCAGCGCGGCAGCCTGCATCGCGGCTACGTCGGCCTTGGCCTGGTCCAGTTCGGCGGACTTTTGATCCCATTCTTCACCCGACATGGCTTTGGCTTCGAGCAATTTGCGGCCGCGCTCGACATCGCGCTGGGCTTTGCTGACGCGGGTTTTTGCGCGATTCACTTCCGACTCGGTGCGCGTCAATGCGGCGCGATACTCGCGATCGTCGATCTCGATCAACAGATCGCCCTTTTTGACCTCAGCGCCCTCGATAAACGCGATACGGGTGATGTAACCGGATACCCGTGGGCGAATGTCCACTGATTGCACGGCGGTGAAGCGGCCGTTGAACTCGTCCATCTCGGTGACCTCCTTGCTGATCACCTGCGCAACATTGACCTCCGTGGGCGGCATTTGCATCGCCGCCGGTGGTGCCTCGTCACCGCCGCCACCACAGGCAGCGAGCAACAGGGTGATCGATACGGCGGCCAGTTTGCGCATCATGTTTGAAAGTTTGTCCATGTCTAGCAGCCTGTCGGAATTTCAGCGTGAGATGCGTTGTGTGGCTTAAGCGGATGCAAGGCGCGGCGCGCAGCCAATGGCTCTTCCGTTGGGGTCGCGGCGCAGACGCCGTTGCGACGCGCAACCCGCAGGGCCGGACGGCCTTTTGGCATAGCGCAGACTCGAATGTAGAGCCATAGCCTTCAAAATCAATTCGAGTATGGGTAATGATCGCCGAAAGGACTTCCGGCGCACTCGCGAGGAAAGTCCGACAGGCTGCTAGGGCCTTGGGTTGCAATGGTGTTGAAAAAAAGGGTTGGTGGATGGGGAAAAAAGTCACAGCGGCTGCGACCACTCGCGGGCGAGTTCTTCCATGCGCAGCAACACGCGCTCGCGCTGTTCAGCTGGCACTGCGTTGCAACCAAAAAACTCGCTCCAAAACAGACCCTCGGCAGCGAGGCGCAAAATCGACCGCAAAATTTCGCGATCGTCCCAAGTGCGCAGCGCGCATTCGGCCGCATGG
>Ga0163154_10003135_pt1 | contig 23338 bp, 11 predicted proteins | sample OliLakLV19MP9P1_FD_148649 | JGI IMG/M metagenome (GOLD analysis project Ga0163154, IMG submission 148649) | Freshwater microbial mat bacterial communities from Lake Vanda, McMurdo Dry Valleys, Antarctica - Oligotrophic Lake LV.19.MP9.P1 | ecosystem: Environmental > Aquatic > Freshwater > Lake >... | reverse complement strand
CCCCAACCCTCCCCGCGGGTAAGGGGAGGGAATAAGAAATTCACAAATGATTTAGGATTGCTCTACACCCAATATTTTAAATGATTCAGGTATCTAAGTCTTCTGTTTTTTGAGGTGGGGTTACTTATTTAACCCAGATTTAGGATAAAATCTCAAATCCCCAATTGAGCGACTCTCCCCTGTCACTCCCGCGAAAGGGTAAACTGGACAAAGTTACCGAGAGTAGTAAAAAATCATGACCCAATTCGATCGACCTTTAAGCTACCCCACAACCCGCAAAATCGACCAAACAGACGACTACCACGGCGTCAAAGTACCTGACCCCTACAGGTGGCTGGAAAATCCCGACTCTGAGGAAACCCAAGCTTGGGTGGAAGCCCAAAATGCAGTCACTTTTGCCTACCTCAACGAAATTCCGGCGCGGGAAAAAATCAAACAGCGCCTGACTCAACTTTGGGATTACGAGAAATACGGGATACCTTTCAAAGAAGGCGATCGCTATTTCTACTACAAGAATGACGGTCTGCAAAACCAATCCGTACTTTATACTTTAACATCCCTTGAGGGCGAACCCAAAGTATTAATTGACCCCAACACTCTCTCAGAAGACGGAACCGTTGCTTTGGGCGGCGTAGCTATCAGCCAAGACGGTAAACATATGGCTTACGGTTTGTCAACCTCCGGCTCCGACTGGCAAGAATGGAAAGTCCGCGATATCGAAACAGGTGCAGATTTATCCGATCATTTAAAGTGGGTGAAATTCTCAGGCGCATCTTGGACTCACGACGGTAAAGGCTTTTTTTACAGTCGCTACGACGAACCCAACGAAAAAAGCAAGCACGAAGACGTTAACTATTACCAAAAACTGTTTTACCACCAAATCGGCACGCCCCAATCTGAAGATGTATTAATCTACGATCGCCCCGACCAAAAAGAATGGGGATTTAGCGGCGGCGTCACTGAAGACGGCAAATATCTAATTGTATCAGTTTGGCAGGGAACTGAAACAAAAAACCTGATTTTCTATAAAGACTTAACTGCCCCTGAATCGCCTGTTGTAGAACTGATTAACGAATTCGAGGCAGAGTACAGTTTTATCGACAATGATGGCCCTATTTTCTGGTTTCAAACTGACTTAAATGCACCCTGCGGCCGGGTAATTGCGATCGACACCAACAACCCCCCTCCTTTATCCCTCGCTGGCGATGAAAGTCAAGGGAAATTTACAGAAATTATCCCCGAAGCAGCCGAAACCCTCCAAGGTATTGGCATCCTCAACAATCAATTTGTGGCTTCTTATCTGAAAGACGCCTACACCCAAATTAAAATCTTCAACTTAGACGGCTGTTTCGCGCGAGAAATAGCTTTGCCGGGAATCGGTTCGGCGGGAGGATTTGACGGCAAGCGGCACGATACCGAAACTTTTTATGCTTACACGAGTTTCACTACACCAAACACTATTTACCGCTACAACATGGTGACAGGCGAAAGCACAATTTACCGCCAGCCGAATGTAGATTTTAACCCCGAAGATTACGAGACAAAGCAAGTATTTTATCCCAGCAAAGACGGCACGCAAGTACCGATGTTCATCACCCACAAAAAAGGCTTGCAATTAGATGGCAATAATCCCACTTATCTTTACGGATACGGCGGTTTTGGCGTGTCGCTAACTCCAAGTTTTTCGATTAGCAATGTGGTGTGGCTGGATCTGGGCGGAGTTTATGCGATCGCCTGTTTGCGGGGCGGCGGCGAGTACGGCGAAGAATGGCATCAAGCAGGCACAAAGTTCAACAAGCAAAACGTGTTTGACGACTTTATAGCTGGCGCTGAATGGTTGATCGAAAACAAGTACACCAAACCGGCTAAATTGGCGATCGCAGGCGGTAGCAACGGCGGTTTATTAGTAGGGGCTTGCATGACTCAGCGGCCGGAATTGTTCGGCGCGGCATTGCCCGCAGTCGGGGTTATGGATATGCTGCGCTTCCACAAGTTTACCATTGGTTGGGCCTGGACTTCTGAATACGGTTCTCCCGATAATGCCGAGGAATTTCCGACAATTTACGGCTATTCTCCCCTGCACAACCTCAAACCGGGAACGGCTTATCCGGCGACAATGATTACAACTGCCGATCACGACGATCGAGTAGTTCCTGCCCACAGTTTCAAGTTTGCTTCTGCTTTGCAAGAAACCCACGCGGGAGAAAAACCAGTGTTAATTCGCATTGAAACTAAAGCGGGACACGGGGGTGGCAAACCTACCGCTAAAGTGATTGAAGAATTGGCTGATGAATGGGCTTTTTTAGTGCGCGAACTCGATATTGACGCTTAGCATGCGGCGTTTGGGGGTGCGATCGACGCAGTTTGATGATTTAGATATAAAGAGGGTGTAAAGGGCGATCGTTCTTTTTGAATTCAAGGGCGATCGTTCTTTTTTGTCACCAAAATCCTGGTATTAACATATATAATTTGTCAATTTTTTTTATTAACTTTTGTAGCGTTAAGTGGGTATTATTACATGGCTGTGAGTTTACTGCACGACAAATTAGTATAAGTATAAATCTCTAGAAATGCGGTACTGTCAACTTTCAACAGCGATCGCACCTCAAAGTCAAAATCTGCCAATTTTTAGGAAATTAATATTTTCAGTATATTTACGGTTCAAGTTTTCTGAGCCAGTCTCCATGTCACCCGACTCAGAAAACTCTTCTGAGGGGTCAGACCCCTTGTGCTGATGAATCCGTAAGTAATTTACCATATAACTAACGTTAGACCTGAGATCATTTTTCCCAAAAATAGAGCATCTTGGCTAACACAAAGGCTGTTACCCTTATTCATGTTAGAATTTGCAGCCATCTGCCGCATCAGGACATCCAAGGGCGATCGCAGTAAATCCTGTCTAATGATTGACTAACATCACAAATAACAAATATAGGCAACTATTCTATATCATAAAAAAATAATGGTCAAAACTTTATAGTTGAAAGTTTATCGTCATCTATGAAAAGGGGTAGCTTAGATTTAGCAACCAAATTAACCAAAAATGAAAACCATCCCAAATCTGTCAAATTTGTCAGCCGCACCAACACGGAAATATACCAATATGGAAACTAAAATCTTGAGACAAGCCAGCTATAAAGCAGAGACGGCTAGCCGAAAAAATCTAGCGATTGTGGATTCAAAAGTAGAAAACTACCAAGAGTTTATCAGGGGAGTGCAAAGCGGTACAGAAGTAATCCTGCTCGATAGAACCCGGGATGGAATCAAACAAATCACCGAAATTTTGGCTCAGCGCAGCAGCATCACCAGCCTGCACATAGTTTCTCACGGCCGACAAGCAGCAGTAGAAATTGGCTCAACAGAACTTAATATTGATAATCTAGAAACGTACAGCAGCCAATTGCACAAGTGGGGAAAAGCCCTTAACGAATCCGGTAGCATTCTCCTTTACGGCTGTAACGTAGCCGCCGGCGAATCCGGCATTCAATTCATACACAAACTCAGCGAATTAACCGGGGCAAATATTGCCGCTTCCAATAACCTAACAGGGAGTGCAGCATTAGGTGGCGACTGGGAATTAGAAATTACCACAGGACAAATAAATACCGAAATAGCCTTTGAAAAAGCAGTCCTAGAAGGCTACACATCAGTCCTCGCTACCTTAGCGGCTGAAGAATTTAAAAATACAACAGCAATCGGGCCTTGGATATATGGAGTTGGCAACACCCTTACACCTAGCCCCGGCTTAACCGCAGGTGCCGCCAATCCCAACGGCGTTATTCCCGCTTTAGGGACTGGCGATACACCCGGAACAGGTACTTTGAGATTAACATCAAATCAATTAAACCAAGCAGCTTTTGTAATCTACAATAACCCCATCTCGGCCACTGAAGGTCTGAGAGTTACCTTTGATTTCTTTGCCTATAACAGAGGTACTGTCCCTCCTCCGGGGGGTCCGTTCCTTGGTGCAGATGGGATTAGTTTTTTCCTCATTGACGGAACAGCTACGCCAACAGCAGCCGGAGGCTTTGGCGGCTCTCTCGGCTATGCTCAGAATACTAATCCCAATCCTGCTTTGTTTTCAACTGGTCTTTCAGGAGGTTATTTAGGTGTCGGATTAGACGAGTTTGGCAATTTTTCCAATTCTGTAGCGAAAACCGATGGTCCGGGACCACAACCAGATTCAGTAGCAATTAGAGGCAGCGAAAGCACAAATCCAACCGAAAACTATAAATTTTTAGGTTCTAGTCTTTTAACGAACACTTTGACCGGCGTTTCCATTGGCATAGATAATATAGCTGCCACAAATCGCAACGATCTTAATACTAAAAGAAGCGTCCAAATTACCCTATTCCCGACGACTTCAGCAACACCTAACCGTCTTACAGTTGCCTTCGACTTGGACGGTAGTGGCACATTTGATGCGGGCGAAACACTGCTCGACATACCAAATTTGGCCGCCATAAACGGAGCAGTGCCACGTACTTTTAAATTTGGCTTTGCTGCTTCGACAGGGGGAAATTCAAACATTCACGAAGTTAACAATGTCATCGTCCAAAGTATAGATCCGCCTACACTCGTAGCTGACGTTTCCATTGTTAAAAAAGGCCCGCTGTTCGCCATACCCAATAGCACCATTACCTATACGATTACCTCCACAAATAACGGGCCCAACACCGCCGAAAGCGTCCTGATTCAAGATCCCCTCCCAGAGGGCTTAAGTTTCGTCGGCGCCTCCGACCTCGCCACATACAATCCCACAACGAGGACGGTCATCTGGCCGGCGATTCCGACTCTGGCTAACGGTGCTAGCGAAGTCCGCACCATCACCGCAGTAGTTCCGGCCACAGGCGGCGCTGCCTTAACTAACACTGCCTATAGCACCTCCAGCACTTTCGACCCAAATCTAGCTAACAACAATAGTTCCCAACCCATCTCTCAAGTCTCAACTACAATTGTTGATGCTCTTGCCGACGTTGTTACCACCAAAATCGGGACTGTTACAGAAACAGTGGGTAGGACAGTCAGTTACACAATTTCCACAGTCAACAACGGCCCGAGCACAGCCGAAAATGTCATAATTACTGATAGCATTGTTCCCGGTTTAACAATAGTTAGTCTATCCAACGGTACTTACGATCCAATTAGTGGCATTGTCACCTTCTCACCTGTTGCCAGCTTAGCCAGCGGTGCTCCTGCTGCGATTACCAACACAGTTAGTTTCATCGCACCCCCAGATGCCAGCGTCAGCAACACCGCCAGAAATATCTCAGCTACCCCAGATCCTTTTCCTGAAAACAACAACGGCACTGATCCGCTGGCTAAAGTCACAACCACTCTGACACCTAGTGCCGACGTTGTTACCACCAAAATCGGGCCTGTTACCGAAACTGTGGGTAGGACAGTTACTTACACAATTTCCACAGTCAACAACGGCCCAAGCACAGCCGAAAATATCACAATTACCGACACCATCATTCCCGGCTTAACAGGAGTCAACGGCGGTGTCTACGATTCCAATACAGGTATTGTCAGCTTTCCGGCAGTTGCCAGCTTAGCCAGCGGTGTCACCGTCACCAACACAGTCAGCTTCATCGCACCAGCATCAGGCAGCGTCACCAACACCGCCAGAAGTACCTCACCCACGGCTGACCCGACTCCGGGCAACAACGAATCTATAGTCACCACAACTCTGACACCTAGTGCCGACCTCGTTACCACCAAAACCGGGACTACGGCAGCAGCAACAGGTGAAACAGTTACTTACACAATTTCCACAGTCAACAACGGCCCAAGCACAGCCGAAAATATCACAATTACCGACACCATCATTCCCGACTTAACAGGAGTAATCCCCTCCAACGGCGGTGTCTACGATCCGGTTACAGGTATTGTCAGCTTCGCGCCAGTTGCCAGCTTAGCCAGCGGTGTCACAGTCACCAACACAGTCAGATTCATCGCACCTGCATCCGGCAGCGTCACCAACACCGCCAGAAGTACCTCACCCACGGCTGACCCCACTCCGGGCAACAACGAAGCTACTTTCACAACCACTCTGACACCAACTCCAACTCCCAACCAACCGCCAGTTGCCAACAATTCCAACTCCAGCCTCGGGCCCAACAGCAGCAGGTTAGTCACGGGATTGGGAGGAAGCGACCCCGACCCCGACGGGTCGATCGCATCCTACACCATCAACACGCTGCCCCCAGCAGACCAAGCAGTCCTGTTTTTAGGAGATCCAACCAACGGCGGCGTACCAGTCACAGCAGGTCAAGTTCTGACGCCAGAACAGTTGCAGCAACTATTTTTCTTCACGACAGGCAACTTTACAGGAGCCAATTTCACCTACAGCGCCACAGACAACAGTGGTGCTATCAGTCCACCCGCTACCGCTACAGTGGCTGGACTGATAGCGCCCACACCGACTCCAACTCCAACTCCAACAACTCCCACACCGACTCCAACTCCCACAACTCCCACACCGACTCCAACTCCCACAACTCCCACACCAACACCAAGTCCAACTGACAACCAACCGCCATTGGCTAACAATGCCAACTCCAGCCTCGGCCCCAACAGCAGCCAGTTAGTCACAGGATTGGGAGGCAGCGACCCCGACGGGTCGATCGCATCCTACACGATCAACACCCTGCCCCCAGCAGACCAAGCCGTCCTGTTTTTAGGAGACCCAGCCAACGGCGGTGTACCAGTCACAGCAGGTCAAGTCCTGACGCCAGAACAGTTGCAGCAACTATTTCTGCAAGCCACAGGCAACTTTACAGGAGCCAATTTCACCTACAGCGCCACAGACAACAGCGGCGCATCCAGTCCCGCAGTCGCTACGGTGGCGGCCATACTTCCAACTGACAACCAACCACCATTGGCCAACAATGCCAACTCCAGCCTAGGGCCCAACAGCAGCAGGTTAGTCACGGGATTGGGAGGAAGCGACCCCGACGGGTCGATCGCCTCTTACACCATCAACACCCTGCCAAGAGCAGACCAAGCAGTCCTGTTTTTAGGAGACCCAGCCAACGGCGGAGTAGCCGTGACACCCGGTCAAGTCCTGACTCCTCAACAGTTGCAGCAACTATATTTCCAAACGACGGGCAGCTTTACAGGAGCCAATTTCACCTACAGTGCTACAGACAACAGCGGCGCTACCAGTCCCCCTGCTACCGCTACTGTGACGCCTGGACTGATAGCGCCAACGCCAACACCAACTCCAACTCCAACTGACAACCAACCGCCATTGGCCAACAATGCCAACTCCAGCCTCGGGCCCAACAGCAGCAGGTTAGTCACGGGATTGGGAGGAAGTGACGATGGGTCGATCGCCTCTTACACCATCAACACCCTGCCGCCAGCGGCCCAAGGAGTCCTGTTTTTAGGAGATCCAGCCAACGGCGGCGTACCAGTCACACCCGGTCAAGTCTTGACACCGGAACAGCTAGGACAACTATTTTTCCAATCCACAGGCGACTTTACCGGTGCCAATTTTACCTACAGCGCCACAGATAACAACGGCGCTACCAGTCCCCTGGCTACCGCTACTCTCGGTTCCACAGCATCAACTCCCACACCAAATCCCCTGAACTTACCGCCAGTAACCAACAATGCTAACTTCACGGTAGACCCCAACAGCAGCGCGCGGGTGCCCGGATTGGGAGGAAGTGACCCCGATGGGTCGATCGCCTCTTACACGATCAACACCCTGCCGCCAGCGGGCCAAGGAATCCTGTTTTTAGGAGATCCAGCCAACGGCGGAGTAGCCGTGACAGCAGGTCAAGTTTTGACACCGGAACAAATAGAACAACTATTTTTCCAATCCACAGGCAGCTTTACCGGTGCCAATTTCAGCTACAGCGCCACAGATAACAGCGGCGCTACCAGTCCCGCCACTGCTACAGTTGCCGCTATCTCCCCGACTTCCAACCAACCGCCATCGATTAACAATGTTAACTTCACGGTTCCGACTAACGGCATCGTGCAGGTGTTGGGATTGGGAGGAAGTGACCCCGATGGGTCGATCGTCTCTTACACCATCACCAGCGTCCCCCCAGCCAACCAAGGAGTCCTGTTCTTATCAGATTCAGTCAACGGCGACGTACCCGTGACAGCAGGTCAAGTTTTGACACCGGCACAGCTAGGACAACTATTTTTCGTAGCCACAGTTGACTTTAACGGAGCCACTTTCAGCTACACCGCCACCGACAACCTCGGCAAAGTCAGCCCCGCTAGCGCTACTGTTGCTGCTATCTTGAGGCCAGTTGGAACTGTTCCCCCACTCACACCTACACCCACACCAACGCCCGCGCCCGGTATCTCAAATCCGATCGGAGAACCAGATACCGACTGTCTGTGTCAGCCCATTCCTGAAAAACCCGGAATTAACTTTGCACCGCCACAGCAACCGCCGGCAGTGGGATTTTTCCGGCCTATTTCACAATTTTCCGAGGGACAAACCACCAAAGGAACCGACGGCGATGACTTCATCGTAGACACCAAAGGCAACCAAAAAATTGTCGGTTTTGAAGGCAACGATCTGCTTTTAGGTGAAGATGGCGCTGATGAAATTCACGGCGACGAAGGCAATGATGCGATTTTTGCCGGCACTGACACCGATATTGCCTATGGTGGCGATGGCAACGATATCGTCCATGCCGGCAAACAAAATGACTGGATTGCCGGTGACTTAGGCTCTGACAGCCTGTTTGGAGATCTAGGTGCCGATACGATTTTGGGAGACAACGGCAACGATAACGACCGCAGTGCTCAGAACAATGGCGATTTGATCTTCGGAGGCAACGGTGCAGACCTCATTAACGGCAACGAGGGCGACGATACCATCCATACCGGCAAAGGTGACGATATTGCCCTTGGAGGTAAAGAAAATGACCTGATGTGGGGCGAACTCGGCTCCGATACGTTGTTTGGTGGCATCGGCTCCGACAGCTTGTTTGGGGGCATCAGCGACCAAAGGGTCAGCGACTCGCAGGGACGTGATTTGCTGTACGGAGGCTTCGGTAACGACTTCCTCAACGGCCAACAAGACAACGATACGCTGGTTGCAGGCAAAGATGACGATCGCGCTTACGGAGGTAAAGGCAATGACCTGATCTACGGTCAATTAGGCTCTGATACCCTCTACGGCGGCCAAGGAGCCGATACTCTGCTCGGCGACAGTGGCAGTTCCCAGTCCATCGGGGATATCGGCGAACAAGACTTAATCTTTGGGGACAGTGGCAACGACATCATCGGCGGCGGCCACGGTAATGATACCGTGCAAGCCGGTAAAGGCAATGATTGTGTTTGGGGTGGCAAAGATAATGACCTGATTTGGGGCGAACTCGGCTCTGATACCCTTGTCGGCGACAGCGGCGACGACACCATGTACGGCAGCACTCGCAGTCGAGCTAAAGATGTCAACGGCCAAGACTGGCTCTTTGGCGGTGATGGTGCTGATGCGCTGTTCGGGGATGAGGGTGACGATACCATCAGTGGTGGTCAAGACAACGACTTGATTTACGGTGGCAAAAATAATGACCTCGTACACGGAGATGCCGGCAACGACTTGATTTACGGCGGTGACGGCAGCGATGAACTCTGCGGTGGCGAGGGCAACGATACCATCTATGGCGATCGTGCTGATAACCGGGGTTTCTCGGTGGGCGCAAACGAGCAGCAAGACTGCATCAACGGCGGTGACGGCGATGATTTGCTCTACGGCAACGAAGGGCAAGATACTATCAACGGAGATGCTGGCAGCGATACTCTGTTTGGCGGTAAAGATAGCGACATTCTCAATGGAGGTGCGGGGGATGACTGGCTGTTTGGCGACGCGGGAGATGATACTTTAATTGGAGGTATTGGGAGCGATCGATTTGTGTTGAATGGTGAGGGCGGCACTGATACTGTGATTAACTTCGAGGTAGGCGTCGATAAGTTTGTTTTGACTGGCGGCGTGAGTTTCCAGCAGTTGCAATTTAGCGCCACTCCCAACGGTACGTTGCTGCAAGTAGCAGGCACCGATCGGGTTTTAGCGAATCTGGTTGGGATTAACGGGGCGATCGGCTCCTCGGATTTCCTACCAAATCTCTCTGAGCTCTAGAATTGGCGGCGAAAGTCTCCTGTTCTGGCGAACAAAACGCCACAGCAAATCAGAACTTCTGTGGCGTTCCTCACAATACTCAATCCGGGTTAGAAACTTTGTAGCACTCGACCCTTGACATCGCTCTTACAGTTGCCTTTTGTCCTTCTCTAAAATGCTAAAAAATAAAGGTGTATTCAAGCCGAATTTGGTATAATATCAAATCTGTTAGCCTCGGGATTATTCATAAATCTATTATCTTTATCGGCGTGAATCGGCCTCAATCCCTTGTCATCTGCGGTTCGAGAAATTATCTTTTTTTTACCGCAGATTAGGGCAGATCAACACAGATTAACGCAGATGAATTAGATAAAATTCTGTTGCACTCTCCGTGATTATTGACGGGTTTTTACGCACGACGAGGCTACCGGATTTGATATAACTTTGTATGGGGTTTTTCATGTGCTCCCAGGTACACAAGGGTTGGTAGCTCAAGTGTTTACTACCAAATGATTTTAGTGTGTTGGGCGATCGGGCTTAAGAGCAAACTAAAATTCATCACTAATTCCCCATTCCCATTCCATTGATTCACAATAGAAGGAAAGAAGAGATACAGGGATAGCTATTTTTTCCTTTTTCCTGCTTCGCCCCAATTCCCCATGATCAATTCCAATACTTAGTTTAAGATAGCGAAATCTGCTTGCGTAAAAACAGGCGGCGTGGCTGGCCGAACAGTCTACCAGTCCAATTCCAATCCACCTGTTGCAAGCGATAGCCGGCCTGATAGTATAACTGTCGCGCCGCGTGATTATTTTCGAGAACGTGGAGGTAAATCTCAGAAAATCCCCATTCTCTGGCTGTCTCCTCGCAGTTAGTGAGCAATTGTTGAGCAACCCCCTGCCGCCGATACTCCGGGTGAACGGCTAAATTCGACAAATACGGATAGTCAGAACTCGGTATTTGCCAAGGAAAGCGAGAACGCAGAGCCATTTCTACTGTTCCTGCCATGCGCTGAGCTCGGTGCGATTTATAATTCGGCGTTCCCTCCTCGCGCGAGACTAGCTCAGCAACCAGACAAATGTAATGTTCGGCCTTAGAACGCAGTCGATTTTTTAAATCTTCGTAAATCCCCAAACGCAACACTGGATACACCCATTCTACAAACCCCTCACGGGAGTGAAAGCTCATGGCTAAAATATCAGCTAGCTGCGTTAAGTCGTTGGGCGCAGCCACCCGGATCGAAAAACCAGAAAGTCCGGGAGTTTGTTGTTGGTGAGATGGTGAGGAAAAAAATGAAGGATTCACAATGCCAGGCCACTATATTAATTTTTTTACGCGGGTTTCTAAGCTACCATCTTAGAAACTTCACTGAATTTATACTGATCTTATAACGTAACTTATAGGCATAGTTTATTAGCCAGATTAAATTACATTTTTTTGTGCTTGACTTTAAGTAGTATTTGAGGTAAATGGAAAATTGTTAGCATTTAATACTCTAGTTATGAAAAAATAAAACTCATCCCCTAATACTAGATTTGTGGATAAGCTATTTGGCCTTTAAATTGAAGCTTGATCCCTGGCTTTCGGCCGGCATCACAAGAGTTTAAGTAAACAGTAGCTTACAAATTAAATGCGCGACAGCTTAGCGGGCAAGGTATTAAAAACAATCACAAAGGTTTTAAGGTCAGGTTCCCGGAATCTTACCGCTCTCTGCTTACGGAAATACCCGATCGAATATAATTTATCCGTCAAGCGGTAGTTGAAAAACTCAACGACTGATCAGACTAACACCGGGCGCGCTGGCGCGTCGGATGTTCCCCGCCGCCCCCCGACCTGGCACCCCAGCTTTCACCAGTTCTGGGCAATCCATCGCCCGTCCCCGATCGAACCTGCCTTACCTGTTGAGCTAGGGGGTACTTTTCCAACCTGCGCGCTAGCGAGACCTTCAAAACCTCGATCGAGCTGATTGACCCTGCCCAAAAACCGATACAAGCCACCGACACTCGTCGGGGACAGATCAAAATTTTAGACCCTAGTTCAAGCTCCCCGATTCATCTGTGGAGTAAATCTAAAATCTAAAATCTAAAATCGACTGATCGGTTTCCAGAGAGTACATCCCTAGCTAAGATTAACAGATGGATGCTCGAGCTTGCGGTGTTTCGCCGCAGTAATTGGCTTGGGCGTTGGTCTGCAGGAGGCACAAAAAATGCCGAGATCGGGGAAAAAAGTGAAAGTCTAACTAAAATGGTACAGCAATTGCGTCACTCCCACAGACACCTCTGTGGTCTGTGGGCCACCCCCGAATATCAGTCAGGGGCTCGGCGCCGGGTTGTGGTCGGTATCCTTGGCTGACTGTTAAAGTTGCTGTTACTTGTGGGAAAAAACACAGGCGAAGATGTTGGTTGTGTATTGTATCTTGCTGCGGACAGCTTTCACATACCAAATAAAATAGTCCCAGGAGCCAGGAGCAAACATAAATTTGGGAAATCAACTCACAATCAGGACGGTTATTCCTATGTATTATGAGATATCCAGACGGCAGTTAAAATGGCCAGATTTGTGTTTGCTCTCCTGCTGCATAAAGGTAAGGGGTGAAAGGAAATTATCGGGAGACGAGTTTATGTGAATATCATTAAATAATAAAATTGGGGTGCACGACAGATAACTGTGGCTCAGAAGAATTCCGAATTGAAAACCCAGACATCAAAAATCAAGGTTGATGCTTGCCTCGATCCACTCACAACAACTTCATATCCACGAATTATTGTGATACTATTTTCCCAAAATAATGGCACTCTAGGCAAAAGCCCAACCCTTATGTCATCAGTCATTCGCAATCGAAAATCGAAAATCGAAAATCGAAAATGGTCTGACTTCAGCAATTTAAATCGGCGAATTCTTCCTTTGATCAGACTTATTAAATCGAACAGCCCCGGGGCACAGGAGAACGGTGCATGAATTCCCAAGAAAATCCTAAGCTAAAAATTCTGATCGTCGATGACGAACCGGATAACCTCGACTTGCTTTACCGCACCTTCCATCGAGACTATAAAGTGCTCAGAGCCGAATCTGGCCCCGCTGCTCTCGAAATTTTGGCAAAAGAGGGAGAAGTTGCGGTGATTATCTCCGACCAGCGAATGCCAAAAATGAGCGGTACGGAGTTTCTCAGCCTGACGGCGGCTCAGTACCCCGACGTGATCCGAATTATTTTAACTGGCTATACGGATGTTGAAGATTTAGTTGAAGCTATTAACGCTGGCAAAGTATTCAAATACGTTACCAAGCCTTGGGATGCTCAAGAGCTGATAAATCTTGTCAGTCAAGCTGTTGAGACTCACAATCTTCTGAAAACGCGCACCAATGAACTGCGCCGTGCTTTGAGTCAAGAATCGCTGCTTTATGCCGTTACCAATACTATCCGATCGGCTCCCAATTACCAGCAAATGCTGCAAAGAATTGTGGAAACTGTCGGGCAGATGTTTGAGGTGAGTTGCTGTCTGCTGCGGCCGTTCCAAGACGGCCGGGTGGCCGATGAGTGGTTCGTTTACCAGAAAGCCGAAACTAAAGGGTTGGGGGGCAATGAGGAAGTCACGCCCGGAGATGCTTGTGTAGCAGAACTCTCCCCAGATTTGCTGCCGGATTTGGTTTGGGAAACTCTGGATGTGGAGGTGATTCAAGATGCCCAAACTGACGATCGAGTTTTAAACTGGGATAATCAGCAACGACAGCAGGCTTATCAAGCTGCGAATATTCGATCGAGCTTGATCGTACCGCTGTTTTACAAAATCGAACTGATGGCAGTTTTGGCGCTGCACCAGTTTGAGGAACCGCGCCAGTGGCAAGACCACGAGGTACAGTTGGTAATTACGGTGGCAGACCAAGCGGCTTTGGCGCTTTCTCAAGCCCGGGCTTACGAACAGGTGCGGGCGCTGGCCAAGCGCGAGGCCCTAGTCAATACTATTACTACGGCAATTCGATCGAGTCTCGATCCCCAAAATATTTTTGCAGCCATTACTCAACAACTCGGCCAAGCTTTGCAAGTTGACGGCTGCGCCCTATCTCTGTGGACAGAAGATGATGAATATGTCCAATGCGTGGGCCTATACGACACACATAGGGATACCGTGGCTGTAGAACCGGGTTTTATTGACAGTCCAGAGGTAGTTGCGAACCCTCTGGGCTACGAGGCGGCTTCTGGTGATGCTGCTGAGAACACTCGCGCCTGGGTTTTTGCCCATCCTTCTTTGCCACAGTCTTTAGTGCCGATTCGGGGCAATCCGGTGTTGCTGCAAGTTATGGTATCAAAAGAGCCGGTGGCGATCGAAGATCTCGATGAACACCCCGAGTTAAATGTTACAGAACTGCAAGTTCGATCGCCAGCCCGCGCCTTGTTAGTCGTTCCCTTAATCTCCGAAGGCAAAATCATCGGCAGCATTTCCCTGCGCCAAAATCACACCATCCGCCACTGGAAACTCTCAGACATTGACCTGGCTCAAATAGTGGCAACTCAAGCTGCTCTGGCCGTGCAGCAGTCGCGCCTCTACCAGACTACCAGACAGCAGGCAGAACGGCTTCTGGAAGCCGATCGGCTCAAAACCGAATTTTTCCAAAATATCTCCCACGAGTTCCGCACCCCTTTAACTCTAACTATCGGCCCTCTAGAATCAGCTTGCAGGCGCCAAGAAGACTTGCCCTACGAACAAGCCGTAATCGCTTTGCGTAATTCCCGCCGCCTCCTGCGCTTGGTAAATCAACTGCTGGACTTGCAGCGGCTCGATGCCGGACGGATGCAGCCGAGTTTTCGCCCCTGCGATTTAGTCGGTTTCTGTTACTCTACCGCAGAGTCGTTCCGCGCCTACTGCGATAAAAAAGGACTGCACTTAATTACCCAACTGCAAGAATGTCCTTTACTTTATTTGGATCTGGAAAGATTTGACAAAGTTATTTACAACCTGCTATCAAATGCTGTCAAATTTACCCCAGAAGGCGGAACTATCACCCTGAAAGTTGAAGCGGCCGGCTCTCACTGCTTGTTGCAAGTAAAAGACACCGGTATCGGTATTCGCACCGAACAAATTCCCTATTTATTTGAGCGGTTTCACCAAGCCGAAGGTTCAGCTAGCCGTTCCTACGAAGGTAGTGGCTTAGGTTTGGCACTTGTCAAAGAATTAGTCGAACTCCATTGCGGTCAAATTTCAGTTGAGTCAGTTTACGGCGAAGGTACTACTTTTACCGTTTGGCTGCACTTCGGTTCGACTCACTTGCCCCCGGAACAGGTACTAGAAATACCTGCGGAGTTTCACTCATCCAAAGCTGCGGTGGAACTGGCAGATGTGGAGGCAGATTTGTCGGAAAATGAGGTAGAAAATCATAACTTTGAGGCGCTCCAACCGATCAGATCAGAAACAGCAGTGGGAACGGTTTTGGTGGTTGACGACAATCCTGATTTGCGCTTTTATGTGTCGGCCATTCTGCGAGATGCCGGCTTTGCAGTTTTGCTTGCCCGCAACGGAGAAGAAGGATTTGCCGTGGCTAAAAAACGTCGCCCTAATTTAATTATAACTGATTTGATGATGCCTTTGATTTCGGGCTTGGATTTGATTCGGATGATTCGAGAGGATGAGGAATTGCAGGGAACTCCGGCAATTTTGCTGACTGCTAAAGCCGACGAAGATACTCGAATTGAAGGAGTAGAACGGGGTGCGGATGCTTATTTGTCCAAGCCTTTTAATGATAGAGAATTGTTGGCGGAAGTGCGGAATTTGATCGCCCTCAAACAAAACGAGCGCCGAGTGCAGCAGTTGAACAGTTATTTAACTGAGTCGGTGCTGCGCCGATTTTTGCCGCCGGCGATGGTGAAGGCAGCAGCGGCTGGAGATTTGGCCTTGGATTTGCGCCCGGAACCGCGATTGATTACTATTTTGTTTAGCGATATTGTCGGTTTTACTCAAATGGCAAATACGCTGCGCTCGCGCCGGGTAGCTGAGCTTTTGAATGAATATTTGGCGGCAATGACTAAGGCTATTTTTGACAGCGGCGGTACGGTGGACAAGTTTGTTGGAGATGCGGTAATGGCTTTCTTTGGCGCGCCGGAGGAACTAACGCCTAATGAGCAAGTACGCCGCGCTGTGGCTGCTGCTGGCCAAATGCTGCGAGCTCTGAAGGAGCTTAACAAGGGCTGGTTGGAGCAGGGAATTGTTGGGGAAAATGGCGTGCCTCCGGTGCGGTTTCGCTGCGGAATTCACCAGGGTACTGCGGTGGTGGGGATGTTTGGCGGCCCTGATCGATCGGATTATACTGCGATCGGGCCGAGCGTGAATATTGCCGCCCGCTTGCAAGAGGTGGCGCAACCAAACACGGTGCTAATTTCGGCGGCGGTTGCAGACTATGTTGAGGAAAATCGCATTGTTAAATATAAGTCTTTGAAACTAAAGGGAATTGATGAAACGGTATTGACTTTTTTACTAAATTGTGATTAGTCATTATAAGTATTATATGTTGATATCCCACGCACAATTTCGGGAACAACCTATTCCTAACTAAGTAGATGAGCGGCAAAATATGTATGTAGTCCAAAGCGATGGTCACTCCGTGAAATAATCCTTAGAAGCGATATTTTATGAAAACAATCGCCCGATTAATGATAACTTGACTGTCGCACCTACTTACTGACCGTAAACAATGTGTTAAATTTAACTTGAATCACGCTAGTTAATGTTTAGTGGCATAAAGATAATTTTTCCCGCCTATCTAATTAAGCGCGCGAATATGCGCTCCGCCTATGGAGTCATATCAATTCCGGTTGCATCGGAATAGTCAAATCCAGTCAACAATCAACAATTACCGATGGATGGTGAAACCGGAATTGATATCATTCATCTGCGTTAATCTGTGTTGCATCTGCCCTCATCTGCGGTAAAAAAAAGACAATTTCTCGGCCGCAGATGACAAGGGATTGACGCTGATTCACGCAGATGCAGAGAAGAGATATATGAATAATTCCGCTCCTAACAGATTTGATATCAATTGTTTAATCTTTAATCTAAAATCTACAATCTACTCACCAAAGTTCAAGATGCCAAATGGCGGTTGTGGAGTCAAATCTCAAATCTCAAATCTCAAATCTCAAGTCTCAAATCTACCATTGACTGACATTCCTGGCTTGAATCTATCAAAAGAGGGAACTTTTTTAACCGCTCGTCGGTGGATAACCTCTATCTAGAGAACGGTTCCGCCGATCGCTCTGATCGAGTACAAATAGAAAGTCATATCTCCTTTTGTATTCTATGAAACTGAATTATTTTACGAAACGGCTTGCGATTTTAGGGCGCTTGATGGCTGCAACTATGCTTTGCGTGTCAGCGATGGCTTTCGTTTGGTCTGGTGCGTTCTTCTCTAACACCGCAGCAATGGCATCTCCTGCTGTAAACTTGATCGCAGCAGCAGATGTGGGCGATGGGGTTAAAGAAAAAGCCAGCAAAGATTCTGGACGAGCGAAGAACTTCATCCGAGATACAGAAGAGAAGGTTAAGGAAACTGCCAAGACAAATGCTGCTAAAGTCGATCGAGCATCGGAGGATGGTAGTGTAGTAGAGCGCAAAGCTAAGAAAGATGCCGCTCGAATTGAGAAAAGAGCAGAGGAAGATTCAGCTCGGACTCAGAAAGCAGTAGATAATACCAAGAATGCTGTAGAGCGCACTGTTGACAGCATCAAGGGTGTTTTTAGCAATTAGACCATAAATAAGTAGGTAAGTGCAAAAGCCTTGTCTACTTAAGTAAGCGGGCATGAATAAACTAATATGGTGGGCGGGTTTTGACTTGAAAAAAGTTGGATAGCAAGAGTTACTTGCACTCACCCGCCCACCATATCTTATGGTTTTGTCGCTCTTGTCTGCTTACTTGAAACTGAAAAATTGATGTAGCTTAAGCAAAATCTCTAGAGGGTTCGTAGAACTGACCCCAAGCCCTTGTTTAAAATTGCCGCAAAAAGCGCAAGTCGCTAGCATAAACCCGGCGAATATCGTCGATTTCATAAAGTACCATTGCGAACCGCTCGACCCCAAAACCTGCCGCAAACCCAGTATATTTTTCTGGGTCTAAACCGACTCCTTTAAGAACATTAGGATCGACTGTACCGCAGCCCAAAACTTCCAGCCATTTGCCGTTCCACTGCAAATCCACTTCGGCAGAAGGTTCGGTAAACGGAAAGTAACTGGTGCGGAAACGAATCGGCAAATCTTGCCCGAACATTTGCCGTAAAAACTCTTTAATTGTGCCTTTCAAGTCAGTAAATGTTAGACCTTCATCAATTGCTAAAAGTTCAATTTGGTGGAAGACTGCTGCGTGAGTAGCATCAACTGTATCGCGGCGGTAAACGCGGCCGGGAGAGACAATCCGAATCGGCGGTTTGTGCTGTTCCATGTAGCGAATTTGCACTGATGATGTCTGAGTCCGCAGCAAGTCGCCTCCTGGCAAGTAAAATGTATCTTGCATATCCCGCGCCGGGTGATCGGGCGGGGTGTTGAGCGCCTCGAAGTTATAATAATCTGTTTCCATTTCCGGGCCGTTGGCGACGGTGTAGCCGAGGCCGACAAAGATATCGAGAGCGCGGTCTATGACTGCGTTTAAGGGGTGGACGCGGCCTTGGGGGCGAAAAATCCCCGGCATGGTGACATCGAGGGTTTCTGAGGCTAATTTGGCTTGGATTTGGGCGGTTTGGAGGGCGGCGCGCTTGTCTTCTAAGTCGGCTTGTAGGGCTTCTTTTACAGTATTGGCGATCGCACCTACTTTGGGTCGCTGGTCTGGCGACAGTTTGCCCATCATGCCTAAAATTTGAGAGAGTTGGCCTTTTTTGCCGAGGTAGCCGACGCGCAACTGTTCGAGTTGTTCGAGGGTATTGGCAGTGGCGATCGCACTTTTGGACTCTTGACCGAGGGTTTCTAGTTGAGTTTCAATGTCGCTTAGCTGGACAGTCATTTTGATTTTAGATTTTAGATTTTAGATTTTAGATTGATGGCAGTTTTGAGCCAAGTTGAGTTTAGCGCAATTTTGGCTCTACAGTATTGTGGCTTTTAGATTTTATATTTTCGGTATTTACGGATAATTTGTAATAAGTAATTCGATGTTAGAGCGATCGCCCTAGTTAAATCTAGTTTAGTATTGTTATAAGGCCTATAAAAATTTCAATGAAACTTTTAATTAGCAACGACGACGGCATCTTTGCCCAAGGCATCCGCAGCCTCGCCAACGCTCTCGCTGCTGCAGGCCACGACGTGAGCGTAGTTTGTCCCGACAGAGAGCGCTCCGCTACAGGCCACGGCCTCACCATGCACCAACCCATCCGCGCCGAAATTATCGAATCTGTTTTTGACCCCGCCGTCAAAGCTTGGGCCTGTTCGGGCACTCCCGCCGACTGCGTGAAATTAGGTTTGTGGGCTTTACTTGACAAACCGCCGGATTTTGTGCTTTCCGGCGTCAACCACGGGCCCAATTTGGGCACGGATATCATCTGTTCGGGTACGGTTTCGGCAGCAATGGAAGGAATTATGGAAGGCATTCCCAGCATTGCTTTCAGCCTCGCGAGCTTTACTTCGCAGGAATTTGGGCCGGCGGTGGATTTCGCTGTCACCTTGCTGGCACAGTTGGAAAAACAGCCAATGGCGAAACCGATGCTGTTGAATGTCAACATACCAGCAGTCACACAAGCAGAAATTACCGGAGTTGCGATCGCCCGTCAAGGCATTCGCCGCTATTTCGACATATTTCAAAAGCGCACCGATCCGCGCGGCAAAACTTATTATTGGCTGGCTGGGGAATTGTTAGAAGATGTAGAAGAAATCCCCGATTCGGCGGTGACGCATGATCTTCCTACGGACGTACAAGCTATTCGCGACAACAGAATAACCGTAACTCCCTTGCAATATAATCTCACCTGTGCTCCCGACTTGCACTCGTTGCGGGATTGGCAATTTGAAGGTTTTCCCAAGCAGTGAGCTCCGATCGACCCGATCGGAGCGGTAAACTAGGAATTAAGGAAAAGTGCCTCTCAAGGTCTATACCTTAGGCGTTAACACAGGCTCCCAATTACTTGTTAGTTTTTTTTATTCAAGAAAAACAGTTATGAACGCTCCCACCTATAACACTCATTCTGTCACTTGCCCGATCTGCAACCGTTCCAGCGTCGTAGGCCCAGTCGGGATGGTCAGCGGACTATTCACTTGTCCCCACTGCCATTCTCATATGGTAATTAGCTGGAGCGGTCATTTTGTGCGCGATCCTTTTAGTCTCAAACAACTGACGGTGGGAAAGATGCTCAGGCGCGAGAGCAGACCGTTAGCTCGCCTTCAGCGGGATTTTGGGCTGGGTAAGCCTTTTCCGCTGATTGCAATTTTGGGCAGTGTGGTCTTTTTCGGGTGTGCGCTAGCCGCTATGGAACAATCGCTACCGCGACAGAATTCACTTCAAGGATTTTTAGAGTGGGTGAGCGGAACTGGTAATTCCCAAGATGTCTCACGTTAACATTTCTTAAAAGAAATTGTGACAGATACTGCGTGCAAATATCTATTCCTTTAGGTATAAATCACACTATTTTAGCAATTGCATCCATCTTGAGCTACGGGTAAGCACTTAGACGCCGTGCCCTTCATCAGAAAATTTGGGTAGAAACCCCGTCCCTTCGGCAAGCTCAGGGCAAGCCTTTTAGGACGGCTTTACTGGTATAATTTGAGTGGTCAATGACCCACCCGTGACGATGGAGACATAAACCCTAACACCAAAGCTTGCAAGTATTGCAACGGGGAAGAAAAATCGGTAGACCGGGAAAAGAGGACAGGGCAATGGGCAGTCCACCCCTAGAATCAAACAACAAAGATTTTTGTTGGTATTCGACACATAAAACCGCAGGGCTTGCGGGGTTAGTCTGTGGAGCGAGCATAAGACCAAATCTCCTTGAGGGTGGAGGCAGTTGCATTCGAAGCAGAAACCTAAGTTGTGAGGCTTAGGAATCACCGCACCTTCAGGTCGGTGAGTATGTCAACCTATGTCCAAAAACGTCAAAACCCCAGTCCGGCAGGGGTTTTAACCCCTGCCTCAAAGCTCAAGTCTGGTGGGCTTAAGTCTCAGAAGGGTATGTCGAGTTAAGTTGACACATATCACATCGCTCAATTTAGAAACTCAGCAATTTTTCTAACTGCTGCTTCCAAAATAGCTGGCGACTCGACTAAGGCAAATCGCACGTAGCCTTCTCCTGATTTCCCGAAACCTGCACCGGGGGAAGCTGCGACTCCTGTACTCTGTACTAGCTGAGTGCAAAATTTTACGGAATCCTGGGCCCAAGGTTCCGGCAGTTTCGCCCAGACGTACATGGTGGCCGGGGGTACGGGTACTTGCCAGCCGATGCCGCTAAGCGCGTTTACAAAGGCATCCCGCCGTTTTCTGAAGGTTTCTACGCTGCTTCTGACGGTATCTTGAGGGCCGGTTAATGCGGAGATCGCTCCGTTCAAAATCCCTCGGTATTGGTTGAAGTCTACTGCTGCTTTTACCTGTCGCAGCGCTGCAATTAGTTCGGAATTGCCGATCGCATATCCGACTCGAAAACCTCCCATACTGTAGGATTTGGATAGTGTAAAAAACTCGATCGCCACACTCTTCTCTTGATCCGCCTGAAATATTGACGGCGCCATCAATTTTCGACATTCTTCCTCGTTACCAGAGGGCGGGCGCGCACCAGCCACCGCCCCTACGGAATCGTTAAACACCAAATCCACATAAGGGAAATCGTGAACTAAAACCAGCCGATGTTCTCGACAAAAAGCCACAGCTTTCTCAAAAAAAGCAACCGGGGCGATCGCAGTTGTAGGATTGTGAGGATAGCTCAAAACCATCATCTTCGACTGAGCCAACACTGCTGTCGGAATATCTTCAAATATCGGCAAAAACGCATTTTCTGCTAATATCGGCATCGGATAAATTTGACCACCAGCCAAATGCACACCGCCCGCGTGGGAAGGATATCCCGGATCGAGCAACAAAGCAAAATCTCCAGGGTTGAGTACAGCTAAAGGCATATGCGCCGTGCCTTCTTGGGAACCAATTAACGGCAGCACTTCTGTTTCTGGATTGACTGCAATTCCAAATTTTTGCTCGTACCAAATAGCTGCTGCTTCCCGAAATTCTCTTGTGCCGTTAAACAGCAAATAACCGTGAGTTTTGGAGTCAGACAGAGAATGTGCGATCGCATCTGTAATGTGAGCAGCCGCCGGCAAATCCGAAGAACCCAGGGACAAATCTATCACATTTTTTCCCGCTGCTCTAGCGAGAGATTTTGCCCGATCCATATCGGCAAATACATTAAATTGCAGGGATTCTAAACGTTTGGCAAATTGCATACTTTTTGTGTGTTTTTGAGACGTTAATGATTTGTTTAGCACCTACGCATTCAATAGTTCGGACAGTTTTCAATTTCCAACGGTAGAATGAGAGTTATTGCTCGTTACCAGGCTCTGCCTGGTAATGCAGATCCAGAGGCTCTGCCTCTCTTTACCTCGCAGCTTCGGGAGAGAGAAATGTGGCAGATTTTAAATTATAAAATTTTACTTCCTAATTTTAAATTGCTAATAACTCAGGCTTTTAATTTGTTTGCCAGAGCATCTTTTTAAATTTAACCGCAGAGAACGCAGAGGGCGCTGAGCAAGATAACAAGAGCTTTTCACAAATTGTTTGGAATTGACCTAGTGGTGAATTGGGAGTTGAAAACTCCCGAATCACTTCACACTTTTATAAGTGACCTTCGAGCAAACCGATCAGAGTTTGTTTAGTAATAGCTCCCTCATGGGAAAGCACTACTTCGCCATTTTTAAACAATCTAAGTGCTGGGACTCCTTCAACTTTATACTGCTTGACAGTATTAGGATTGGGGTCAATTTCCATTTTAACAACTTTCAGCCGATCGCTGTAGTTGGCCGCCACCCAGTCTACCGAAGGCGCGATCAGTTTGCAAGGCCCGCACCAACTAGCCCAAAAATAGGCAAGCACTGGTTGCTCTGCTTTCAGGACTTCTGTTTCAAATTTTTCGTCGTTAATGACAATTACACTGTTGCTCATGGTTCTGCGATTATTTTTTCTATTTATTTCTAAAGCACCGGCGGGCGTGAAACTTGCACCAACTGACAAGACAGGCCCAAAAAACTGTTACTAATTTTAAAACATTCTGCGAATTATTGAGTGCGAACTCAGGACTGGGGACTG
>Ga0163154_10003125_pt1 | contig 23401 bp, 19 predicted proteins | sample OliLakLV19MP9P1_FD_148649 | JGI IMG/M metagenome (GOLD analysis project Ga0163154, IMG submission 148649) | Freshwater microbial mat bacterial communities from Lake Vanda, McMurdo Dry Valleys, Antarctica - Oligotrophic Lake LV.19.MP9.P1 | ecosystem: Environmental > Aquatic > Freshwater > Lake >... | reverse complement strand
AAAACTCTTTGTAGGTTTCGCGGTAGGTAGGCGCGTGAAGTACTGCATAAATATAATCCAACACATCTATAGGCGCGAATGTGCCTTCAGTAGCCTCTTTTTCGGGTGTGAAAGTCAAGTCTAAACCCTGTACTATTTGGGCTATTATCTCTTTGTTAAGGTTGGGTTGGCGGGATGATTTTTCTGTCTTTGCCTCTGCAAATAGTGTTTCTTGAGTAAGATATTCTATTTGTATTTTAAACTTATCTACTTGTTTTTCTGAACTTTCGGCTTGTTTTTCTTTTTCCTTATAGTATTTTTCTACTTCTTCATTAGGCTCATGCACAGCTTCATACATTTTTTTTATTTCTACAAAGCCTTTATTAAAATTTTCTAAAATTACTTTAGCTTCCTCAAGACAAACTGCAAGGTGTTTTATTTGCTCTGTTTTTTTCAAGGTTTCATTTTCAAGGTAAACATAAATAGGGAGCGAATAACTTGCGCTACCAATAAGGTGTGCATCTATTGCATTGTTAGTTATAAAAACATCTTTGTAAGCTGTTGTTTTATTCATCATGATTTTCTCTACAACTATTCCCAAACCATCATTTTCAAGCTCAATAAAATGCCTCATCACACCATAACGTGGCATACAATGGAATCCTTTAGAGTTGCCTGTATAATAGGTATGTCGATTGTCAAAAGGTCGGTAGGCAAGTTTGATAAACTTGCCTACATTTGGATAGTGTTTTTGCAAATCTTTTTGCGCCAAACTCACCTGCCAATCGCGGGCATCTGCGCCCAAATTAAAACGACTTCGGGCTGTCTCAACCTCTAATTTCAAAAATTCCTCTATCGTTTCTTTTACTTGCTCTTGGGTGTGATGAATCGTAAACGCATCTCTTGCTGTAACTATGCCCACACTATTGATAATGAATAAATCAGTTAAAGAAAAGCCCTCATTGTATTGTTTAAAAGCATCAAAATCTTTCGGCACAAAATAATAATTGGGTGCAATGTTAGGCAATTCTTGGTAAGGGATAGTCGCAAGGCTGTTTTTGAGTAAAAAATCATACTTCAGTTCTCTTTTTCCAAACAAATCAAAATGAAAAACCTTGCCTAATTCGCCTTTCTTTTTTTTGCCTGTTTTGACAAATAAATTGATACTCACGCCTTGCATAATGTCAAAAACATTTTGGTCTATGCTTCCGTCAGGGTGCTTTTCTTGCTTCTTGCTATTGCCATGCAAATCAATGGTATAGATTTTATCGTAGGTTTGGAGTAAGTTGTAACGCATACCTCTGAAAGTAGGATTATCCAAAAACCCATGTGGATTGATAAATGCCAATACGCCACTGCCATTCTTTTCAATGAAATATTGCCCATAGCGCAAAAACTTTACATAGTCATCATTTATCCACTTTGGGTTGCGCTCCTGTAGCTTGCCTTTGTTGTCAGGTTCTTGTTTGTAATCTTCCATGAGCCTCGTAATCCACGCGCCTTTATTGGCACTTTCGCCACTATAAGGCGGATTGCCTATGATGCACATAACAGCCGTTTCGCGTTTGATTTTGTCGGCTTCCTTGCCTTCGTCAGAGAGCCATTGCGCCATCGCAAACTTAAATTGGGCATCTTGTGGCTCTTCAAGGCTGTTCGTAAGATAGACTTTAAGCCTTTGATTGGAGGACGCAGGCACATAGCCCGTTTCTGCAAGCAATAAATCTAATTGCAAGTGTGCCATCGCGTAGCTCGCCATCAGCAACTCAAAACCATTCAGGCGAGGCAATAAATCTTGCTCCACGTATCCATTCCAAATACCTTGTTGCCCCTTGAATTTTTGGTGTATATGTTTGATAACTTCCGCCAAAAAAGTACCTGTGCCTGTTGCAGGGTCGAGAATTTGCACCTTGTGCACAAGCCCCCCCGCCCCTGAAGGGCGGGTCATTTTGGCGTTGTCAGCCAAGCCCTTTGATAAACCAAATTCGGTTTTGAGAATGTCATCAACAGCCCGCACAATAAAATTTACCACAGGTGCAGGTGTGTACCAAACGCCCCGCGCTTTGCGCAGGCTTGCATCATATTCGCTTAGGAAAGTTTCGTAAAAGTGAATAATAGCATCTTCAGTTTGGGTATTCTTTCCATAATTTTTTAGCAAATCCTGCACATCGCAGGCAAGGAAAACCTCCACCAAACTATCCACAATCCAACGAATGCGGTCATCAACCTCAAGCCCTGCAATATAACCGAACAGCTTTTTGAGGAAAGGGTTTGATTTGGGTATCAAATCATAAGCCTCTTGCCTGCTGAAAGTGTCCAAGGTTTTATCGTGCAAACGCGCCGCAAACATACCATACACGATAGTTTGTGCATACACATCAGCAAAGCCTTTGGGCGTAATGTCGTGTATCAATACTTCTTTGAAGGCAAGCATTTGTTCTTGCAAAGAGCTATTTTCTTGAGTTTCCACATCAGACAAGATAGCGCGTTCTATTACTTCCGCCATAAGTTTTGCCTTGCCTGCCATCATCTCGGCTAATTTTTGGCTACTCGTGATAGTTTGCCCAATGTGCGTGCAAAAATCTTGTATCAGATTTGTAAAAGTATCAAAATTAGCAGGCAAGGTTTTGATGCCTTTGTCTGTAACTTCAGCGATAGCCATTTGCGCTACCAATACACCTTCTCTATAAAGGTAAAAATCTATATAATCTGTAAAAATAATATTGCTCAAAGAGGCTTTGTATCTGTCGAATTGCTCTTTATTTCCACCTTTGAGCTTTTCGCCTTTTAGGTCTTTATCGCCTATATCCTTTGCCTCTATAAAACCAATCGGAATGTCCTTTTTTGTGAGAATATAATCAGGCGCACCGCATCTTTGGCGTTTGGGTTCGTTGGTAGCTTCTATGCCTGTAGCCAAACTTTCTATCAATTCTTTGAGGTAACCTCTATAAGTATGTTCGGTAGCATTGCCTCGTGTGTAGGCAAGGTGCACTTTGTCGATATATTGTTCAATGGTCATATTCAAAGGTACTTTCGTTTCTTGCAAATGTAGCAAAAATGTAGGAATAAATAGAATATTTTAGGCTTTTTGCTTGCGAGTGATTTGATGCCCATAACGCAGGCAAGGATTTTTACACATGTTGCCAATCTCAATAAACTGCCTCTAAATGCCTTTTACCGTCATTTCCCACCCGCTTTTTAAAAAATCCTGTTTTTCAAGCGTGAGAAATATAAAAGAAACAACATAACTCCTTGACTTTCAAAATATAACATGCCCAACCTAATAAATTTCAATAAATACGAATTTTCGAATCTGTGCTGAGAAATGATGGTTATTAGTAGGCAAGGTTATTTTGGATTATCCCACGTGTAGTAATAATGGTGTTTATCTAATTCAAAACCCATTTTAGGATAGAGTTTATTACCAATTACATTTGTTTTAGCTGTTTCTAACATCAATCTACAGGCAAGGGTTTCCTGACACAACTGTTTTGCTTGTTCAATAAGCCGAATGGCGATACCTTGCCCTCTTGCGCTTTCGGTTACATACAAATCATTTAAAAGCCATAGCTTTTGCAAACGGGTAGAGGAAAAAAAGGGGTATAATTGCACAAAACCCAATCCTTTTTCTTTTGCATCTTGTGCTATGTAGATAATAGACTCTTGGTTGGTAATGCGTTCTTGTAAAAAAACTCTCGCATTTATTTTATTTGATGGTTTTTCATAAAAAACTCGGTACGCATCAAATAAAGTAGTAAGGGTGTCAAGGTCTGTAAGGATAGCTTGGCGAATGGTTATCATAAAAATAAAAAAAATACTATTTGTTTTTGTATTACGGAAATTTTTTTGTGAATTACTTTATACACAAACACTCAATCACGCAGGCAAGTGCCTATATAATTGAGCGTTTTGTTTTTATATTCATAAAATGTTTATAAAACTATCATTTTTTTTCTATATACCTTGCCTGTGGTATTTACCATAATGATATACAATCCTTTGGGCAAATTTTTAGTTATAGGCAAGGTTGTATTTTGGGTTATAGGCAAGGTTTGGGTTACAACAGTATGCCCCAATGCGTCTATGATACTCATTTTAACCGTTGTATTTTGTAGCACTGCAGGCAAGCGTATTTGGAATGTTCCTGCGTTAGGATTCGGAAATAGTAACATATCTTCACCTTTGAAAGTGATGGCAATCATAGGAGAATAGACGAACCTTCCATCTTTATCTACTTGTTTTAAACGGTAATAGTTTACACCTTGTAGCGGGTTGTCATCTATAAAATTGTAAATAGACAGCGTGGTAGTGTTTCCATTTGCATCTACCTTGCCTACGGACAGAAAGTCAATTACATTCATACTTCGCTCTATGATGAAGTGGGCAGTATTTACTTCGTTGGTTGTTTTCCATTGTAGGGAAGCCTTGCCTGCGTCCTCCTTGCCTGCAAACGAAAGGAACACTAATGGAAGGGGTATTTGCGTATGAATATATGCAAAGTCGGAGAACTCGCTGTAATCTGTTCGCTTATTCGCATTGACGTAAGTGCTGCCGTAAAAATCCCAAGCCCCCACTCCTACTACGCTTTTGCCTATAGTGGGGCGTATAAAAGGCGCAAGAATGCCTACGGGAAAGAGTTGCATATCATATTTGCTTACGGTGATATTGTTTGGCGTAAGATTCCAAAAACCACCTGTAGAAATCCCATTGTAACCATAGGTAGCTTCAATCAAACTGCCTGCTGAATGATAGGGCATTACGCCATAAACAGTCGCAGAAGCATTATTTCCATTGAAATAACCTGTTAATTGTATAGGGTTAATGCCATCAGCAGCGATAAAATTGGCATTGGCTATAGTCATGCGCATCAACTCATAGCGCGTGGCATCACCCACAGGATAATCATAAACCTTGCCTACAGCACCATTTAAAGCACGCCTGATACGCCCATAAACCCAGGAAGTTCCAGAGCTTCCACCTGTATTGAGGTAGCTCATCACGGCACCTGTGGCATTGTCATCAACTGTATTGGTAATATCCATCAAAATATCAGTCAAAGGAGTTGTAACACCCATTTGTGCAATGCCATTGCTTAGTTCTAATTGTGTATTGACTATGATAGAGGCAACGGAATTAGCTGTGCTAAACTTAATAAGTCCTTTATTGTTTCTATTTAGGCGCAAATTTCTAAATTGGTTATCTGTTCCATTGTTTGTCCTTAGTTTAATAGTTCCTGTGAGGGCATCTTTGCCGTTTATTACAAGGTCGGAACTTGTGGAGCCTGCTATTGCGCCTGTATTTTCGGTCAAATCGCCTTCGAGCATCAATCTATTATTGTTGATATAGAGCCAGCCTGTGCCTGTGATATTCAAATTGCCTGTGTCTGTAGTGGCATCACCTACTCGCATTTGTTTATCAGTAGCCGAGTTATTCAAAATGGTGGTATTGCCATTATTCGAGATGGTAAGGTTATGAAAATTGGTATTCGATGCACCACCTATGTTGCTTACAAGGTTTGCGCTATTGTAGGTACTTACATACGAATCCAAACAAGCGTTGCCTGTATTGGGTGCATCATGGTTCAGGTAAGTTATATTCGTTCCTTTCTGAAAATTGCCGCTGTTGGTAAATCTTCCGCTTGCATAAAGATTGCTTGCATTGCCTATCAACGTGCCGCCTGACTCTATTTTTATTTCGCCTTTGTGTACTTGCGCTGAGGTAAGTTCATCATTATACCAACAACTGTAGGTATTTGTGCCGTTTTTGAGTTCTACTGTACCACCATTTTGGACAGTCATAGTGTAGAAAAAGGCGGGTATATTGGTGGGGTTTTCGGTTCCGCTATTATACACGCGCACTGTAGCTCTGTTAGGAATCACGACATTATCGGCACAATTAGGTACAGAATAACGTGGAGGCGTAGAGCCTTGCACCTGCCAATTCACAGGGTCGTGCCAATTATCATTGACCTGAACAAACACTAAAGTTTGTTCGTATTCGTCAGCTCCTGCATCTGTAGAGCGTCTAAATTCGTTATCCACATCAAAATCAATCGTTATAGGAAAGCCTAAATTGGTAGAAATAGGCGTGGCTTTTCCGTCAGGGCGTTGGTCATTGGCGTTTAGGTGTAAATCTCCTGTTTCGGGCAAAGTAAAAGCAATCGCTGTAACGCCTCCTGTATTGGCACTATAGGAATTTATATCTGCCCCGCTTGCAGTTTTCCAAGCCGTAAAGCCGTATGCTATACCCGCCCGTTCACCTGTTTTGGTTTCGTCTGAAGCATAAAATACATTGTAGTCGGGTGCGTTGCCACCTCCACAGGGCGCAGTGGCAAAAGGCGTAGCGTCTTGAACTGCTATAGCTATGTTATTGCCTCCGTTTGTGCGGGCATTTTGGAAAATGTTGTTATAGACTTGTAAGGGGGTATTGACCAGGGTTACATCTATGGTAGCCGAAGGGTTATCGCCTTGTAAAAAAGCATAAGTTTTGAGCATTCCCCCACTTGCCTGCCCACCTATATGAACGGAATTAAAAGCCAAGAATAAATTATCTGTATCGTGTAAATTGTTCCAGACACCTGTATAAATTGCCTGTTCTGTATTATTAGTTCCATTTGTTTCTAAGCCTAACGAAATACGATTGTTGTAAAAATACAAAGCTGTGCCTATAGACCTTACTACCACACCTGCCGCTACAGGTTGCGCACTTGCTGATGTATTGCGAATGTTGTAAATGCGGTTATCTCTGATATGCCCTTGCACACCTCCCGTCAGCAAAATTCCTGCGGAAGTGGTCGAGGTGGTAGCGGCGCTTTGTATGGTGTGAATGGTATTGCCTCTTACCTGCAAACCCGCACCTGTAGCGGCATTTATACGGATACCTGCCACTGCAACATTGTCGCTTACATTCGCTTGTTGAGCTGTGGAGGTAAGGCTATAGATAGTATTGTTTTGAATGGTAGTATTTGCTGTTCCTGTTTGGGAAATTCCTACAATAGTAGAACCTATGTTAGTACTATTATTGGTAATATTTTGAATATTGTTATTTTGAATAGTAGAGGAGTTTGTACCTGTGGCAACAATAGTAATGCCCGAAAAAAAGTTAGCAGATGTAGTATTACTTACAAGAATATTGTCTGTTTGGGTGGTACTGCCTATGATATTTCCAGAAACTTCTACTCCTGCACCAGAGTTTGCCAAGCGTATGCCAATGACATCGAAACCGAAGGTTGGAGTACCTACAAAAGTATAAGTTTGTCCTGCGATGATATTATTTTTTATTTCTCCTGCTGTTCCTGTAAAATTTATGTATTGAATACCTGCTGTGGTGGGAGTTACAGCATTGTTTGTGGTTTGAGAAAAAGCAAAAGAATTTGCTATTGTAGTACTTCCTATGATATTGTTGCTAACTATGGCTTTCCCCGAACCATTAAAAACTCCAAAAGCATCTTGCCCCGTTGTTGTAGTGCCTTGAAAATCTATTTGTACGTTTTGTATCGTATTGCCTGTAAAAGTAAGGTTAGCAGTTGCTGCCATACTGCTACTAATAATTCTTAGTCGATTTCTATTATTATTTGGGTTTGAATAGACATATTTTGCACCACCACAGTTTAAGGCTCTACCTCCAAAAAAATTATTTCTTACTGTTACATTGTCTGTACCTGTTCCTCCTATTTCTATGAGGTTGCTATAAGATGTAAGTGAAGCATTGCCAAAAAAACTCACTGTTTGAAAAAAATGGCAGTCTTCCAAAGTTAAATTTTGGGTATTGCTATTGATTAAAACATTCCTACTATTATTTGCCCCTGAATAAATATTGACAAAACGACAGTTTTTTATACTTATAGTTGAGTTTTCTTTACTTACTGTTCCATCAGAAAAAATAGCACAACGAGGTACATTGGTGGTGGTGGTTGCACCTGTGCCTCCTGTGGGTGGAGAAATACTACTGTTTTGTATTGTTAGGTTTTCAAAAGTTAAGTTGTCGTTTCCTGTGGTTGCTGTAGTGGTGCTGATACGTATAAGCCCTGTATTGTTTGCGGTATGCAAGCCTTCAACGATAGCATTTTTTACGGTGTTGTTTGTGGCATCATTAATAAAGTTGAAAACAGAATTATTTGCATTATTTCCTGTATCATTATTGCGAAATAATAAAGTCAAAGTTCCTGCATTGTTGCCATCTACTAAAACATTATCTGCCCCATTAAATAATATAAGATTGCCATTTTGTGTACCTTCAATCGTTTTTACCCCAGCAGAAGCTGGTAAAATAGAAATTGTGTTATCCGCCATACCCGTAATTTCCTTTAAATCATTAACACCATTCTCAGGATTTATAGCTGCAATAGTGCTATTGGTAACATTTGCGGTAACATTTCCCAAAATAGCACCGCTATAATTTAAGACTTCGAATAAACCGCCGCCATTTCTTGTAAGACTCCTCGTGAAGGTAGAAGTTACTGTCGAAACAGGATTTGCTCCACTATTATTCACGCCCAGTGTATATGTACCTGCGGGCGTGCCTATGGGAAACATAGAAATATCGTCGAGCGATAAGGTGGTTGAAATAGAAGGCGCAAAAATAATTTTAAAATCTGTAATATTTGTCGTGGTAAATCCTGCGGGAATAGCCACGTCATTGCTCATTCTTGTTGTTCCTATCCAAATATCCATCGTACCTGTAGCTACGGTTTCGAGAGTAAAAGGCGGGTTTGTTGCAGAAGGAGGCATATAAGATTTGCTACTTCCCGATTTGTTGAAAGCTACCGTAATCCTTGCAGTATTGGTTGTTCCTACTGCTGTGCTGGTGCTTAGAGTTGTTCCTTCGGGGCTTGTGCGAAACTGGTTATTCGTGACACTGTTATTGATATAAAATTCGCCGAAAACCTTGTTATTTGCCTCTACTGCGCTATTATCGTTAAACCCTGAACCAAATTGTATTTGTGCTGCAATGGCATTTCCTGCACTTGTACCTGTACATTGTGTTATATTCAAACGTACTATATAAGCATTTGTTGTTCCTATGCCTGCAATGTCTGTAACTCTTGTGGCTGCTGCTTTTGCCCCTGCTGTGGCTCCACGAATAAAATTGAGTCCCTCTGTTGTTGTTACTGTCATTGCCGCTGAACTTGTTGTATTAAATCCGTCAAACTGCCGAATGTTTGGCGTTGCTGCAACATAATTAGTGGCAGTATTACTGACATTAAAATCCTGATTGAAAAACTGTGCTTGGGCATTTGGTAGGCAAGCACCAAGCATCATAAATAATGGTGTAAAATATGGTTTCATAACTTTTAAAAAGGAAAATTATTTTCAGATTTGTTATCTTGATAGAAAAGCATTTTTCAAGAGTGTTTGCAAATGTGTGCAAGGATTTTTACTTGACATCATGGGCAAAAACCATACAAAAAAAACAAAATGCTTTTTATCAATTACTTAGCGATATGAAAAACACTAATAATTCCCAAAATGGGATTTTATATCTTTTTCATCCATTCGTTTTTAACAAATACTGTGTCTTCTTTTACAGCGTACGTTATGGGCTGTGCAAAAGTTCATGTTGTGAGGCAGGCGCACAGAGGAGTGCCGCTTGTGGTACAAACGGCGTTGTGTGAATCCTAATCAAAAAGCAGGCTATATTTGTGCAATAAAAAATTTACAGAGACGGTTAATGGTATAGCGTCATGAATACGTACCGAGGCGTTCAAAAAGCGTCTTTTTCTTTTCTTGAGATGTATAAACCAACTTGCCTCCCTCCATTTCTAAGGCGAGTTCGCGCTTATCTACGCGCAAAACCTTATCTATATTCACGGTATAACTTCTATGACAGCGGAAAAAAGTGGGTTCTTTTTCTAGAAAGTCAAAGTCTGATATTTTCTTAGAAACCAATATGGCCGCGTGTGAAGTAGTATGAAAATAGGTGTAATTGCCGTCTGCTTCCAGACAAATAATATCTGCGAAGCGGACTACAAACATACTCTCGGCAGTATGCAAGACTATTTTTTTGTTTTGCGCATCTTGGATATTTTCCTTCAATACTTGGTAGGCAAGTTGGTTATCGGTTTGGATAGGCTTCAACTTACTTAATGCACGCGCTATGTGTTCTTTGCGGACAGGCTTCAAAATATAATCCACTGCTGAAGCCGCAAAGGCTTGCAACGCATACTCGCTATAGGCGGTGGTAAAAATAATTTGGAAGTCAATCTGGTCAGGTCGAAAGAAGGTAAGCAAGTCAAAGCCATTGTATTCGGGCATTTCTACATCTAAAAATACAATATCAGGTTTTTGTGCTTGGATTTGGCGCACGGCTTCGGGAACATTCTTACATTCGCTCAAGATGTGTACTTCTTTGAAGTATTCGGTCAATAAACCGCGCAGGGCAGAGCGTGCCATGGCTTCGTCATCTACTATGATAGCATTTATGTTCATTTTTGATATAATTAAATAGTGGTAAAATGAAAAATTATGACAACTTTAGTGCCTGTGGCTTCCTGTTGTCCATTGTATTGGTCTATGATGTCTATATGGATTTGATGTGGGTGTATTTTATTGAGCAAGGCGACACGTTGTTGGGTAGCACTCAGGGCGAATCCTGTAGATTTCCTTGCCTGCCGTTTTTGTATTTCTTGGGCGTATTCGCGCCCTATGCCGTTGTCTTCTATCACTACTTGTAGGTTGTCGCCTTGCCTGCTGAAAATGATGTGCAGGCGTTTGTCGCCTCTTTTGTGCAGAAGCCCGTGCTTGAACGCATTTTCAACAAAAGGTTGCAAGAGCATAGAAGGAATATGGTGTCGCCAAGTTTCTGTGGGGAAATCTACAGTGATGTGGCAGTCTATGGCTTCTTCGAAGCGTATTTTTTCTAAAGACACATATAGCTTCAGCAGTTCTACTTCCTCATTGAGTGTAATATATGGTTTTTCGGAAATTTGGAGCGTGTTGCGCATGAGGTCGCTAAAATTGCCTAAGACATCGCTTGCTTCGCTTCGCCTATCGCTATAGACGAGGCCTTGCACCGTATTCAAAATATTGTAAAGGAAGTGCGGGTTCATCTGGCTTTGGAGGGCTTTGATTTGTGAAATCCAGAGTTGTTCTTTAAAAAGCTGTTTTTGGCGATTGCGTTCTATGATGACGTAGGCGATGCTTCCTATGACACCCAAAATGGCTACAAAAGTCGAACTCAAAAACCACCATGTTTCCCACCATTGCGTGGGTACGGTAAATGGCAAGGTTTGAATTGCGCTTTTGAGCTTGGTGATAGCATCTTGTGCAAAAACCTCTAGGGTATAGTTGCCTTTGCGCAAATGGGGGTAATGTATGCTTGCGTATGGCTCGCCTATAGTCTGCCATTCTTGGTCTATGCCCTTCAAGCGGTATTTTATTTGTACTTTTGAGGGGTTTTTATAGTGCAAGGCTTCTGCGGCGAAGGTGTTCGCATCTAGAGAGGCAAGGGGCAAGAGGCGCAATTCCTCTTTGCGGTCATTAGGTGAGTTTGGAACATATAAAACGCTGTGGGAAAGTGCCACCCAAATGCCTTGTGCGTCAGGGTAAAAATCTTTGTAGGCAAGGCTACTCGAAAGCCCACTTTGCGCCAACACGTCTGTAAATTCGAGGGTTTGAGCGTCCACGTAGCCTATTTCGGCTTGCGTACCGAGCCATATTTTGTCTTTATCTACTATGATTTTGTATATGTGATTGTTTTTCAAAGCCTTGCCTGCCTGTAGATGTCCGACTGTGCGCTCGTCTTCTATTACGAATAGCCCTTGTTGAAACGTACCTACCCAAAGCCTGCCTTGCGTATCGACTGCCAAGCTATGCGCAATGATGACTTTTTTTTGAGAGTCGTATATAGGAGTAGCCTTGCCTGCAAAATCATACATCACCAAACCATTGTCATAACCTATCCAAAAACGTTGTTTTGATACATCTACGGCAGTACTATAACTGCGCTGTATGCGATGGTTGTTGTACGCATGGAGTGTTTTGTTTTGCTTGTTGAGCGTGTCCAACTTGAATCCCTGCAAATAAGCTGATACTTGCTTTGGCGGGTATATTTTACAGAGGCGCAAACCGTAAGAGGTTGCTATGAGCAAAAAAACTTGCCCGTCATGGTTATAAAAGCAAGCATCTTTTATGAGGGGCGCGCGTGCAAGTTCCTTGCCTTCCATATCAAAAAGGCCCAATCCAGTAGCAAATACGCGGTGGTTTCTATCAAAACGGAGACGCCTAATTTCGCTGTTAGAGGCTTTGCATAGGGTTTCCCAAGTGGCGGTAGGCAAGGCTTGTGCAGCAACTTTCAGGACTTTCCCTTCGGTAGTGCCAAAATACAAATGTCCCTCAAACAAAGTAATGCAGGAGAGTTCGGTATGCAGACGCAAATCAATAGGCAATGGATACTCGATATTTTGTAGGGAAGGGCAAAACCACAACCCGTCATTCAAAGTGCTTACCCAATAATTGCCTTGATAATCTTGCACCACGTCTGTAACATTTTTATTGGGAAAGAGCAGGTGCGTTTTGCCTGTTTTGGCATCTACAGTATAGCCGCCACGCCGAGCGCAAACCCAGAGTTGTTGAGCAGTAGCCGTATAATGGTTCACGTACGTATCGGCAGGCAAGTCTATCGTGGGTAGTTGGGTGCGCTTTCCGTTTTGCCACTTCAAAAAAACGCGCTCTTTCGAAGGCGTAATATCACGGTTTTGCATCACATACAACGTCTCGCCTACTATTTGAAAGGTTACGTGAAAACCTGTGGGAGATTGTTCCTCAATATGACTGTGGTTTTCTTCAAAAACTAGAATTTTGTATTCGCTCGCGATATACACCTTGTTCTCAAAGCTGGCTATTTGGGTAAGTGGATTGTCATATTTGAATGAAAAAAGTCTTTTAAAAGTCTTGGCATCATAGCTTGTCAAAGTAGTGTAAGTAAGTATCCAGAGTTGGTTTTGTGTAAATACAAAATTGACCACGGCCCCTGCCGCATCATCTATTTCAACGGGCAATGTGCGCAATGTGTCCTGATGCAAATAAAAAAGCTGTTTGGCAAAATTCATTCCCCACAATCGCCCTTGCCCATCTTCTTTCAGGTGTGTAATATCCAACTGCCGCGCATCTTCATAAGCGACTGCAGTCGCATATTTGCCATTGAAGCGAAAAAGTCCTTTGTCCGTACCTAAATACAACATTCCCTGCCTATCTGTTGCCATATCATAAATGACTTGGGTAGGTATTTGGTAAGGAAACTGAATGGGCTGTGCATAAGGAGATTGTGCCTTGCCTACCCAACCACAGCTAAGGCAGGCAAGAAAAAAAAGCATACGAAACATAATATGGCAAAGTTAATAAAAGCGTACAATACTTTCATGAAAATGTACAAGAAACAAAGTTTAATGTATGAAAGTGTGTGTTTAGTGTAAGAACCATAGTTATTGCCCCTTTGCCAGTATAGCCCACGCCTTATATACAAAATAAGAGGCGTTTCATACAATAAACCACGTGTTTCGAGCAAGTCCGCCATTTTTTTCGGGCAGGCAAGGTAGTTTTGCATAAAAAAATGACTTGATTTATTTATGAAACAAATGCTTTTCACTTTCCCATTACTTGCCGTTATGCAAACCTCATTTGCGCAAAATAAAGATGAACTATTGACATGCCGTTGGAAAATGACCAAAATCATTACCTAAAAAATACTTGACTGTGGTCAAGAAGTTATAGAAAATACCGATTTATTGAGCGAACCGAAGCCACAAGAAATCATAGATGAGGAGAACATGCTGCAAAACCTGATAGACAAAGGTTCTCACATCGACATCAAAAAGAACAATGTATTTTTATGGGTGATGAGATTCTACCTTTGAAAACAAGTTCGCACTACGTGGATGGCATTACACAAAAGTTCAATGTAGCTCACGCAAAAGTGGAAAAGGTAGTAAAAGCCAAAAAAGGTACAAAAATTACTGCCAGTAACAGTATGGATTATACATACCATCTACCACATTATCAAAGTTTCTGATAAAATACTAAAACTACGGGTGGAACAAGTAGGCGATGAAACACCCGACACCATCATCGAATTCAAATCTTTCTTATAATAAACCTTAAATTAATAAATTTTTATGAACTTTCTCAAAATTTCTTTCCTGTTTTTCCTTGTATTAGGAATGGCCCTCTCCTCTTGCAAAAAAGATGAGCCTACCACCATCGAAGCCACAGACTTTACAGGTAGTTTTGCGTCCGCTACTGTTCTTGCATGGGTAAATGGCTCAGTAATCGGGACAGTAACTGCTACTACCAATAATGGAAGCCTGAATTATACGCTTATTTCGCAAAATATTGCAGGAATAATCGCTATCAATGCCACTACTGGACAAATCACTGTAGCTAATAAGACTGCCTTTAACAATAATGCTATTTGTGTTGGTTCTAATTCTAGTGATGGCCTAATTACAGGAGTAGTAAAGGTTACCAACGGCTCGGTTACTCGAGATATCAATGTAAGGATTACGTTGGTAAATTGGTGTAATTAGAAGATTGAAAAACTTGGTTCTTAAAAATTATTGCGGAAGTTGCCCCTAAATTAGTCCTGCTGTAACCATCTCGTTGCTCTAGCGCCACACAAAAGCTGGATTTGGCAAAGTCCGAAGTAACTCTTTAAGAACCAAAAACTTTTAACCGTTTTAGCCTTTTCGCTCAGGTTTTCGAAAAATAACGCAAAATAAACGATTTGGGCAAAAAATAAGATTCCAAAACCTTGCCTGCCTGTAGGTAAAATCTTGGTAAAAAATTAAATCACTTGTTCACTAAAAATCAATTTAAATAACATGAAAAATTTCATTATTCTTGGAGTTGTAGCTTCAATATTCAGCTTTAGCAATGTGCAAGGCGCAACTATTTTGTCCGTAGAAAATACAACGGCAAGCATCAGCGAAACTTTGATAGACAAAATCAAAGTGAAAATCCGCAACAAGTCTGGGAAATCTCAAGACATCTATTACACCAATGCAAATGGCGGTGGAAAAACTACTGGTACGTTGTCCGCAAACAGCACACAGACTATTTCCATAGAACCCGGTGGAAAAGTGTACACAAAACAAGGCGTTTTGCTCTTGACTGTAACGGCTATTATGGCAGGGTCAGAACAGACAATCATCAAGTAAAAATCAAACCCATTCAAAACAATGAAAAACGTAATTTCCTCTTATTTATCCACTCCAAACCCATTCAAAACAATGAAAAACGTAACTTCCTCTTGTTTATCCACTCTAAACCAATTCAAAACAATGAAAAAATCAATTTTCTTAGGCGTATTTGCCTTTTTATTTCTGTCTGTCAGTGTGTCTTTTGCACAAACCGAAGATGATTTGGCAATGGCTGCTTCTTTGGAAGGCGATTGGTATGCTTATGATTCCAATAAAAGTCCTCTTACACAAGTGGAAGATTATATGAAACCTGCTTCTGCTAAAGTAAAAAAGCAAGCAATGGAAAAATATAAAGTTACAAAGCTGACTTTCAAGAAAGACTTTACTTATGAAAGAGTCGGAGGAAAAGGAAAAAACACATTTGGCGGAAAATACACATTTGAGGGTGAGGATATTATTTTGACAGATGCCAAAGGGAAAGTAGAGGAAAAAGGAAAATTATTTTTTCGCAATGAAGATAAAGAAATGGGCATTGTTATCACTATAGACAATGAAAAAATAACGGTTTTGTTTATAAAAGGCTAAACCAAAATTAAATGCTGTTTTACAACTTTTACCAAATAGTGAAACAGCATTTTAAAAATCAAAAAATCAATTTTATTTTATTTATCCACTAAAAATTTATTTAAAACAATGAAAAAGATACTCGTTTTATTCGCTCTCGTAACTATGTTGGGACATACAATAGTTGCTCAACAAAACAATAAATTCACTTTTCATAAAGAGCAATCTGTAAAAGACTTTGCAATGAAAGGGAAAACCATTACCGCAAAAGGGCAATTAGTTGCTTTTGCAAAAGGCAATAACATTGTGGATTACGAAATTTATTATTATATCCGACAAAGTTCTAAAATAGGAGAAGTGATTCTCACGAAATATATGCTTACTGAGCCTATGTTTAGCAAGGGGGCAAAGAAGTTTTTAATAGCACAGATTCAAGAATATTATATTGCTAAGGAACTCCGTGAAAATATAACTATTACGCCTGTTGAAGGTAAAGATGGTTACTATCTAATTAATGCTAAAAATAGTAATGGAATTCCCTTTGAAGAAACAAGTGTAAATGAAGCCGAAAAAGTTAAATGGGGCTTTGGCGAAAGTAGTGATGGCGTAACCCGTAGCGGTATTAGAACGATTGAAGTGGGAAAATTCGAAAACAAAGCAGATTTTGAGCGCTTCAAAAAGACATTATTAACTCAATAATTTTCTGTAACTGTTTAGCCCCTTAGCCCCAAAAGGGGAATTAGGACAAATACAGCTGTATTAACTCCCCCTAACGCAAGTGCTGGAGGTTGGGGCTAAAACGTAGTACGGAATTCCACTTTTGAGACTAAGGCTAAACACTTACAATTTTTTTAAAATTAAACAAGTACTTAATACAACTCACTCACAATGAAAAAAACACTCTTTTTAGGCATTTTAGCCTTTTTGCTCGGATCTTTCGCACAAGCGCAAGATTTCCAGACCTTTTTAGGTAAGTTCAGTGAAATACCTGCTTCAGGTTTAGTGATTGGGGAAATGTCCACGCCTGAAACCTTAGACGCAAGCCTAAACACTTTTGTAGGTGCGGAAACTGAAACTAAAGTATTGCCTTTAGGCAAAATAAGTACAGGAAAAAATATTTTATACGTATTTTATATTACTTTTGGGTATGATAATGACAACAAAAAGAACGAAGTTAGTATAAATGTACAAGCTTTTTCTACAAAAGGCGAGAAAAAAGGTGAGCAGAAATCTTTTCTTTCGATATCCGATACAGATTTGGACTACGTTATTACTGAGGCAAATAAATTTAGAATAATTCCTAATGCAAAAAACAAGATGAAATTTCTTGTAAAGGAGTCTTTCTTCCTTGACAAAGGAACGGAAGTGGAATATGTACCCAAAAATAAAACTTATATAGTTGATAAACTCTAAAATTAAAAAATGTCCAAAAATAATTGCTTTTTTATTTACTCACCAAAACCAAAAAATAATGAAAAAATTACTGTTCTCTTTCTTGTGCGTCTTCGCTTTAGAAAGTAACCTGTCTGCACAACAAATTGATGCCACAAATGCGAGTATTTACTCAATAGAATCCAATAAGGAATGGGTTTTTATACGTAATAAAATGGTATACAATGTAGGCGTGCCGTTTTTTACACGTGCAAACCCTCTCGCTGAATCATATCCTCTGCTTTATGGTATGAGTATTTATACTTTATATGAAGCCTCGGAAACTGATCTTGTTGCTACGATAGACCTCTTGAAAATAGATGTTCAAGCACTAGTCGCAAGCAATGATGGAGTTGCCTCTAAAAAACCTCATGCAATAATTAAGGCACTCAATGACGAAGAAAGCTGGAACACGACCTTTAAGAGAGATGGAAGTGAAATTCAACAAACACAAAGAACATTTGACTTTGATACAGAAGCACAAGCGCAAAAATTTATTGCAGAACTCAAAATTTGTGTGAAAGTAAGCCAAATTTTTAGTGTAGAAGCGGAAGAATTAAAGCAACAATCTGGTGCCAATGCAGATGCAAATACGTTAGAAAATTCAAAAAAACGTATTAAACTTTTGGAACAAGCAGAGGCACTTATTGCAGGCAAAAAATACACCCAATTAGAGATAATTCTTGCGAGTGAAAAATATGAGCAATACGAAAAAAATATCAGCAATTTAGTAGAATATAATATAAAAGTAGAGCGATATGTTCCTGCAAAAAATGCTCCACAAGATGCACCAACACAAATATATAACAACTTAGCCAAGCTAAACGCCATACGCAAAACTTTTCAAGAAAAATATAAAACTTTTGAAGAGAATTACTATCCAAGCGTAGATAAAAGAAATTGGGGCATTACAAAGCGTTTGAATAGCGTAAATGCTAGAGGCGGATTTGCAACCAGTTTTCCTGCCACACTTGCCGAATACCAAGCTTTTGTTGTAAAAGTACAGGTAGACAAACAAGAAGAAAGCAAAAATTTAGAAAATGCTAATGCTATTGATGCTTCTGGAAACTCCGCTCTGATGAATGCTATCAAAGCAAAAGACTTAGAAAAAGTAAAATCTTTGATAAAAGCGGGTGCAGTTGTAACCTATGAAAATCCTAAAACAAACACATCTATACTCAAATGTGCTATTGATGCAGGTGATGCTGATATTTTGAAAACATTGTTATATGTGCCTTCTATGGGAACATATAATGTAGCAAATCCCTTAAATTTTGAAAAAGAGTTTGCATACGCCGTTGAAAAAGGTGATTTGGTAGGAATGTATGCAATAGCTGTCATTGGGAATAGAAAATACAATATTGCCAATAGCAAAGGCTATTTTCCTGCAATGATTGCTTATCAAGCAGGTAACTTAGAGGTATGCAAAGATTTATTGTCAAGATATCATGATGCCCCATATTTCGATGCCTATGAGCAACAAAGTACCAGCGACAAAATGACACTTTTAATGATGGCAGCAGCAAAAAATGATGTCAATACCATAAAAACTTTATTCCTTCTGGAAAGGGATAAAAAACCTGAAACTATGAACAAAGATGGCTACACTGCTATGATGCTTGCCGCTGAAAATGGTAGCAAGGAAGTCATAGAACTTGCTATCTCAAAAGGATACAAAGGAATATGGAAATTCAAATCAACAGAAGGGAAAATGAAAGGCAAAACCGCCCTTGATGTTGCCAAGGATAGTGAAATTAAAAAAATTATCAAAAATGCTATTAAATAATTCTTAGAAAAAAATGAAAACTGGATAGGGGCAAATCCCTATCCTATTTCAAAAAAAACAATTTTAAATCCAAAAAAGTAATTCTAACTCAAAAAACAATGAAAAAACTACTCGTTTTATTCGCTCTCGCAACTATGTCGGGACACACAATAGTCGCTCAACAAAACAATAAATTCACTTTTCATAAAGAGCAAGCTGTAAAAGACTTTGCAATGAAAGGGGAAACTATTTTGTCTGTAGAAAATACAACGGCAAGCATCAGTGAAACTTTGATAGACAAAATCAAAGTGAAAATCCGCAACAAGTCTGGGAAATCTCAAGACATCTATTACACCAATGCAAATGGTGGTGGAAAAACTACTGGTACGTTGTCCGCAAACAGTACACAGACTATTTCCATAGAACCTGGTGGAAAAGTGTACACAAAACAAGGCGTTTTGCTTTTGACTGTAACGGCTATTATGGCAGGGTCAGAACAGACAATCATCAAATAAAAATCAAACCCATTCATAAATAAGAGAAAATCAATTTCCTCTTATTTATCCACTCTAAACCCATTCAAAACAATGAAAAACGTAACTTCCTCTTATTTATCCACTCTAAACCCATTCAAAACAATGAAAAAATCAATTTTATCTCTTACTTTTTTGCTCATTTCAGTATTTTCTGTTCAGGCACAAATAGAAAAAAGACTAAATACGGGCAACGTTTCTATATACTTGTGCCAGGATTATAATAGTGAAACAGACGGCGTCACAGGACTTTTTACGGGCTTTGAAGGAACAGGCAAGCAAAACTTTAACGTAGTGGCACGAATGCAAGATTTTGCGCCAAATGTGGTACATCAGTTGCAAATAAAAATCATCAATCCAGCAAAAAAAAATATCCTTAAAAATGAAAAGGAGCCTTTTATTCTCAAAAGTAATATGAATGTCCATAATTATAGAGAGGAGATAACAGCCACATTTGATATGGGCGGTGTGCATCAGGTGCAAATATGGATTGATGACAAACTTGCACAATACCTTAATTTTAATGTAGGAAATCATATTCCCAAAAATTATGGCGAAGGCAATGTGGCAATGGTAGTATGCAGGAGTTATGACAGCCAAAACGATAATATCAATCACATCTACACAGGCGTTAGAGGAGCAGGACACACAGAGCTTTTATTGTTGGTTCGTTTTCAGGATTTTCCGCTCAATGTAGCTAATAAAGCTATTGTTAAACTTATCACACCAGCAGGACAAGACCTTTTAAACAAAAAAGAATTTAGTTTTACACATGGAAGCGGTATAAACACATACTTTCATACCTCTAATATAACTGTAGAATTTCCAGAGTCAGGCGTGTATCAATTTCAAGTAGAAGTAAATGGCAAAACAGTACAATACCTTAATTTTAATGTAGTAGACTAATTCAAAACAATAAAAAAATCAATTTTCTTTTATTTATCCACTCTAAACCCATTCAAAACAATGAAAAAATCAATTTTCTTTTATTTATCCACTCTAAACCCATTCAAAACAATGAAAAAATCAATTTTATCTCTTGCTTTTTTGCTCATTTCAGTATTTTCTGTTCACGTACAAGCACAAGACCTATCAAAAAAAATGATAGGCAAATGGTCACGGGTTGATGTAAAACTCACTGATCCTCAAGGAAAATATGTGAAATTAACTCCTGAAGTAATGGAAACTAAAAAAATGCTTATGTCAAAATCTATGAAGATGGAGTTCAAATCAGATGGCACCTTTATTCAGACTGAGGACGGTGTAGTCGCCCCAACTCGGAACACAACTTGGAAAGTAGTTGGTAATGAATTGACATTTCTTACCACCAAAGAGGGAAGCGATTCTGAACCAGAACAAAAAACGACGGTCAGAATCGTCAAAGGGGATATGGAAGTAGGAATGATTGGAGGGATGATTCTAGTATTCAAAAAACAATAAAAAAAAAACAAAATACTTAAAACATTCTTTTTAAGTATTTTGTTAAATTATTTAAATTAAAACTAAATGAAAGAACTACTCTTTGTAGGCATACTTGCCTGCCTCACCTGCTATCAAACCGCTTTTGCTCAAATCACTTCTCATAATTTGGTGGGCAAGTGGGGGCTTGTAAACTTTGATATGCAACCCAAAAAAGCCAACGGCAAACTCACTGATAAGGAAACGGAAACCGTCAATATGATGAGAGAAGCACTAAAATCACAGCCCGAATTGATGAGTTTTACTTTTAAAGCAGATGGTAGTTTCTTAGCAGAACCCAAAACAGATGACTCTGACCAAACTGCCACTTGGAAATTAAAAAATAATGTCCTCTCACTTACTTCTGGGAAAAAGAAAAAAACAGAAGAATACAGCCTAAAACTGCTTGCTAATGGGAATCTGGAATTTAAAGCACTTAAAAGTAAAGTGGCTATTCCTGTGATGACTTTTGAAAAATAATAAACCAAGTTTCTAACCCTTGCCTGCCTACAGGTAGGCAAGGCTTTATCAATCTAACTTTATTTTAATATTTATGAAAAAACTCATTTTCTCTCTTGCTGTCCTGCTTATATGCGGATATGCAAATGCACAAAACGCACTACTTGACGCTGAAACGTTAGAAAAAAAACGTGAGTTTGGGTCAATAGAGTCGGCTCTGGAAAAACCAATGGAAGTGTACAAAATAAAAATAAGTTACAAGAGTTTAACTGAAATTCCAAAAAAAATAGCCAAACTCAAAAACTTGCAAGAATTGTCATTACAAGGCAATAAAATTACCACAATTCCAAAGGAAATTGCTCAGTTGAAAAATTTGCAAAAGTTGGATTTAAGTAGCAATGCAATTACTTCAATTCCAGCAGAAATTGGTCAATTAAAAAATTTGAAAGTATTAGACCTGAATAAAAATAAGATTGCCTCCATCCCAACAGAAATAAGTGGGCTGGAAAATTTGCAATATTTAGATGTACTTGGCAATGAACTTACGGTATTTCCAAAAGAAATTTGTCTGCTAAAAAAATTAGAATTTCTGCGGTTGGATAAAAACAAACTTACCAGCCTTCCAAAAGAAATTGGTGAGTTGAAAAAGTTACGAAACCTAAATTTACAAGACAATCAAATTAGCAGCCTGCCAGCAGAAATTGGTGGATTAGAAAGTTTGTTAGGGTTAGATTTAGCCATCAATCAGCTTACCACAGTGCCAATGGAAATAGGCAATTTGAAAAATATGCAATCCTTGGTGCTGTCTTTCAATAAAATTACTGCACTTCCATCAGAAATCGGGAAATTGGAAAAATTAAAAAACTTGTATTTAACAGTAACTCAAATTTCAAGAGAAGAAGTAAATAAAATCAAAGAACGAATGCCAGATTGTATAGTAGAATTTTAAACTAAAAAAACAATCAAAACAACAATTTTCTTTTATTTTTCCGCCAAAAACCCATTCAAAACAATGACAAAACTACTCTTTTTAGGCATATTTGCCTATGTGTTTCTTTCGCTCAATGTGGCTTCTGCCCAAAGCAAATGGGCAGATTTGGTAGCCAAAATACCAGAATTGTCTTTACCTTACGAATTTGACTATGATAATTATGTAGAAGAGGCAGTACAAATCAACCAAAAAGACCTTACGACTCATTTTAATGCTAAAATAGGTTTGTCAGATATGTGGATTGGCAAAGCTGTTGGTAAAATTACTGCTTCCAATGGTTGTGTAGGCATCATTTGGGCAAAAGAAGATTATCCAAATACGACTATTCTGTACATGATTTCTTATTTTAATCCAAAAGGAAAGGAGAAAAAAATTGAGGCAATTTTGTATTATGATGGAGTCAATCCAAGAAATTCTTTTACAATCAAAAAAGAAGATAGCAATTATGTTTTTGAAGAGTTGTACAAAAAGTCTTCAGGTGAAGTAATGAGTAAAATATTGAAATTCAAGTCAAATTATACTAATTGGGGGAAATAAAACTTGTGTTGAAGTGGCAATTTTGAAAGGAGAATAAAAGGAAAATAAATATAAAAATGATTATGAAAATAAGAAAATTTTTGGTTCGCAGTTTGTTAATGTTTGTTATTTTGATAACGACATTTTCGCAAATTAACGCACAAAAAATAAATGATTTTACGGGTTCTTGGGGCTTTGAAAAGATAGCGAAAAGTAATGCTACAAATGAAACATCTATAAAAGAGAAAACTAAAACCTTCAAAGTGGCAAGTTTTAAATTTCTTAAAAATGAAACTTATACGTTAAAATTCAATAATGGTTATGTGTTGAAAGGAAGCTATGAATTAGAAGATGACAATAAGCTACAACTTGGTACACAACAAGACGGTTCAGAAATCAATGGATTTATGAATTATTATGTTTATCAGCTTGTTTTTTAGATAAAAACCGTTTTTTATTGAAATTTTACACACTAAATTTTGATGAAGAACCCTTATATCAAATGCAATTTAAAAAGCGTAAATTTAAAAAATAAATATGTTTTTCGTCTATTCACTAAAAAAATTATTCAAAAC
>Ga0163154_10003124_pt1 | contig 23402 bp, 32 predicted proteins | sample OliLakLV19MP9P1_FD_148649 | JGI IMG/M metagenome (GOLD analysis project Ga0163154, IMG submission 148649) | Freshwater microbial mat bacterial communities from Lake Vanda, McMurdo Dry Valleys, Antarctica - Oligotrophic Lake LV.19.MP9.P1 | ecosystem: Environmental > Aquatic > Freshwater > Lake >... | reverse complement strand
AGCACCGTTTTCAATATCCGAAGAGCCATGCGAGTGCATGAGTGGTCTTCCTAACAATATGTCGAATACTATTGACATAAATACTCACGTAGTATATCTAATACTTGTTGGTTCATAGGTTAGTAGCCAAGGAAACCCACTTCTTTAGAGGTGGGAGGAATTGGCTTGCTTCCTTTCTTAGTATATGATAATATAGCTCTATATGCAACTGTCTATTAAAGTAAAACTTATTCCAAGTACCGAACAAAAAGGCATCCTTCTGGAAACTATTGAAACCTTCAACAAGGCTTGTGATTTTGTTTCTCAAATAGCTTTTGAAAATAAGACTGCTTCTGTTGTAAAAATCCACCGCCTTTGTTATTACGATATTAGAAAACGCTTTAATCTTTCTTCTCAAATGGCGGTTCGTGTAGTTGGCAAGGTCGCTGATGCCTACAAAATAGCAAGAAGCAAGAAACTTAACCTTGAAAATCCCCATACGTTCAGTAAGTATGGAGCTATCATTTACGATGACCGTAACCTTACTTGGAAAGGACTTGAAAAAGTTTCTATTCTTACCTTGAGTGGTAGGCAAATTATGCCTATAATTTTGGGGCAATATCAAGAAATCAAACTTCTTTATCCTCGTCGTGGGCAAGTTGACCTTTTGTATCAAAATGGAAACTTTTTTCTGATACCTGTTGTTGATGTTCCTGAACCACCTGAAAATATAGGCAAGGGATTTCTTGGAATTGATTTGGGGTTGGTTCAACTTGCTGTTGATAATACTGGTGAAATTTACTCTGGAAAGGAGGTTGATAACAAAAGAGTGAAGATTGATAAGTTGAAGTCTGCTTTGCAAAAGAAATATACCAACTCCGCCAAAAGACATTTGAAAAAGTTGTCTGGCAAAGAAAGCAGATTTAGAACAGACGTAAACCATGTTATTAGCAAGAAGATTGTTGAAAAGTGCAAAAGGCACTCTTTGAGTCTCGCCATAGAAGATTTGGCTGGAATTAGACAAAGAGTAACAGTTAGGAAAGCACAACGGAGACAACACTCTTCTTGGGCATTTGACCAGTTGAGAAAGTTTTTGGAATATAAAACTAAACTTGCAGGAGTTTTCCTGAAATCCGTTGACCCGCATTATACTTCTCAACGTTGTAGTGTTTGTGGTTATATTGCTAAACATAATCGTAAAAATCAATCAACCTTTCTTTGTCGGTCTTGCGGTTTCTCCCTTAACGCTGACCATAACGGAGCAATTAACATTGCTCAACTGGCAACAGTCAATTTGCCAATCGTAGCCCCGCAAGGGAGTTACAAGCCCATCGGCTTTAGCCGTGGGTAGTTGACACTAGTAGAGTTGGGGGCTACATCTCTAATGGAAGTAGCCGCTCACGTTTCTACTGCCTTCTTCGCCTTTACGACAAAAAGCGGGAAAGCCCACTTCTTTAGAGGTGGGATGAAAGCGTCTACTTGCTTTATACTTTAACACCTGTTAATATAGCTATATGCAAGTTTTAACAAGAGAAGCAAAGTTATATCCATCTAAAAAACAAGAACAGGTTTTAGTTGTTTTGTTTGAAGATTGCAGAAAATTGTATAACACCATCCTAGAAACAAAAATCAAAGCATATGAGGAAGAAAAAAAGACTATCCATAGATTTGAGTTGCATAAAATGTTTAAAGACTATAATGCAAACATTCCCGCTAGTCTGAAACAAAGTATCGCAAGTAGAGTTAATACCGCCTATGATAGGTTTTTTAGAAAGCAAAGTAAGTTCCCACGATTTAAAAGTAGTAACCGACTAAGAAGTATAGAATTGAGACAACACAACATAGACTATCGTATCAAGGGCACATATTTATCTGTTTGGAAGGGCATTGGTCATATAAAAACACGAGGCTTACAGGAATTAGAAAATCCCAAAGGGGCAAGAATAGTAAAGCGAGCGACTGGCTGGTACATCCAAGTAATGGACGAAGTTGAAGATAAACAAATAAGTGGAAACAATAAACAGGTTGGAATAGACATGGGGTTGAAATATTTTGTAGCAGACAGTAATGGTAATAAAATTGAAGCCCCTAAGTTTTTTAGAAAATCACAAAAGAAGCTTAGGGTTCAACAGAGGCAATTGAAAAACAAAACTAAGTTTAGCAAGCGGTGGAAAAAGCAAGGTTGGCAAATAGCTAAGACGCACGAACATGTCACTAATCAAAGGAAAGACTGGTTGCACAAACTAAGTCATAAGTATGCGAAAGAAAACGGGACTGTCTACGCAGAAAATCTAAATATAGCTGGAATGTTAAAAAATCACTGTCTCGCTAAAAGTATCAGTGATGCGAGTTGGAATATTTTTTTGAATATGTTGCAGTACAAGCTGGAAATGCTGTCTGGGACATTGGAGTTTGTACCTGCTCACTATACAAGTCAGAAATGCAGTGCTTGTGGAGAGTTGGTGCAGAAAAGTTTGAGTGTTCGTACTCATTTGTGTCCCTATTGTGGCTTCACAGCCGACCGTGACACAAATGCTAGTTTAAACATTCTTCGGCTCGGACAGAGCCGTCAAGCGTTAACGTATGGCAATAGCCAAAGCGTAGCTTGAAGAACCCCACGGATTTATTCGTGGGAGTATGTCAGTATTGGCTTTGTTCTGGGGTATTGGGATTAATTCCCCCTTGACGTTGTATTTTCTTGTTTGCTATTGTTACACTATGACCGACAAAGAGTTCACTGTTCAAAAGAAGAGGATTGCGAGTCTGATTAAAAGGTACACAGTAGACTTCGGTTTGGGCCACTGGGACTTTACCTACAAGTTTGAGAGAGAGAAGCTTGAAGTTGACTCTGAGGACCATAATGTCAGCACTATTATGTCGATCGTTCCTTCGTGGGAATACAAGACAGCGGTGGTTCGGTTCCATGTCATTGAAACTAAGGAGCTAACCGACAATCAACTAAAGAGGACTTTCTTTCACGAGCTAGTCCACGCACTTGTTGCCCCGATGTCGACCAAGAACAAGCGTATGGAAGAGGAGATGGTCGCTACTGACATATCAAATGCAATGTTCTGGTTAGAGAGAAGTGCCCACAGAAAAGGATTAAAAGATGGACGTATTGGAAAGGGGGTGAGCCAATAGAAGACACTCCCATTATCTGCCCTATTTAAGAAAGGATCGAACATGACCGTTACATTTTATAACGTAAAAACAAAATCGAACATGGATGTCGAAGAGAAAGACCTCCGTAAGAAAGCTTACACCCGTATAAACTCCAAAGGAACACAGTTCCGATACGCTGTAAGGGCAACCATTGACAAAGTGAATCTTACTAAATTTATCTCTAAGGAGACTTACGACGCACTGAATGTGCCAGTCGAAGCATAAACTATGAACGACACTTTAAAGTACATTGTTGTTAGTACACTTGCGTTTTTAACATTCGCTGTTTTTGTAGTACCAGTATATTCGAGTGTTCCTGATTTAGGAGCGGCCCCATCGGCAGTCTGCGACAACGGGGAACATACAGGCAACCCGCATTGTGCGTCTCCTTCCCCAACAGTCTCGCCCTCACCAACTGGTTCTAGCACACCAATCGCTAGCCCAACAGCTACACCAATCGCTAGCCCAACAGCTACACCAATCGCTAGCCCAACAGCTACACCAATCGCTAGCCCAACAGCTACACCAATCGGTTCAGTCGCCCCATCGGCGAGTCCCAGCCCAACAGGCAACTCTCTGTCAGATGGACGGTCAGATGGACGTACAGACTCTCTCGGTTGCCAGAAAGCATCTGACAATTGTGGAGGTGTCGGAGGCGGGACAGTCGGGAACCTTACACTCCCTGCTACAGGTGGTGCCCCCTCATTGTGGTTCTTGCTAATTCCAACCCTTGCCGCTACACTTGGTGCATGGATGGTACTATCGTCATACAAGAAAGAGACTTCCTCCGAGAATCCAACGCAATAGAAGACGTTTGGGATGAGGAGTCACTAGAGAGGTCTATTGAGGCGTGGTTATATATACGAGATCAACCACGTCTCAATTCCTCAAACATCAAACGCACTCACCGCATTCTCATGGCAGGTAAAATGGCACTTGCCATGCCACGCCTTGACCCTCTTCTCGCTGAGAAGAAATATCTCGGACACTACAGGGATATTCCTATCTATATAGGCAATCGCCAAGGAACCCCTCATTGGTTATTAGAAGGCTCTGTACGTCATTGGGCCTACCAAGCCAATCTTCCAATGCTTGCTGAGCAGATAAAAGAACACCACATTGCTTACGAGAACATTCACCCCTTCGTTGACGGGAACGGACGAACAGGTAGGATATTCCTAAACTGGCAACGTCTCCACAATAAACTCCCTATCCTTGTCATACCTGAAAACACAAAACGCACCGACTATTACGAGTGGTTTCGGCAACAAGCGTGGAAGCCCCCCGTCAGCGTATGGCAATAACCAAAGCGTAGCTTGAAGTGACTTTGCCCGCAATCCCACCTCTTTTAAGGGTGGGTCAAGGGCAAACTTGACAAGCGAAATTAGAAAGACTACTCTTACATTGAGGCTGGGACGCAGCCTTCAGGAGTAAAATCATGCAACAGCGTAGTTTTCCTGAGAAGCCCATCGGCTTTAGCCGTGGGAGTGTCACTCTAGATATATGCTATGGTCTACTCATAGAATGTTGTATCATACATGTACTCGGATTAAAGGACATTGAGCCGAGCCTAAACAAACTTGCTCTGAGCGGTGTGCAATAGCACGAGCGATGAAGAGTGAGAACCCCACTGGCTTCAGCCGTGTGGAGTATGTCAGTTGAAGAGGAGCAAAGAGTTGATGTTTCATGCAAAGAATTCACTAACTACACTGTCTAATTATGAGGTGGATACAGTTCAGACACCCCCCCTTCCAGACTCAATTGTTGTTAACCCCACAGCTCAACTAGAACTTGTTGCTAAGACATACGCTCCTGCGGTTTCTCTCCCTGATAAAGTTAGAGAGAGCCTTTCTTCCGAAGACATGGAACGCTCAGTTTTTGGAGTAACAACGCTTCTTTTCAAGACCGATGATAACCAGTTTATTAGACACGAGCTTCTCGGTTCAGACGAAGGTCGGACGGAAGACCTCTGTGCCAAAGTAGCACTATTCGGCCCCCAATATGTGACGCACAATGGAGAAACGTATGTCATCGCAAGACTTATGGCAGAAAGTCCCCAGCCCCAGCAAAGAGTTTCCTGACGGGAAGGATCTCCTGCCACTTGAATATGAGGCAGTGAGGCAAAGGGTCCATAAGGGTGTCCCAATTCTCTCGGGTCACTGGCAAGAAGAATGCTATGAGGAAAAGGTTTTTAAATACAACCAACTCTGTCGACAGATGCTTGAGTATGAGTTAGAGAATGGTCTTCTACCTATATGATGTTAGACAAAAAAGCACTATTGGAAGCTGGCGATTTCATACCTCTCGATGATGCAAAAGAATTTAAATCCAAGCACAAGGGACGGTATATTGCGTCAAAAGCAACCAAGGTTGTTGCTACTTTCCACAAAGATAAAATAGATAAACTTGCCCTCGAAACCCTCAGAAAAGAAAAAGGATTGGAAGAGATCACCCACCATAAGGTTGATATGTGGCTCAGTGAGTACATGAGAAATGGAGGCAATGGGACAAGAGCAGCTATGGCTGTCTTTGATATTGAAAGCAGGACAGCTGCATCGAGCCTCTCCTCTAAACTAATAAGGGAAGTCCCAAATTTTTACGGTGACTACCTTGCTGAGAACGGGTTCGGACTGCAAAAGCTCATGCAAATAGCTATGGATAAGGCTGATATTGATGATGACCCACGATGGTGGGACCGCCTAATGAAACTAACTGGTCATATGGACATCTTCATGAAAGAAAAGCCCAAAGAAGCCACAAACGTTGTGAACATCATTGCTGCTGAGCAAGGTATTTTGGCACGTTATAAAGTAAATGACGCTTTGGAAGGCGAGTATTCAGAAAAAGAGGAGAAGCGTGATTAGCACAAGAGATGACAATGGACGCTCTCTCCCCTTGTTGTACCACGAGTTGTATGGGGTGTTTCAGCAAGAGGAGCTAGATGCTGGGCTTGAGACGATCAAGGATTACGATGGTTGGTTCTTTGAGATCGGTGGGGGTGAAGGCTGTGATTTTGGAGACATGAGGGTTGTTGGCTTCTCCCAAGAAGGAGAGGTCTGGAAATATGTAGTTCCTGAGGCCGCACTCAAAGAGAACCCAATACGGATCAAATTGAAGGTAGTAGGTTTCACAGATGAGGCCGCAGAGATGCGGAATTGGCAAGCGGTATGAAAGTTAATGGTGTTGAAGTAGCCTCCGATTTCTATATCAAATTCATCGAAGACAACTTCTCTATCTTGGACAAAGATACTCAACAACCCGTTCCCTACAGATTAAATAGTATACAAAAAGAGTATGCGAGATTCCTTATTGACGAGTACACAGACATGGAGGGAATCCGTGAGATCGTGCTTAAAGCACGTCAACAAGGTATGTCGTCCTTTATTCTCGCTTTGTTCACCGTTGATTTCATTTGTGTACCGTTCTCGAAATCACTCTGTATCTCGCACTCTAAAGACTCTTCTGAGCGGTTGTTCAAGAAGGTTAAGTTCTACATTGAGTCGTACTGCCAGAAGAACGGATTGCCAGCCAAGAACTATCTGGAAACAGAGACAAAGGGGCTTATCTCTTCGAAGGTTAACAAGGCTGAGTTCTATATCGCAACAGCGGGTTCGGCGGTTGGTGTCCGAGGTGACTCTGCCCGAAACATCCTCTTCTCTGAGGCGGCTTTCTATCAGGATACAGACATTATCACAGCAGAAGAAACAGTTGTCGGATCAAGCCAGCAAGTCCCTCTTGGTTTTGGGAAGCTCTTCATTGAGTCAACAGCAAATGGTATCGGCAACTTCTACCAGCGTGAGTGGGAACGCTCCGAGCGTGGAGAATCAATGTGGAAGCCCCGCTTTTTCGCTGCCAATAAGTTTTACTCCCCAGAATGGCTTGAACAGAAGCGACGAGAGCTTCCTAATGAAAAGAAGTTCCGCCAAGAGTACCCCAACACACCAGATGAGGCGTTTATCTCAACAGGTGAACCTTTCTTTGACAACCAACTCTTAAAGGCAATGTTAGATTCCAACCAGAAGCCGATAGCGGCGGGGAGACTTTCTCCGAGTGGTGAATGGGCTAATTCTGAGAGTGAACACTCTTCCTTGCGTGTGTACCGTGACATCGAACCCAATGAACAACTGGTTGTTTTTGGAGATCCAGCTGATTCGCAGGACTACTGTGCTGCTGTGGCTATCTCTAAGAAGTATTACGACTGCCCTATTATTTTCAACGAGGTAATGGAGTCGTCGCAGTTTGGTTATGAACTTAACGCAATGTGTAAATACATTTTTAACAAAACTAACATCTGGCCCAAGCTTGCGGTAGAACGCAATACTGGTCAAGCTACTATCTATGTTCTCAAGCTGTTGAACTACCCTGACCTTTTCCGCATGATCGACTTTTCCGCCACCTCTAATACAGAGAGTGGTTCTATTGGTTGGCAGACAACGGGGCATCTTTCTGGTGGGGAATTGCAAGGAACAAGACGTAAGATGTTGGATGACTTAGCTCTTTCAATCAAACAAGGTATGGTTAAGATTAGTGACGATCAGCAACTCAGACAAATGATGAGTTTTATGATTGTTAAAGGTCGTGCTCAGGCTAAGGCGAACAAGAAAGATGATCTTGTCATGGCCTGCCTAACGGAAGATACAGAGGTTTTAACAGAGACTGGCTGGCAGTTGATTACTGATGTTGAGGTTGGAGAAAGAGTCCCATCCCTTAACCTAGCGACAAACAAGGTTGTATTGGCAACGAACACAGAAACTGTTAATAATCCCTACCGTGGTAAAATGATTCATTTCAAGGGACGTTCTTCGGACTTCTTAGTCACACCCAATCATAGGATGGTTGTGCATAAGAGTAGGGGGGGAAACCAATATACGGGTGCTTTGATTGAGAGGGCGGATGCACTACTTGGTAAGCATTTTAGGCTGCATAAGGATGGACAATGGGGTGGAATAGAAAAAGAAAAATGGACAATACCTGCCTACACGCCGAATGAGTCCCACGCTCAACGTAACAGAGTTGTGTTTGATACCAATGATTTTTTGTCTCTACTTGGATTGTACATATCCGAAGGCAGTGGTGTTAATGAGAAATTCATAATTAGTCAAACCCCGAAGGGTAACACAAATAAAATGATTCCCGAGCTTTTGACAAAGATGGGCATCAGTTATACTCTCTATGAAAATGATTTCACCGTTAACAGCCCCCAACTGGCTCGATATATAAAATCATTGATTCATGGTATTGCACATGAAAAAAGAATCCCAAGGGAGATATTAAACCTACACCCTCAACACTTAAAATTTCTTTACGAGGGGCTGATGGCTGGAGATGGTTCGGCTACTGGACGTTACACAACTAGTAGCCACGGCCTTCGAGATGATTTTTTGGAACTAATTAATCGGCTTGGGTGGAGTGCAACATGGAATGCTATACCAGAGAGGCTCGGGGGGGGAGTCGGGAATAGACAAGTCGGGATGTGTAGAGAATATTTCGTTATTTCTATTATTAAAAATCACTTACGCCCTCGTCTCAATCACCACAATAAAACTGATATTACAGAAGTTGATTATGAGGGGAGGCAGGTATGCTTATCACTAGATCGAAATAACGTCATGCTTGTGCGTCGCAACAGAACTATGATGTGGACTGGCAATACTGCTGGTGCGTGGCAGGTTCAAATGGTTACTCCTTCTGTTGAGTGGGGCGACTACGATGAGGACGCAAGTGCTAAACGTCGAGAAAAATGGAGGTTCAAATAATGGATTTAACAGCAGACTTTAATGAGTACAAAACACAAACAGACACCAATGAGGCAATCTTGTTAGATATTATGAAAAGTATTCGTCCTGATGTCTACCAACTCCTGACGGAACTTAATAGAACAAAGGTTCAACCAATTATCCTAACTAAGATATTGCGTCACCTAGACGATATTGGGTCAGGACTTCAGTACGGAGAAGTTAAGGTACAAATAGAAAAGGGGCAAGTTACCTTTATCAGAGGTGAAGCATCGGACAGAGTGTACCTTCCTTTGGTGGAAGATTGAAACCCATAGTGTTTTTTGACAAGAATGTCGGTCGTGTGCTAGTGTTAATTAGACAAAGGTATATTAGCTGAACAACGGCGTTTACCGCACAATAATAGGTATTAAATAACAGCGAGTTATTCACCTTTTAGTGCGGTTTTTTTGTGATTTTAGATGGCCAAAACACCAGTATCAACAACAGAGACACAATCCTACCCTGGCTCACAAGAGGAGTCTCAGGTGTTTAACGAAGTTAAAAGACACTCAGACCTCGGTTTCAATGAGACTGATAATCGTACAACTGGTAGTGGTCGCATTGGCTCTATCTCTTTCAACGAAGCGGATGAGCTGTTCCGTTCGTGGATCGACGAAGCCAATTGGCCCTATGATGCTCTCCTTTTCGATCCTCGTGTTTTCACCTTTATAACAGAAAAGACATCCCGACTTATCTCCTCAAAGCCTAAAGGCAGGCTAACTCCTCGTGAAGGATCTGACGTTCTTTCATCAAAGATTGTCAACGCTTTGCTTGATTACCAGTGGGATATGGCTAACCACGGTGGCTCTATGATCACTAAGTATGCCATGCTTGATATGAACGCTCGTAAGTATGGGGCTGCATTTGCTCTTGCTAAGTGGAGATATGAAGTTGATAAAAAAGGTAAGGTTGTTTTTGATGGTCCAGATATGACCGTTATCAATAATCGAGACTTCGCCCATGACCTTGCAGCCAACGCTATTGAGAACTGTAACTGGGTCCAAGTGCGATCCTACTCCACAATATATGAGCTCCAGTGTGTGAACGACGCTTCTCGTGGCAAGCCTGTCTATAAGAATCTTAACAGACTAAAATCAGCCATAAGTGATGGATCCCCCAATAGTGGTGGAGATCGTAGCTCAACTAACTGGATGTCACGAAACCGTAAAATATCACGCCTAGAGACTGATCCTATCGGCAAAGATGAAGCGTTCCCTGTTGTTGAGATAGTGACTGAATACCGCCGTGATCGTTGGATTACGTTCGCCCCTAAACATGGGATTATCCTTCGAGACATTGCCAACCCTTACGACAACAATGAAATACCCGTGTCTATGCTTCGCTACTACGCAATCGATGATGACCTCTATGGACTGTCAGAAATTGAGCCAGTTAAAGGTCTACAGAAGGCTATAAACGCTCTTGTATCTCAATATGTAGACGAGATCAACCAAAACCTCTATTCCCCTATCGCTATCGGCCCTGGGGTGCGACAACATACACTAGAGTGGGGCAAGGGTGCTCGATGGGTAATGAATAACCCTATGACAGATTTCCGTATTGTTGAAGGAAAATCTAACGCAGCTGCCTATTTCCAACAGACATATTCTGTACTTGTTGCCTCCATGATGAATGCTCTCGGAGAAAGTTCTCTTGGTATTTCAAACATCCAACCAATGCAGAATGATAAGACAGCAACAGAAGTCAAAGCTCTCACGCTTCAAAGGAACGCTCGTGATAACTATAACCAGATCTTCCTCGGAGAAATGATCAAGCGACAATACATGCTCTGGCACACAATGAACCAAAAAATGCTTTTTACAGATAAGAAATCTATCCCATATATCATCAGAATTGTTGGTGCTGGTTCAGTTGAATCATTCAAGGAATCGCAACTCCACGAACAAGAACTGGAAGATACTGCCGTTCAAGCAATGATCGAAATGAAGACAACAAACTATAACGATTTCCTTACCCCTAAATACCCTGTTAAGGTCGACGGCAAGTACAAGACAAAACTTGAGATGGAACAGAATGGTAAGTCAGGTCTTATTTATGTTGAGCCAGACGATATTGGTGGCATGTTCGACTTCTCTATTGATGTTGAGTCCATGTCTTCGAACGCAGATGACATGCGTCGAGATGGTCGTTCTCAAGCCCTACAACTCCTCGTTTCTAATCCAAATGTAATGGCTATGTTGCAACAAGATGGGGTCAAGCCTAAGTTTAAAGATTTGTTTGTCAGCTGGCTTGAGGATTTGGGATTCCAAGATGCTGAAAGATTCTTTGAAGCGGGTGGTCAAATGCCTCCTCAAGGTGGAGAACCTCCTCAGGGTGGTCCAGGGCCAGACACTGGTGCGATGCCACCAATGGATCAGATGCTTCCTGCTAACCAAGGAGTTGTTAACCCACAGATTGCATCGAACCAACCTATCAACCAAACACTAGGAAGACCCAATGCAAGAGCCTTAACAGAAATGCTAACAGGAGGACTAGATGGCATATAACGAAACTGAAATCAAACTGCGTTTGAATGAAGAAGAAGAGTCGGAACTTGCGGAAGGGTTGTCTCTTGACGAGATGACTAAGACGGCAGGGTTCCAGATCCTTCGTAAGTGGCTAGAGAATAGAGTACGGACTCACGCTGATCCACGAGAGTGTGCATCAGAAACAGAGTGGAAGTTCAAAGAGTTGAATGCTTTTTGGTCAGGGATGATTGCTCAAGAATTGCTTGACAACATCTTACAGTCTGTAAGTCGTGCTGAGTACCTAGACAAAGTTAAAAAAGGTGAGGTCGCACGAGGAAAGATGCGTATCTAATGAGTGAACAAGAAGTACAACGAATAGTAATGGGAAAAGGACAGCAGGAATTACCTCCCCTTCCTTCCAATAGCAACAGTTTTTGGAAAGATGGGCAGGTCGTTTCTCAAGAGGTTCAACCTTTTAGGGATTGTGACCACTATTTCATCAGTAAGCCAGATGCAATAGAATGTAAGATTTGTCATCTTGGCTTACCTGGTCTAAAAGCCCAGGACGGAAAGCTTCTCAAATTGAGAAGATAGCCCGATAAGACATTAAGCGTAACGAGTTTTCAAACTTCAACCAACAGGGAGGTGCCCAAGCCCTGCACTATAGTGGTGCGAATCGAGCATGTGAAGGGAGGTGAAGATAGATGGAAACATTTAACGACTTAAACGTTCAGACACCAGGAACGGCTTCAGTGGCACCTGCACCAGCAGTCCAAGAACAGCCAGCTCCAACCAGCGATAGAACAGCGAACGAATTTGCGAAGCTCCTTGATAGCAATAAGCGTCTAGCAGAACAGAACGATGTGTATAGGAAGAGCATAGATCTTTTGAACAGCCAACCAGTTGCTCCAAAAGTTCAATCAACTGCTCCAACATCAACAGGTTTTAATGTCAACGATTTCGTTGATACAGACTCTAGTGGTGAAAAAGTTTTGAACGAGCAGAGGCTCGCTGCGTACTACGGAGATCTTTCTCATAAAGCATCAAAAGTCGATACGCTAGAAACGCAATTAAACACTTTTGTTAAAACTCAAAACGATCAACAAAGATTGAGAGAGACTAACGAGGCAGTAGAGGCATTCCCAGAACTAGACCCCAAGGCATCAGGCTTTGATGTAGAGTTTTTGAGAGATGTTCGTGCCCGCATTACTGACTCAATGATCAATCCTACTGACTATAACTTGCCAGCAGGACAGAGACTTGAGTACAAACAAGCAGCAGGATTTGTCAAACAACAGTATGCAAGATTTGGTGTCGCAACAGCACAGAAAGCAACAGAACAACAAGAGGCTGAAGCCCAGCAGGTAGCACAAGCAGCAAAAATGCAAGCATCTGCTCCAACTCCTACAAGTTCAACGCCAGTGAATGCTTACACAGCAAACTCTGATTCAGAACTTAACGATCTTCGTATGCAGACACGTAGAGGAAGTGACCACGCTTTAGCACAAAGATTATTACACACGGAACACCTCATGCCCAAAGATGGGGCGGGAAGACAAGGTTCCTCATTTTAGTTCAGCTCCCTAGACCCTGAACTAAAAATTAAAAATTAGGTCAGGGTCTTTAAGAAGGAGGTGAATAAATATATGGCTTTTGGTTTACAAACTTATCAAGATAGTGCTCGTCGTGAAGACTTGCTCGATGTTATTGGTGACGTGTCTCCTGACGAGACACCGTTGTTAACTCTTTTTGGTACTTCAACAGTATCAAACACGTTACACGAATGGTTAAAGTACAACATTTCCCGTCCAACAACAGTTTCTGCTGTTGCTGAAGGTGCTAATGCTGTTTTCTCGGATCTAGCCCAACCAACTCGTTCAAACAACATCACTCAGATCATCACATTCCCTGTTGGAGTTACTCGCACAGAGCGACGTGTAAACGTTGCTGCTATGGGCGATCCTTACGCTTTTCAGAAAGCTGACGGTTTACGTCAGCAAAAGATGCGTATGGAGTTTGCGGTTTTGAACGCTGTTAGAGCTTCAGGTTCTTCAGGTGTCGCTCGACAAATGAATGGCGTTGACGCATTCATAACATCTGTTGTTACTGCAAGATCATCGGGTACATCATTCTCAGAAACTGAGCTCAATGATATGGCTGCTGATGCGTGGAGAGCTGTCCGACAGGACAAGGTATTCGACATGGTACTCTGTACAATCAAGATCAAACAGGCAATCGCTGGTTTCAATGGTAACTCAACTCGTTACATTGACGCTTCAGAGCGACGACTTGTTCGTGAAGTCTTGGTTTACGAGTCTGCTGTTGGACCACACCGAATCATGCAACACAGAGATGTAAGGGACAACGCAGGTTCTACGACAGTCTACGGACTGAAGGAAGACATGCACAAGATTGCTTATCTCGACAAACCATTCTTCGATGAGATCGCTAAATTGGGCGATGCAGATCGTGGACAATGGGTTACAGAACTCACACTCGAAAACTACGAGGAGAGGGCTGATTTGAAGAGAACTGGGTACAATCAAAATGGATAGTACCGTAATCTTTTAAGGCACAAAGAGTTTAACGCTTTCCTCTCTCGGAAGCTGCTCTTAATGAAGAGAGACACCCCTATGGGACTGCCAAAGTCGGCATAGGGTTTAGAATATGGGTTTATTATTTTACGACAACGGACGAATACGAGACTCGGCAGACCTTGAGATGGCCGAAGTCATAATGAAACTCAAAAAGACGAAAGATCATTGGGTTATTATCGACGAACTGATTAAGGTCTGGGCTGCAAAGGCCCCCGACGAAGAAGTTGCGACTAAAGTTGAAATCGACGGCTATAAAGAAGCTATGTCTGATCCAACTTTCGGTCAGACCAATAACGGGAAAGACATGGAGCGACGCTCTATTCTCGTCTTCCCACGCAAGCTTCAATTGATGATTAGATCTCTTTTCAAGGCAGAGGAACTGCCATTCGACCGTGAATTTTACAGAAAGTTTGCAAGAAGGTATCCTGCATTTAAGATAGCAGATAAAGTTTAGTTTATGGCAATATATAACACACAAAAAGAGAGAGAGTGGTTAGCTAGGAAATTGGCTAACTCTAACACGGCCACAGCTCAAACAACACTTGAGGAACTTCGCCGTCGCTATTACATGATTCAAACTGGCATGGGCCCTCAGACAGCATTCTCAGACCTTGAATATGCATGGCTTTTGAGAGAGATCGCCAACAGAGGAGGCGTACCCGCAGGGGGCTACCCTTCCGAACTATGGCGGCAACTCGTTGCTGTGATAGGTGGTACACCAAGTCGGTATCAGGGTCAAAATCGTTTAATATTTTATAGTACCGCATCTTAGAAAGTAGGTGATTTATTTTTATGAAACCCTTAACAACTGTTAAGAAAACACCAAAGCCATTAATTCCAGTCCCAAATGGAGCTTCAAAAGCCCCTTTTGTATCTCGTCCTAAGGTAGCTCCTATTGCTCAGCCACTTAGAGGGAAAAATCACACACCAATCAAGGGAAACTACGATAACGGTCCAGCTAAAAAAGGAGATGTTATTCGAATGTCAAAAGCTATTTATCAAAAAGTAGCTACGGATGCCCTTACGAACAGTAAGAAACATGGCAAACATATTGGCATCTAGTCGTATTAAAGTTACTACCCGCAATTCAAGTCGGACAATCCGATAACCTGCGGAAAAGGAGAAACATGAACACTGCCCGTTCAACGCTCTATCTCAACATGATCATTGCTGAGTCCGAGCCAATCGAGATGGTCAAAAGATCACTCGATTCAATCAAAAATTATGTCGATGGTATGTACATCGGCGTGAACTATAAAGACAAGCCCATTAAGGAAAGTCACCCACTTTTGAAGCTGCTCAAAAAGTATGGTGCAAATGTCATCACCTTTAAGTGGGAGTGGGACTTTGCCCTAGCTCGCCAAAAGGTCATGGACGCAACTCCGAAGAGTCCTAGCACCTTTATTTATTGGCAGGACGTAGATGATGTTCTCAACAACGCACAAGAGTTGCATGTCATTGCTGACTCGATGTTGGGCACCCCATACGCAGCAGCTTTCTTTACTTACTGGTACATGGTTGACCTGACACCAGAAGGTGAAGTCCGAGAAATCCTTATAAAACACATGCGTGAGCGTGTTATCCGCAACGATGACACTTTCCGATGGATTGGAATGCTTCACGAAACACTCATTGCCCAAAAATCAGAGAACATCAGTACGTTTGCTCGACCTGAGTGCACTGTTGTCCACCTTAGTGATCCTACTCGTATGGATGAGAATATTGACCGCAATATTGAGATCCTTGAGAAACAGGCGATCAAAGAGCAACACCGTGACCCACGAACCCTTATCTACCTCGCCAAGGCTTACTTTGATAAAGGTAAGATGGCAAAAGATGCAACAAAACAGAAGATATTTTTCGATCTTGCTGTCGCACTTTTTCACGGATATCTTGAGGGGTCTGGAAAGGCTGGCACCCAAGGATACCGAGAAGGTTCAGGTTGGCCAGAAGAGCGAGCACAGGCATACAAATATGTTGGTGAGATCGCATTTTTACAAGGTGAGTACAAGATCGCTAACGAAGCTTTAATGGAGGCGGTAAAAGAGTTCCCTTACTACCCAGATTTCTACGTTGATATTGCAATGTTTGCAATCGCTGAGAAAGACTACAAACGAGCAAAGCACTGGCTCTCTCTTGCAACAACAGTCCCAGCTCCTAACACTACACACATCACAACACCTCGTGATCTAAAAATCAGAGCGTTGGAGTGTAGTTTCCAAATAAATCTAAACGAGCAGAGGCTAGAGGAAGCTCTAAAAGATGTTGAACTTCTGATAGGTGTACTCCCCGACGAACAATCACTCAAGGAGCGTCACGCAACGGTCGGAGAGTTATTGAAGGAAAATAGAGCCGCACAATCTATTATGTTCTTAGGTAAATATCTTGAAGAACATAAGGATAACGAAAGACTTGTTAATCTTGTTAAGGCGATACCTGCGTCTCTTGAGCAGGAAAAGTTTGTTTCGGAGATGAAACATCGGTTCCTCCCGCCAAAGTATTGGTCTGATAACGAGATCACCATCCTCTGCGGTCCTGGGTTTGAGCAGTGGTCGCCACAGTCAGCCAACACAAAGGGTCTTGGAGGGTCAGAAGAAGCAGTCGTCTATTTGGCTAAAGAACTTACAGAGCTTGGATGGAAGGTTACTGTCTACGGCAATCCACAGAACGAACAAGGCGACCATGACGGTGTTACCTACAAGCAATGGTATGACATCAATGTTAACGACACCTTCAACGTCCTAGTGTTGTGGAGAAATATCGGTATTGCGGATGTTGCTCCGAAGAGCAAATTCACGCTTACTTGGTTACACGACGTGCCAAACAACCCTGATTTCACACAAGACCGCATCGATAAAGTGAACAAAATTGCAGTATTGAGTAAGTACCACCAGTCAATCCTACGTCTTCACAAGGGTGGGCGGTTCTTGCCTATGCCTGGGGATAAGCTTTTCCTCACCGCAAACGGTGTTACAATCAATCCTTTCCCAGAAACGTCTGGGGACCGCAATCCTCACTCGATCATCTACTCGTCATCACCTGATCGTGGACTTGTTTACTTGCTTAACAATTGGGATCGTGTTCGCCAAGAAGTACCAGATGCAACTCTCGACATCTATTACGGCTTTCAAGTGTATGACACTATTCATATAGGCAACCCAACAAAAATGAAGTGGAAAGCAGATATATTGAACCTGATGAATAAGCCAGGCATCTCTTATCATGGTCGAGTGGGTCATAAAGATCTTCACGAAGCAATGGCAAAGACTGCGATCTGGGCTTATCCAACTGATTTCACAGAGATCTCATGTATCACAGCCATGAAAGCTCAGACCCTTGGTGCAATCCCTGTATGTACAACTATCGCAGCATTAGAAGAGACAGTTAAGAATGGAATCAAGGTTGATGTGGATATCACAGACCCTGATGGCGAAAAAGAGTACTTCGACGCATTGATCGACCTCTTAAAGGACGAAGCCAAGCAGAAGGAAATCAGAGAACCGATGATTAATTGGGCACGAGGCTACTTTGGCTGGGATCAAGTGGCTCATAAATGGGATGCACTATTTCGTGTCTATTTACAGAACCCAGAAATGAAAGGAGAGGTCAATGTCTAACAGTTTCACCTCACTACAGCGTGGCGTTTGCCCTGTTTGTGGTAAGGAAACCATTATAAGAGATGTACGTAGCAAGTTACTAGAGTTTTGTTCAAAACTTTGTGCACATAACGCACAATACACTCGTCGCTATGTCGGCACAGGCTCTGGAAGACATGAGCGTCCAGGCATGGCAAAACTTGCGGAATGGTAGGAGGTTTTATGTTTGACACAGTACCAACATTTCCAAGAGTTAGTCTGCCATCACAATTGGTCAGAGTTACCCGTGAAAGCAACTTCGTGGCGTGGACTTCCTCGCCAGAAGAATTATTTTTTATAGCACAGGCCTTAGCCATTGCAGTCGATCATGATTTCATGGCTCGAGAGCACGGTGCGAAGATATGGAAGAGAACCTTAGCAAACTCTGGTTTCGACCTTCCTAAAGGAGAAAGCAAGTCAACTACCCACGGCTAAAGCCGACGGGCTTGTAACTCCCTTGCGGGGCTACGATTGGCAAATTGACTGTTACCAGTTGAGCTATATTATCATATATTAAGAAAGGAAGCAAGCCAATTCCTCCCACCTCTAAAGAAGTGGGTTTCCTTGGCTACAAAGCAAATGACTATTTCTAAGCCAACTATTGGACGTATAGTTCTTTATAAGAGCTATGGCTCTCCCAATGGTGAGTACACACCTCAGCTTCGTGCTGCTATTGTCACTCTAGTATCGGAAAAAGACCCAACAGTAGTTGGACTATGTATAACAAACCCCACAGGATTGTTCTTCAACGACCGAGTAAACTACGGTAAGCGTGAAGGGCAGTGGTGTTACCCAGAACGATCAGAAGAAATGATTGAAACTGAGAAAGGAAGTGAAGAGAATGTTAATTAAAAAGATTGATCCAGAATGGTATCCATCAGAAAAGAAAGATCTGAAAGTTGGTGAAACTATCGACTTTGATAATCCCAAAGACTTGATTATCAACGGACAAGCGGTCGCCATTATCAATGGTCTTGAAAAAACTCCATACGAATTGTATGGTGTATGGACTAGTATTGATGAAGAAGGTTACAGGGAATATCTTGCATGGAAAAACCTGCAACATTTGAAAGAAAAAGAGCGGGAACTTTCAGCTCAGAATGAAAAGCTTAAAGAGCAAATCATTGAGAAGGCAGAAAAAAAAGACACAATAGTCTCGGAAGGGGCACCTACAATTGTAGTGGATGCAGTAAAGGTAAAAAAGAAGAAGGCAAAGAAAAAATAAACGAACATGAGAAGAGTTGCATTCATATGTGATTTAAAGTACCCAAAGATCTGGAAAGACGGTCTTTGGGCTGCCTTGCAGTTATTGCAAAAAGACTATGAAGTGTCTATCGTTAATCTACATGAACGAATTGAATCAGAACATAGCAGACGATTATCAGGGGCCGACTGTATCATCGCTTGGTCGGCCTTCGGTGGCTCCTGTGTCAAGTTCCTCAAGGACTCAGGTTTTGTGCAACCCAAACTGCTCTGTATTGGAGGAACTGCAGCTCCTCCAGACGGAGCAGATTTGTTTGAAGTCCTCTTCTATGAAACCCATTGGTATGAAGACGTTATCAGGCATGTCAACGTCAAGAGAATACACGCCTTCGGTATCAATGCCGACATTTACAGATTACCAACAACGGCAGATAAAGATGGCTGGCTTCCAAGAACGTCAAAAATATTCGATATCATATCGGTTGGCAGTTTCTCAGTGTGGAAAAGACACGAGCTTCTTATTGGGCAAGAAGGCATTAGGCTCGCCATCGGGGAAGTCCAAAAAGAAAACAGACCAGAGTCCTATGGAATTATACAAAGACTTTTGGAGTCGGGAGTAATGGTTTCAGATATGTTAGATCCTTATGAACTAGCAGAACTCTATAGAGTAAGTAAGCTCGCATATATACCAGCAGAGCTTCATGGTGGTGGAGAACGTGCCATCCTAGAAGCTCGAGCATGTGGTACTCCTGTAAAATTTGAGACAGACAACCCAAAGCTTGAGGAACTTTCTGCCTCACCAATATATGATCACCACTATTACGCACAACAACTCAAGAAAGGAGTAGAGCATGTCCTCAAAAACACGTAAGATCGGTGCTGTCTATCCTCTCTGGAACCAACAATTGTTCATTAAACCTCACCTTGATATGGTTCTTCCGCATGTTAACCGTTGTGTTGTTTTGATGCAACCAGGTCCGCTTCCCTCTTACCATAGAGAACATGGGTACTCGATAAAAAAAGATAAGACTGAAGAAATTATCCGTCGGTACTTTCCCGAGGTAGAGATAGTAGAATCTACACATCCCAATACTGAAGAGTTTGGTGCTGAGCTTTACAATGAAGGACTTGAGTTGATGCAGGAGTGCGACATTGTAACTCGCTTTGACCCAGACATGTTTTGGACACCAAAAGCGATGGGGGATTTCTTTGATTATATTCGTTCCACAGAATTTGACTGTTACAAAATGGACTTTCATAACGATTCTGTGAACTACAGCATAACAAAAGACTATGAACATGGGCTTAAAGATGCCCAAGAGTATGATCCACTGGCGGTCGATCCTCGGACTCGATTTTCAGGTTTACTAGATTACGCATCAAAAAACCCCTGTATTTACAAGAGAGAAGAATGGCTTTGTCACCATTTTCGGGGGTGGAACAAACCTAAGTCAACTCCTGTTGACTGGTATGAGAGCCAACCTATCGAGTATACCGAGTTGTACGGAGATCCTCGAACATACAATGGGTGGTACCACACTCCTCCTTGGCTCAGAGAAGTCATGGATGAATGGATGAATGCATTAGAAACTACCTTCACCGTAAAAATAAAAATATAAGGACACTCATGTTAGAACTCCCCAAAATACCACCCAAGAAAATACTGATTACTGGCGTTGCTGGATTCATGGGGTCACATCTTGCTCAATATCTTGCGAATCAAGGTCACAAAGTAACTGGCATAGACAATTTATCCATCGGACGCATCCATAACATTCCCGACAATATACTGTTTAAAAGGGTTGATTTGCGTGATGCCGAAGCAACCGCTAAAGTCGTAGAAGAGACGAAGCCTGAGCTGGTTTACCACTTGGCTTGCTGGGCACACGAAGGTCTTTCACAGTTCATGCCAAGACATATCACGGAGAACAACTACAATGCGTTTCTTAACCTCATCGTTCCTTGCATTAATCACGGTATGCGTCGTATTGTTGTATGTTCTTCTATGTCAGTGTACGGCGACCAGAAGCCGCCATTTGATGAGTCGCTACCGAAGAAACCAGTTGATGTTTACGCAGTTGCTAAGGCAGCAATGGAGGACACAACAGCTATTCTGGCTGACGTTCATGGTTTTGATTTTACTATTATTCGCCCTCACAATGTCTATGGTCCACGCCAGATAATCTGGGATCCATACCGTAATGTAGTTGGGATATTCACCAACCGTATCATGCAAGGCAAGCCGCCCATTATCTATGGCGACGGTGAACAAACACGAGCTTTTTCGTTTATCGACGACGTGACTCCTTACATTGCTAAGTCTGGTATAGTGGACACTACTAAAGGAGAGATTATCAATGTTGGACCTCTCGAAGAGTACACCATCAATGAATTGGCTAACACTGTTATTGCTGCTTTTGGCGTTGACATGGAACCCCACCATTTACCAGACAGACCAAGAGAAGTAAAACATGCCTATTGCACGAACGATAAGGCTATGCGTATACTTGGTTACAACACTTCTATATCTCTAAGAGACGGTGTGCAACGCATGGTAGATTGGGCACGAGGTATTGGTCCACAAGAGTTCCAATACCTCGACCAAATAGAACTTACAGGAGACAATATCCCTCGCACTTGGCGGGATAAACTAATGTAATATGGAAAAGCATCTTAATCTTGGTTGTGCTGAGCCGCCAATACATGAACAGCATATCAGGCTCATGCGAGGGATTGCACCGTTGGAGGAGTGGGAGTTAGCAGATTTATATGTCAGACACCCAGAAGTCACCAACCTCGATGCTCGGACTCTTGATGGAATCCCTGACGGGTTTCTTCACACCATTTATGCTTCTCATTTACTTGAGCATATCTCTCACAGAGATGTTCTTGAAGTTCTTTCTCTTTGGTATAGGAAGCTTGCTCCAACTGGTCACTGTATTGTTAACGTCCCCGACCTCATTTGGGCGTGTCGCCAAGCAGTCCGTTGGGAGAATGGTCAGACCCTTGAAGGAGTTTACGACCAGTTTGAAGGAAATCACGGGTTACAGTCAGTTTTTTACGGAACTCACGCTCATGATGGAGAGTACCACCAAGCAGGATTCACAAAAAGATCTATCACCAGCCTCCTCCTCAAAGCAGGGTTTAACTGTGTCACAATAGAACAGGTATATGACGCTCACGATATGGGAGTTTTAATAGCCGAAGGAGAAAAATATTAAGAAAAAAGTTAGCGTTATCATTCCATACTATGAGGTAGACAAAGATAAGGTGTTTGTTCTCAACCGTCTACGCAACTCCCTCCCTCCCAACTCTTTTGATGAACTCATTCTTGTTTGGAATGAGCGTATGGGTTATGCAAAAGCCATAAACAAAGGTCTTTCCTTGGCAACAGGTGACTATTTGTGTGTCATGAATGATGATCTTGTGTGGGAGACGGGTTCTCCTCGGGATTTATGCAAGCCTAACACAGTAGTGTCCCCTCTAATCAACGGTGTTTCTCAACCATTTTGGGGATGTTGTTTCTGTCTGCCACGCCCCGTTTACGAGAAAATTGGCGGCCTTGACGAGAGGTATCGTATATCCTATTACGACGACGAAGACTTCTGGCTTAAATTGGAACAGGCAAGGATTCCTCTATTTTGCAATAAGATGGTTGGTGTTAGTCACCCACAAGGTGGTCGCACTCTTCACACCATGCCAGATCATAAAGAGTTTCAAGAAGAAAATCACCAGAAGTTTATAGAGAAATGGGGAAGGGAGCCCAACTAACTATGGCCAAAATCAGCGTCTTGACACCAACTTTTCGCCTAGATGGACTGAAGACTGTCAGTGACTCACTACGGTTACAAACCTTTCCTCACCAAGAGGTGGAATGGATAATCTGCTCGCCCGAGCATCCAGAAACCCATTACGGGGTGGACAAGATCCAGCCATACATATGGCTCAAGGACTCTTTGAAAGAGGAAAAACCTTACTTGTTCGGCGTTCTTAATCACATATACAACCAAATGATCCGTAAGGCTCAAGGTGAGTTAATCGTATCTATACAGGATTGGATCTGGTTCCCCAGAGACACCCTTGAGTTGTTCTGGCAACACCACCTAGCTTTTAAGGCTAAAGGCGAGAAAGCTTATCTTGCAGGTATCGGCGATCAGTACGGTGAGGTAGACAAGTACGGTAGACCACAAGTGGTCGAATGTAGAGATCCCCGACGTGATTACTGGTCGGGCAATTTTTATGAGTGCCCTCATGATTGTATTGAAGCGAACTTTTGCTATTACCCAAAGCAGTTGTTTTATGATATCGGTGGTTGGGACGAAAGACTTGATGAGCTTGGAATAGGAATGGATAATGTCTCTGTATCGCAGAGAGCCGAGGATGCTGGTTGGCACTCATACTTAGACAAGTCGATTGAATGTCGTGCCTTTAACCATGTTCATGACCCTCGCTTATCTGAGCACCATAACATGAACGGAAACTATCAGAGAAGGATGGTAGAATTAAAGATGAATTCTAACTACCCCAAACTTGACTATCTCGCATAAGAACATTACGACAAAAAGCGGGAAAGCCCACTTC